>PVBE012830233.1_pt1 | contig 10624 bp, 8 predicted proteins | sample 1631181 | NCBI WGS metagenome assembly PVBE01 (sample SAMN08397723, study PRJNA350692) | Marine metagenome, whole genome shotgun sequencing project. | isolation source: water | place: Pacific Ocean | collected 2012-04 | reverse complement strand
ACGCCAGTGATTCTGAGTGACGGTGAACGTCGCATCGATGATCTGACTGAGCACGGCTGTTTCAGGCCAGCGCCAAACAATGGCCTCATGCTCCGCTCCGTTCTGTTCAAGTTTCAGGCGTAGATGTCCGCCACGCAGCACCTGTTGATCAGTGATCCGGCACCCCCTGGACCAAAACAGCGGTTTTGGATGACCAGCCCCGAACGGTTCCAGCTTCTGCAGAGCGTCCCAGAATGAATGATCGATTTGATCGAGCTCCAGAAGCGCCTCAGGTTCGACCAGCAGATCCTCGCCTCGTTGCTGCAGCCATTCCGCCGCAAGTGTGTTGAGAGCCTGATGCAAGGCACTGACAGCCGTCACCTGCACAGTGAATCCACCCGCGGCGGGATGGCCTCCGTGTCTGACCAGAAGATCAGTGCAGTGCTGCAGTGCACGATCAACAGCAAAACCATCCGGTGCGCGCACCGAAGCCCGCATTTGCCCGTCTCCGTCACTGGCCAGCAACGCCGCTGGGCGTTGATAACGCTCAACAAGACGCGCGGCAACAATGCCGATCACCCCGTGATGCCAATGGCCCTGAGCAAGCAGCAGAAAGGGAGGCAGAGGTGAGGGATCACTTTCAAGCAATGCCACAGCCTCCGCTTCGATCGCATCGCACAGCTCGCGTCGCTGACGGTTGAGAGCATCACACTGGCGCCCGAGCTCAAATGCACGATTTGGATCGTCAGCAGTGAGAAGGTCGACCACGAGGGAGGGTTCGCCGATGCGGCCCACCGCATTGATTCTCGGAGCCAGCTGGAAACCGATGTCATCGGCACGCAAAGGACGATCTCCAAGCCCGGCCAGTTGTTGCAGGGCCTGAACTCCAGGGCAGCGGCTTCGATGCAGATGATTCAGTCCTTCCCGCAGCAGGATTCGGTTCGCACCTGTGAGTGGAGCCATGTCAGCCACTGTGCCGATGCAGAACAGATCTCTCGCTGTGCTGATCGAAGCAGGGTGATTCAACTCCTCGGCCAATGCTCTGGCCAGCACGTAGGCCAGTCCGACTCCTGCCAGACAGCCATAGGGAGAGCCTTTTGGCGTGGTGGCGGGATGAATCAGAGCCAGCGCCTTCGGTCGGTTGGCAGGAAGAGTGTGGTGATCGGTCAGAACCACCTCCAGATCAAGCTCTGAAGCTCTTTCGAGAGCTTCATGAGCGGCGACTCCGTTGTCGACCGTCACCAGCAGACGGACACCATCCGCATGGAGCTGTTCCACCATGCCTCTGTTGAGTCCGTATCCATCCTCCATTCGGCTTGGAATGGCCGCCAGAGGATTCGCCCCCATGGCTTCGAGAGCACGCATCAGCAGTGCAGTGCTGGTCATGCCGTCGGCGTCGTAATCGCCGCAGATGGCGACAGACTCCTTGTTGAGGCATGCAGTCTTAAGTCTCTTGAGCGCTGTGCTCAACTCGGGAAAATGACGACTCGCATCCGGCAGCGGTTGATCACTGAGCAACCACGTGACCTGTTCAGGACCCTGAAGTCCGCGTCTGAACAAAACCGCTTTAAGAGCCAGAGGCAGATCCACTGCTGGAAGTGGATCACCCTTGATCGGTTGTGGTAGTCGCCACTGCTGATTTCGGGCGCCTGCCACCATGCCGAATGCAAACGATCGCTGCATTGTGGGCCCTCATCGCCTTAAAAGCGATCGGTCAAGCTGGTGCCCGATCGAGTCCTCGGCATGACGCGTTTGCAGGCTGTTTTCTGGGATGTGGATGGAACGCTTGCCGACACCGAACTGAATGGTCATCGTCCTGCATTCAACAGGGCATTCGCAGACTGTGGCCTCAGCTGGAACTGGAATGAGCAGCTCTACCTGGATTTGCTGAGCATCCCGGGTGGAAGGCAGCGCATGAAATTCTTTGCTGAAGAAATGGGCGAAACACTGGATCCAGCCACTCTCGAACGGTTGCGTCTTTCCAAACAACAGCACTACCTCAGGATTGTTTCGTCTGGAGCCGTGACTCTGCGACCCGGTGTCAGACGGCTTCTGCTCGAGCTCAAATCCGCAGGAGTGCTGCAGTGGGTTGTGACCAGCAGTGGACATGCTTCGGTTAAGGCGCTGCTCAACTCCCTGCCCTGCGAGTTGATCGACGTGTTTCAGGGAATGGTCACCGCTGATGACGTCGAAAGACACAAACCGTGTCCTGACCCTTATCAACTGGCACTTGAACTGAGTGGATCAGAGCGGGAAGCCGTTGTTGTTTTCGAGGACTCATTTCCTGGTCTCCAGTCTGCCCGCACAGCAGGTCTGCGCTGTGTGCTGACTCCGTCGCCATGGGACAAGCAGCTTGAAAACAACAGGCAACATGCTGATGTCATTGTCGATCAGCTTGGAGAGCCTGACCAGCCGGCAAGAATCTTCAGTGGACCCCCTTGTGCAGATGGTCTGATCACGCTGGAGTACCTCAAGCTGCTAATCACGACCCCCTCTCGATGACCCTTCAGGCCACGCGCTATGAGCAGCTGCAGCGGCGAATCGGCAGGCAGCTGAATCAGGTTCTTGTTGGTCCCTGGCGGCGACGCAGTGTGGGTGTTCTCGCTCTGTTGTTCGGCTTCATCATCGGCAGTAACGTCACGATGATCTGGTTTCAGAGATCCGGTCAGAACCGTCCTGTGGCAGTACTGGTGATGGTGCTGATCATTGAACTGATCGTGCGACTGCGCACCAGGGTGCGTCCGGGACCCTGGCCACTCCCGTGGCTCGCCCTCGACAACCTGCGTATCGGCACGGTGTATGCCGTGGTGCTCGAGGCCTACAAGCTTGGATCCTGATTGCTGGAACAAGTCAGTCCCCCTTCAGGTGACGCATGGGCACCAGCTCCTGGTCGCCAGTCTTGGCTGGCCCAATGTTGATGACTGGTGGAACCGCTGGGAAGGCGTTGGTGGTGTGAACCTCGCCAGAGATCGGTGGTCCGTCCCGGTCATGGATGCCTGGGTTACTTTCGTTGGTCTGCCATTGCTCAGCCGGGTTGAATGCGCTCTGTCAGAGGGCAGACGAGTGCTTCTCGGTGTCAGCGCTCTGCCTGGCTGCGGCAAGTCAACCCTTTGCAGCTGGGTCAAATCCGCGAGTCAGACACTGAGCTGGCCCGTGGAACATCTGTCACTTGATGATTTTTACTGGCCTGCGGAGCAGCTGGATAAAAGTGTTCAGGGAAATCCCTGGTCCGTTCCGAGAGCGCTTCCTGGAAGCCATGACATAGATGGCATGCTCCAGTCGCTTGAAACGTGGAAAGAAAGCGGTCTGATCACTGCTCCCCGCTTTGACAAAGCACTCCGCAACGGCCGGGGTGATCGTTTCGGAAGCAGCAGTTCCCGATCACAAGTGGTGCTGCTGGAAGGTTGGTTTCTGGGTGCATCGCCGCATCCCTCAATCGAAACGGAAATCGTTGAAGGGTTGTCCGATCAGGAGCTGGAATGGCGATCCAGAGCTGAGTCCCTGCTTGCTGATTATCGGCAGATCTGGACATGCCTGGATGACCTCTGGCATCTGCGAGCCATTCACAGCGGTCTGTCATCTCAGTGGAAGCGACAGCAGCTGGCCACGTTGGAACAACACAGTGGCGTTGGGTTCCGCCCGAATGAGCTCTCCGACTTCAATCGAATGGTGCTTGCAGCTCTGCCGCCGAGCTGGTTGCACAACATTGCTCGAGCTGGAGTGGTGATCGATCTCACGGGATCACGCAGCATCCGTGAGATCAAAGTGTTGAGAACTCAGCTTTCAGCTTCTTCTTCTTCAGCAACTGGGTAGACAAATCCCTGAGCCCGTCCGCTCAATACGGACTTACCAATGGAAAGCGCACGTTGAGCTGCAGTGGCAGCCTTGGCCTTCCAGACAGCATGACGCTGATTGCGCTTGCTTTTCGAGGTTTTCTTCTTCGGGACGGCCATCGCGGGCGTTGCACTGCCAAACAGCCATGATCCACTTCGAAGTCGCCACTCGTCAAATCGCTAATCTTTGTACGACGCATCAGCGGTGTGAGTTCAGAGCAGCCGACCCAGTCAGAGCAGGGAACTCCAGCGCCCAATTCAAAGCCTGACGAACAACAGACAAGTCCGTTCGCTCTGTTCCGCAAGCAACCGGATGTGAGTTACAGCACCCTGCTGAAGCAAATTTCATCAGGTTCCGTCAAGGAATTGGTGTTGGTGCCAGCCCGGCGTCAGGTGATCGTCACCTACCGCGATGGCAAATCAGTCACAGTTCCAGTCCTGGCGAATGATCAGCAGATTCTGAGAGTTGCCGAGGCTTCGGGTACTCCGCTGAATGTCAAGGATGTGCGCCAGGAACAGGCTTTGGCAGGGCTTGCCGGGAATCTGGCTTTGATTGTGCTGATCGTTGTGGGCCTTTCATTGCTGTTGCGCCGTTCTGCACAGGCAGCCAACAAAGCGATGGGTTTCGGGCGCAGTCAGGCGAGAACAAGTCCTCAAGAGGACATCACTGTTCGGTTTGAGGATGTCGCAGGCATTGGTGAAGCCAAGGAGGAACTGCAGGAGGTCGTCACCTTTCTGAAACAGCCGGAGACCTTCATCAAGCTTGGTGCTCGGATTCCCCGGGGAGTGTTGTTGATCGGCCCTCCAGGAACCGGTAAAACTCTTCTCGCAAGGGCTATCGCCGGGGAAGCAGGCGTTCCTTTCTTCTCGATCGCTGCTTCTGAATTCGTCGAATTGTTTGTTGGTGTCGGAGCCAGTCGGGTCAGAGATCTGTTTCGAAAAGCCAAGGAAAAAGCTCCCTGCATCGTGTTCATTGACGAGATCGATGCTGTCGGCCGACAGAGAGGTGCCGGGATCGGTGGAGGAAACGATGAGCGTGAACAAACCCTGAATCAGTTGCTCACCGAAATGGATGGGTTTGCTGACAACTCGGGGGTCATTCTCCTGGCAGCAACAAACCGCGCAGATGTTCTGGACACAGCGCTCATGCGTCCTGGACGATTTGATCGGCGTATTCAGGTCGGTCTCCCCGATCGCCGCGGTCGTGAATCGATCCTGGCTGTACATGCTCGAACCCGTCCCTTGTCGGATGAGGTGTCTCTTGCTGACTGGGCGAGCAGAACCCCTGGTTTTTCAGGAGCTGATCTGGCGAATCTTCTCAACGAAGCAGCCATTCTCACGGCCCGTCATGAAGCTTCTTTCCTAGGTAACAGAGAGCTTGAGGAAGCGCTGGAACGCATCACGATGGGCCTCACAGCTGCCCCGCTCCAGGACGGAGCAAAGAAGCGATTGATTGCTTATCACGAAATCGGCCATGCACTCGTGGCGGCGCTCACACCCCATGCCGACCCGGTGGATAAGGTCACCCTGCTTCCACGCAGTGGTGGTGTTGGTGGGTTCACCCGTTTCTTCCCTGATGAGGAGATCATTGACTCCGGGCTTGTCACGCGTTCCTATCTGAGAGCAAGGCTGGTGATGGCCTTAGGCGGTCGTGCAGCGGAGATTGTGGTTTTCGGAGACTCTGAGGTGACCCAGGGTGCCAGCGGTGATCTCCAGATGGTGTCGCAGCTCGCACGGGAAATGGTGACGCGCTTCGGCTTCTCCGATCTTGGACCGGTTGCTCTGGAAGGCCAGGACCAGGAAGTGTTCCTCGGACGAGATCTGGTCAACACCAGACAGGCCTATGCCGAAAGCACAGGTCGTGAGATCGACCGACGGGTCCGATCGCTGGCACAGGACGCTCTGCAACAGGCCATCGATCTTCTGAAGCCGAGGCGGCAGCTCATGGATCGCCTCGTGGAAGCGCTGATCGAGGAAGAGACCCTCCAGTCCGATCGCTTCCACGTTCTGGCAGGACTCGACGTCTCCTCGAGGAGTCCTAGCCTGAAGCAGCTGCCGGCCGGGGCTTGAGCCTGCTCAAACGGGGCCTTCCCTCCCTCTCGAGTTCATCAGCGGTGGGGTTGCTGCTGATCTTTCCCGTCTTCTGGCTGTTCGCCAGGCTCCAGGTTGAGTGGTCCTGGTTCGCTCAGTTCGGCCAACAGGGAACCTATGGGCAGCGGCTTGGCTTTCAGCTTCTCGGCGCTGGTTTGGCGTTTCTGCTGGTTCTGTTCACGGCCTGGTGGCGACACCGCTGGATGCAGGCCTATATCCCCACACCCCGAGGGGAGATCCCCGCATCGAGTGGAGGCATCTATTTCCTTTCGCTGTTCGCCTGCCTCTCCATCCTTCTCAGCGTTCTCGCAGTCACAACAAGATTGGCGTGGCTGGCATGGAAGCAGCCCTTTCTCCTGGCCCACTGGTGGAGTGTTCCGTTTCGACCGGAATGGAGTGTTCTGTTCATCAGCATCCTGCTGATCGTGCTGATCACTTTGGGGCTTGGCCGGAGGCGAAGAATCAACCTGGCCTTTCTGTACGGAAGCCTTTGCCTCTGTGTTGTGGCAGGTCGCAGCTGGGGCCTCTGGGCGCTGGCCATCACGATTCCAGATTCCGGGACGGCGGACCCACTGCTGGGAGCTGATCTCAGTTTCGGCTTGGCGCGATTTTCAGCGATCGCACTGGCTCTCCAGCTGCTGCTCCTTCAGATCCTTCTGACTCTGAGCACCTCGGCATGGAGTCGATTGACACGTTCCCCCTGTCTGAGTTACTGGGGATTCCCTGGCTGGAATGAACAGGAACGGGCATTGCTTCGACCTGCACTGGTGGTTCTGTTGCTGGTGCTGGCTGCACTCACATGGCTCGTACGTCATCAACTCCTCTGGACTCAAAGCGGGCTTATCGCCGGCGCAGGCTGGATTGACATCCATCTGCGGCTTCCGCTTCGTGAATGGGTTGCTCTTCTGCTTGTGCTGATGGCCGGCACTTGTCTGCCATGGCCGGGGAAGAGGCAGCGCCAACGACGTCGCCTCAGAACAGCATTGTTCACGCTTGCTTTGATCGCCGTTCTGTCGGAACTTCTGCTTTCACCGATTGTCCAGTGGATGGTGGTTCGTCCCCGTGAGCTGCAACTCGAGACTCCGTATCTCAGCCGATCGATAGCTGCGACCCGTCAGGCCTATCAACTGGATTCGATCAGGGCCCGAGGGATCACACCGACCCAGGAGATCAGTGAAGAGGACCTGATCAAGGGAGCCAGCACCCTGCAGAACATCAGGCTCTGGGACAGCCAACCAATGCTGGACACCAATCGCCAATTGCAGCAACTCAGGGTTTATTACCAGTTTGCAAATGCATCCGTTGATCGTTACCCACTCAATGAGGGAAGTAATGAGAATCAACAGGTGATAATTTCAGCGCGCGAGTTAGACCAGGCCTCACTTCCTGCTCGCTCGAGAACCTGGCAGAACAAACATTTTGTTTTCACTCATGGCTTTGGTTTCACTCTGAATCCTGTGGATACACGCGAACCGGACGGACTGCCGGCTTACTTCATCAGCGATCTGGGTCAATCCACACGAATTGAAGGAAACAAGTCTCTAGGCATCAGCAAGGAAACCGTGGAACGTGAAGTTCCCATTGGACGAGCTGCACTTTACTTTGGATCACTGCATTCACCTTACGCGGTTGCACCGACAAAAATCGATGAATTTGATTACCCCGAAGGTGACGAGAACACTTACAACCATTATTCAGGTTCAGCAGGCGTTCCCCTTGAACATCTTTGGCAAAGGATTACTGCAGCGACCTATCTAGCGGATCCACGTTTTCTGAATACAGGAGCTCTCACAAAAGAATCTCGTCTGCTTCTGCGACGTGACGTCAAAGAAAGAGTTCACGCACTGGCGCCTTTTCTGGATCTGATGGGTGAGCCATATCTTGTCTCCGTACCTATTGACGATGCCCCCAGTGGTTATCAACAGGGTCAGCATCAGTACTGGATTGTTGATGCATTCACATCATCAAGAACCGTTCCCTACGCATCAACACTTCCTGATGGTCGACCTCTTCGCTATCTACGAAATTCGGTTAAAGCTGTTGTGGATGCTTACAACGGCAAAGTTCATTTTTATATCAATGAACCGAACGACCCAATGATTCAAGGTTGGACCAAGGTTTTTCCATCATTGTTTGAAAATCTTGAAAATATGCCCACTAGCCTTAGACGTCACCTGATGGTTTCTCAGGCACAGTTTGAACTTCAAGTGCAGCAACTTCTCCGTTATCACGTCACCAACCCTCGCATTTTTTACAGTGGAGATGATGTCTGGCAAGTACCCAAGGAGTTGTACGGAAATAATCAGATTCCTGTAGCTCCGTACCACATCACGGCCCAGGTGAAACCAAGCCCGAATTCAGAGTTTCTGCTGCTTTCGCCGTTGACTCCTCTTGCACGACCAAATCTCTCGGCCTGGTTGGCGGCAAGAAACGACGATGAACACTATGGCGAGTTGATTCTTTTGCGGTTCCCTACTGACATTCCGATTTTTGGCCCGGAACAGGTTCAGGCGCTGATCAATCAAGACCCTGCAATCAGCCAGCAGTTTGCCCTTTGGGACCGGGCAGGCTCACAGGTGGTTCAGGGAAATCTCCTTGTTGTACCTGTCGGTGATTCGCTTCTCTATGTCGAACCGATTTATCTGCGAGCACAACAAGGTGGGCTGCCAACACTGACTCGAATTGTGGTCAGTGACGGACGTCGCGTTGCAATGGCAGCTGATCTGGATAAAGGATTGAAGTCATTGCTGGAGAGACGGCAGCAGGAAACCCTCAAAGCCACATAAAAAAGGTCCGCTGTGAGCGGACCTTGGAGGTACCAGGCAGAGTTCAACGACTCAGTTAATGGCAGCAAAAAATTCCTTGCTGCCAACAGGGTCAGGCTTCATTGTCTTTTCCCCGGGTGTCCAGTTTGCAGGACATACTTCGTCAGGATTTGACTGAACGTACTGGAAAGCCTGTAAAACACGCAGCGTTTCATCAACGTTCCTTCCAACAGGAAGGTTATTGATGGTGGAGTGCATGATCACTCCATCTGGATCGATAATGAACAAGCCACGCAGCGCAACTCCCTCAGCTTCGTCAAGGACGTTGTAAGCAGATGCGATCTCTTTTTTGAGGTCAGCAACCAGAGGATAATTGATGTCACCGAGACCACCCTGGTTACGAGGACTCTGAATCCAAGCTAGATGACTGAACTGACTGTCGACAGAAACACCTAGAACTTCTGTGTTTTTGCTTGAGAAATCAGCGTAACGATCACTGAAAGCGGTGATTTCAGTAGGGCAAACAAAGGTGAAATCGAGCGGGTAAAAGAACAGTACGACGTACTTGCCGCGATACTGCGAGAGAGTGATTTCCTTGAACTCCTGGTCTACCACTGCTGTGGCAGTGAAATCGGGGGCCTTTTGACCCACACGCAACGAAGACATGTTGGTGATGCGAGGTTTGGCAAGGAAGTGAACAGGCCTAGGTCGTAGTCGTTCCGACTTCCAGTTGCTCGCGCCAAGTTATCACGGCTGACCCAGTGACTGCGGAGCGACCAGATACCTGGCCAGGCATGCTCAACTTCTAAAATGCGTTCATGATTCAATCCTCCATGAGCTGGGATCCAGCACTTCTCAGAAAATTCAGCAGCACAGGTCATTTCCGTTTGCTGAATCAGGTGCGAAGTGAGCTGAACAGTCAACCGCTCGAACGCGATCCAAAAACGCGTGCTCTGCTACTCAAGGCTCGTCCGCATCGTGGCCAACCGGTCAGGCAACAACGGCGCCCTAATGCGATTCCTGAGGGTCACGTCTCATTGAGTGATGAAGGGACAACAGCGCAATCATCTCCTAAATCGTTCAGGGAACGCCTCAATGCCATCGAGATGAGATAGCTCCGAGGACATCTCAAGATGTATGATGGCGACTGGCCTGAAGGCCTTTGGTCAGAGTAGCTCAGCTGGTTAGAGCACAGGATTCATAACCCTGAGGTCGAGAGTTCAAGTCTCTCCTCTGACATTTATTTTTTGAAACTTGAAGTCAAAAATTGAATGGAAATTATGATAACGCAGCTTAAATTATAAATTGAACCCTAAAAGTTGATCTTCAGGAACGCTTGGCAGGAAGCATGGCCATAGGGTCCATGGCTGCTCCACCGGGTCGACGAATCTCAAAGTGGAGATGTGGACCAGTGCTACGGCCAGTGCTGCCCATCAAGGAGATACGTGACCCTTGTGGAACCATCTGACCTTTCCTGACCAGCAGACGACTGTTGTGGGCATACCGCGTGGAGGTTCCATCACCATGCGACATCTCTACGAGATAGCCATAGCCACTGCTCCAACCAGCGAAAGCAATGACACCATCCTTGGCGGCGATGATTGGAGTACCCACATTATTGGCAATATCGATTCCTTTGTGCATCCGACCCCATCGCCAGCCATATCCGGAGGTGAACACACCTTTCGTCGGCCAGATAAAGGATCTAGCTGATTGAACAGGATCCGATCCAGAAAAAGAAGGAAGTTTCGGATAGCTCGCACCCCCCGATTTCAATGGACGGATCGCCAGAACAGGACGGGCTTTGGCCACACGGACCTCATTCCCTGGCACCAGCATTCGGGAAATCGGAACCCCTGGATTCAGATCCTTCAGTTGTTGAAGAGTGATGCCATGATCTTTAACAAGAGAAGCCAGACTCTGACCTGATTTGATTTTCACCACAGCTTTTGGTGT
>PVBE011495919.1_pt1 | contig 10624 bp, 11 predicted proteins | sample 1631181 | NCBI WGS metagenome assembly PVBE01 (sample SAMN08397723, study PRJNA350692) | Marine metagenome, whole genome shotgun sequencing project. | isolation source: water | place: Pacific Ocean | collected 2012-04 | reverse complement strand
CTGCTCCGCCGTCCACGGCTCGCGGGAGCCGACCAACATGCAGCCCACGGTATCGAAGAAGGTGTCCTTGGCGATGCGGATCGCTTCGGCCTCGGCGTCGCCGATCGCGGTCTGGACGATCCTTTCGGCGACGTAGCGGGTCGGTTGCTCGGACATCGGCTTTTCCCTCTCGATCGTTTCGTCGGGCCGTTGATCCGATCCGACTATTGGTGGCGCCCGAACCGTTGCCAAGGCGCTGCGGGGCGAGATTCAGAAGTGCCGCCAGCCCGTGCGCTCCAGCGCCATCTCCGCTCCGTCATCGTCCAGCACCCGCACGCGATCGCCCTCGACGATGCGCCCGATGGCGGCGATGGCTGTGCCGGTCTCGCTCGCAAGCGCCGCCACCGTGTCGACGGCCTCGTCGGGGGCGGCGAACAGCAGTTCGTATTCGTCGCCGCCGGCGAGCAGTGTTCCAATCAGTCCGGGATCGCGCTTCAGCGCGATCCCGGCGGCATCGGAAAGGGGCACGCGCGCCGCCTCGATCTCAGCGCCGACGCCGGAGATCTCGCAGACATGTCCAAGATCAGCGATCAGCCCGTCCGAGATGTCGACCATGGCGTGCGCCAGATCCGTCAGCCGCGGTCCCAGATCCACCCGCGGCTCGGGAAGGCGATAGTGGCTCACCGCGGCCTCGCTCGCCCCCGGCGGCAACTCGATCTCGCCCCTGAGCACCATCAGCCCGAGTATGCCGTTACCAATGTCCCCGGTGACGTAAACGCGATCGCCGGGCCTGGCGCCGTCGCGGCGGACGGCCTTGCCGTCGTCGACCCAGCCGAGCGCGGTGAGCGAGAGCGTGAGCGGGCCCGGGGTGGAGACCGTATCGCCGCCGTAGAGGCCAACGCCATAGGCCTTCTGGTCAGCGTAGAGGCCAGCGGCGAACCGGGCGACCAGGTCCTCCTCCGTGCCCAAGGGCCACGCCACCGTGACCAGATAGCCGAACGGCTGGGCCCCCATGGCCGCGAGGTCCGAGAGGTTCACCCTGAGGAGCTTGCGCGCAACCAGGTCGGAGGGATCGCCGTCGAGGAAATGGACGCCCGCCACCATGGCGTCGGCGGTAGCGACCAGGGTGCGCCCGGGCTCGGGCGCGATCAGCGCGGCGTCGTCACCGAGCTCCAGCGCCCCCGGCGTTGCCGCCGACAGGGGCGCGAAATGGCGCGCGATCAGCGCAAACTCGTCGGCCCCCGCCCCCGGCTCGCTCCCTGCGGCGCCGAACTCGTCCGGGCGAACGGTCTTGGCCACGTGGTCGAGGACGCCGTTGACCATGGCGGGCTCTCGCCCGGTGAAGAAGTCGTGGGCAAGCTCGACATACTCGTTGATAGCCGACCTCGGCGGCACGTCGCCGCGCCAGGCGATCTCGTAGGCGCCGGCACGCAAGATGGCGCGAAGCACCGCCTCCAGGCGCTGGAGCGGCCACTTGGGCGAAAGGCTGGCCGCGACCGTTCGATTGAGCTCGCCCAACCGCACACTGACGCCGCGCACGATGTCGGTGAAGAGGCAGTTGTCCATCGCCACATTGCGCCCACCGGTCCGCGGCCCGTGCTCCAGGAACTCGCCGATCACCCTCTCAGGCTCGGCCTCCGCGATCTCAATCTGATAGAGGGCCTGGACCGCAGCCAGCCGCGCGGCGCTCCGCGCTCCGGCCGGGCGCTCGCGCCTGCGCGCGGCCGGGTCCGTCAGCGCCGGGTCTGCGGCCGACGGCCGGGTCATCGGGGATAGAGGTGGAACTGCTTCTTCACCTCGATCATGCGCAGGCAGGCGCGGGCCGCCTCGGCCCCCTTGTTGACGCCATTGGCTCTGGACCGGGCGAGCGCCTGCTCGCGGTCGTGCACGGTGAGAATGCCGTAGCCGAGCGCCAGCGAGCACTGCAGCACCAGGTCCTGTAGCGCCCGCGCACTCTCCCGGCAGATGTGTTCGTAGTGGTCGGTCTCGCCCTTGATCACGCAGCCCAAGGCGACGAAGCCGTGGAAGCGCTTCGACGTAAGTGAGATGAAGTTCATCGAGCGAATGGCGTAACGGATAGCGGCCGGAATCTCGAAGGTTCCGGGCACCTCGATGATTTCGTGGGTGGCGCCCACCCTCTCGAACTCGCTCGCGGCCCCACGAAGCAGGTTGTCGGCGATGTCCTCGTGGTAACGCGCCTGGATGACCAGGATGTGCGGCGTTTCCTCGGTCATTTAGGTCCCTTCTGTCTTGATCGAGCGGCGGTTCACGACCGTCAGCCCGTATCCGTCGAGGCCTATAATCGTACGTTTGCTGTTGGTCAGCAGGATCATATCCCTGACCCCGAGATCGAGCAAAATCTGCGCTCCAACGCCATAATCGCGAAGCTCCGCGGACGGCGAGGCGGCTTTGCCTTCGCCGGCCGCCAGGCCGAGTCTGCGGCGAACGTGATCGCTCAGGCTCGTCGGGCGCGGCTCGCGGATCAAGACCACGACCCCGCGGCCTTCGTCAGCGATCATGCGCATGGCCGCGTGCAGCTCGCCCCCGCGATCACGGCTCGAATCCCCGAGCACGTCCTCAAGCACGCTGAGCGCGTGCATGCGAACGAGCACCGGCCCCGGCGCGCCGAGGTCGCCCTTGACCAGCGCCACGTGCTCCGCATAGGCCACGCGGTTGACGTAGACGCACATGCGGAAGCGTCCGCCGAAGACGCTGTCGAGAGTTTCCTCTAGCACCCGCTCGACGATCGAATCGTGGCGCCGGCGATAGGCGATGAGATCGGCGATGGTGGCCACCTTGAGCCCGTGGTTCTGGGCGAAGGCGACGAGGTCGGGAAGCCGCGCCATGGTGCCGTCGTCGTTCATGATCTCGCAGATGACGCCGGACGGGTTGAGGCCGGCAAGTCGGGCGAGATCGACCGCGGCCTCCGTGTGCCCGGCGCGCACCAGCACGCCGCCGTCGCGCGCTACCAGCGGAAAAACGTGGCCGGGGCTAGCCAGGTCCAGCTCGCCCTTGGTCTGATCGATGGCGACCGAGACGGTGCGCGCCCGGTCGGAGGCCGAGATGCCGTTGGTCACCCCCTCCCTGGCCTCGATCGAGACGGTAAACGCGGTCTGGTGGCGGGTCGTGTTGTCGCGCGCCATCAGCGGCAGACCGAGCTCCTCGACTCGCTCGCTACCCAGCGCCAGGCAGATCAGGCCGCGGCCGTGCATGGCCATGAAGTTGATTGCCTCGGGCGTTGCCATCTGGGCGGGAAGCACGAGATCGCCCTCGTTCTCTCGCTCCTCGTCGTCAATCAGAATGATCATGCGCCCGTTGCGCACTTCCTCGACGATTTCCTCGATCGACGACAGGTACGACGACAGGTTCGCCTTGAGGAGATGGTGTTGCATCAGCTCCGCTCTTCCATTAGGCGCGCGAGGTAGCGCGCCAGCATGTCGACCTCGATGTTTACCCGCGCTCCCGCTTCCAGTCGCGAGAACGTGGTCGCCGACAGGGTATGGGGAATGATGTTGATGCCAAAACGGCTTCCGTCAACCTCGTTGATGGTCAGAGAGACCCCGTCGACGGCGACCGCGCCCTTGACCACGAGGAATCCAGAGAGCTCGGCGGGCGCCTCCATGACCATCCGCAGGCTGTCGCCCTCGGGCGTCACCGAGACGACCCTGCCGACCCCGTCGGCATGGCCGGAGACCAGGTGGCCGCCGAGCTCGTCGCCGAGCCTGAGCGACCGTTCGAGGTTGATCGGGGTGCCGACCCGCCACTCGCCGAGCGTGGTGCGCCTCAGCGTCTCCGCCGAGGCGGTGACGGCAAACCAACCCTCCCCCGTCTTCACCACCGTGAGACACGGGCCCGAGCAGGCGATCGACGCGCCGATGGCGATTCTGGTCGCCGGGTAGGCGGTGTCGATCTCGAAGCGCGTATCGCCGTTGGTCTCAACGGCCCGCACTCGTCCCACGTCGGTGACGATTCCGGTGAACACGGCCCCCCTCAAGCGATCCGCCGGTAGACCTCGAACAGGTCAGGGGCGGCCTCGAGGAGACCGGCGCGCTCGAAGCGGAGCACCTGATCCAGGGCGTCGACGCCGAGGCCGGCAGCGAACGGCAGGCCGTCGCCCCCCATGACCGTCGGCGCGCGGAACCAGGCCAGCCGATCGACGAGATCATCCATGAGAAGCGCCGCCGACAGCCGCTCGCCGCCCTCAACCAGCAGACGGGTCATGCCGCGCGAGCCGAGAGCCTTGAGAATGCCCTTGAGGTCGGGGTTCCCGTCCGGCCTCGCCTCAACCTCGACGACCTCGACGCCGCAGTCGCGATAAGCCTGTAGGCGGGCCTTGTCCGTCTGCGCGAGGGTCACCAGCCAGGTCGGCGTCTCGCCGGCGCTCGCCACTACCTTAGCAGTGAGCGGGAGTCGAAGCCGTCCATCGATGATCACCCGCGTCGGCGAGCGCTCGGCCAACCCCGGCAGGCGGCAGGTGAGGTCGGGATCGTCGGTGCGCAGCGTCCCGGTCCCGATCATCAGACCGTCATTGCGTGCGCGGAGCGCGTGGGTCCAGGCCCGCGCCACCTCGCCGGTGATCCAGTGGCTCTCTCCCTTGCGGGTGGCGATGCGTGCGTCAAGCGTGGTCGCGGTCTTGAGCGTGACCATCGGGCGGCCGGTCTCGATGCGCATGAAGAAGCCGGCATTGATCTCGGCGGCCTCGTCGACGCCGAGCTCGGCCTCGACCTCGATGCCGGCCTCCTGGAGCCTGGCGATGCCCGATCCGTTGACGCGCGGGTCGGGGTCCTTGACCGCGATCACTGCCCTGGAGATGCCGGCCTCGACGAAGGCCGACGTGCAGGGCGGCGTCTTGCCCCAATGGTTGCAGGGCTCGAGCGTGATGTACGCCGTGGCGCCGCGAGCGCGTTCGCCGGCGCGCCGAAGCGCCTCGGTCTCGGCGTGCGGGCTTCCCCCGGGCTGGGTCCAGCCGCGTCCCACCACACGACCGTCGTTGACCAGGACGCAGCCCACCGTCGGGTTGGGCCAGACCGACCCCAGTCCCCGCCGGGCCAGCGCGAACGCGGCCCGCATATGCTGGTGATCAGGGGATTCAGTCGAGCTTGACACTACTGAACGAGCCTATGAACTCCTCGAAATCCTTGGCCTCGCGGAAGTTCCGGTAGACCGAGGCAAAGCGGACATAGGCTACCTTGTCCAGCTCCTCCAGGGCCTCCATGACCATCTCGCCGATTGCTTTCGAGGGGATCTCGCTCTCGCCGGTGCTCTCCAGGCGGCGCTGGATGCTGTTGACGATGCGCTCGATACGCTCGTCTTCCACCGGTCTCTTGCGCAGCGCGATCTGGACCGAGCGCAGCAGCTTCTCGCGCTCGAAGGTAACGCGCCGCGCGTCGCTCTTGATCACGGTGAGCTCCCTGAGTTGAACCCGCTCGAAGGTCGTGAAGCGCGCCCCGCAATTGACGCAGAGCCGTCGGCGTCGGATCGCCGTGTTGTCCTCGGTCGGACGGGAATCCTTGACCTGGGTTTCGTCGTGACCGCAGAAGGGGCAGCGCATATGATAGGTCCTTTCCTCAAGCCTCGTTCAGTTGCCTTCCAGCTCCGGGTAGATCGGGAATCGCCGGCAGAGCGCGAGTACCTTCTCGCGAATCTCGGCCTCGACGGCGGCGTTGCCGTCCTCGCCGTTGGCGGCCAAGCCGTCGAGCACGTCGCCGATCATCTCGCCGACCGCGATGAATTCGTCGCGGCCGAAGCCCCGCGTCGTCGCCGCCGGCGAGCCGAGGCGAATCCCCGACGTTATCGTCGGCTTCTCGGGGTCGAACGGCACGCCGTTCTTGTTGCAGGTAATGGCCGCGTTCTCGAGGCTTCGCTCGGCGACCTTGCCGGTCAGCGCCTTGGGCCTCAGGTCGACGAGCATCAGGTGGGTGTCGGTGCCGCCGGAGACGATGTCGAGGCCGCGCGCTTTGAGCACCTCGGCGAGGGTCCTGGCGTTGTCCACCACGTTTTGCGAGTAGGTCTTGAACCCGGGTGTGAGCGCCTCGCCGAAGGCCACCGACTTGGCGGCGATGATGTGCATCAGCGGCCCGCCCTGAAGGCCGGGGAACACGGCCGAGTTGATCTTCTTGCCGATCTCCGCATCCGCGCAGAGGATCATGCCGCCGCGCGGCCCGCGCAGCGTCTTGTGTGTAGTCGTGGTCACCACGTCGGCGTGCGGCAGGGGACTCGGGTGAACCCCGGCCGCCACCAGGCCGGCGAAGTGGGCCATGTCGACCATGAGGGAGGCGCCGACCTCCTCGGCGATATCGCGGAAGGCGGCGAAATCGATGATCCGCGGATAGGCGGAGCCGCCGGCGATGATGAGGCGCGGCTTGTGCTCGCGCGCGAGACTCGCGACCTCGTCGAGGTCGATCCGCGCGTCCTCGCGGCGAACCCCGTATTGGACCGCGTTGAACCACTTGCCCGAGAGATTGGGCGGCGCGCCGTGCGTGAGGTGACCGCCGGCGGCCAGCGACATGCCGAGGATGGTCTCGCCGGGCTTGACCAGCGCGAGCATGGCGCCCTGGTTGGCCTGCGCGCCGGAATGCGGCTGCACGTTGGCGAACGCGCAATCGAACAGCGCCTTGGCGCGCTCGATCGCCAGCGCCTCCACCTCGTCCACGTACTCGCAGCCGCCATAGTAGCGCCGGCCGGGGTAACCCTCGGCGTACTTGTTGGTCATGACCGAGCCCATAGCCTCGAGCACGGCCGTCGATACGACGTTCTCGGAGGCGATGAGCTCGATGCCGTTCTGCTCGCGTCCGACCTCGCGGGCGATGGCCCGGGCCACGGCCATATCGGTGACCGTCAGGTGATCGACAAAGAAGGCGAGCGGCGGGTCGAAAACTTGCGCAACATCAGCGCTTGACATTGAAATGCTCATCCTTGCTCATAGGACAGCCCTCTAACTAGTTGAAGACACGCCTAACTCTCGCTGACCAACTTATCCACTCGGCGGGCGTGGCGGCCGCCGGCAAACGCCGTGGCGAGGAAGGTCCTGAGGCAATCGCGGGCCACCTCGGAGCCGATCATCCGTGCCCCGAGCGCGAGCACGTTGGCGTCGTTATGCTCGCGAGCGAAATGCGCGGTGGTCACGTCGTGGCAGAGCGCGGCGCGCACCTCCCGGTGGCGGTTGATCGCGATCGACACGCCAACGCCGGTGCCGCAGATCACCACGCCGCGCCTGACCTTGCCCGACTTGAGGGCGTCGGCGAGCGCGTTAGCGAAATCCGGATAGTCGACCGACTCGGGGCCGTTGGTACCAAGATCGAGAACGTCATAGCCGCTCGCCCTCAATTCCTCGCCAAGCATGACCTTGAGCTCGACCCCGGCGTGGTCAGCGGCAATAGCGATGATTTCTTGAGGCATGAGCGTCTGGTCTCGGACCGGTTTCCAGCCTTCCTATACCATATTTCGCCCCATTTGGAATGCCTCGCACAATCTGTCGGTGCACGACGAGAACCGGTCGGAAAAACGGGCCGGCGACACGAGGCCGCCGGCCCGGCTTCCTCACACGGCAGAGGCCGTCCCTACTTGATGTAGTCGTACTGGCCGCCCTTCCACTCATAGAACACGTAGCCGGGCGCGGTGACGTCGCCCGTCTCATCGAAGCCGATTTTGCCGAGAACGGTCTCGAACTGATTGCCCCTCAGCGTCGCGATCACCTTGTTGGTGTCGGTGGAGCCGGTCTTCGTCGCCGCCTGCACCCAGGCCTGGATGGCGCCGTAGGTGTAGAGCGTATAGCCCTCGGGCTCGTAGCCGCTGGCACGGAACTTCTCGACCACCGGCTTGGCCACCGGGTTCTTGCGTGGATCGGGGCTGAAGCTCATCAGCGTTCCCTCGCCGGAATTCCCGGTGATCTTCCAGAACTCGTCAGTGACCAAGGCGTCGCCGGAGACCAGCTGCACGCCGTAGCTCTGCTCGCGGGCCTGGCGGATCATCAGCCCGGCCTCGGTGTGGTAGCCGCCGAGATAGAAGACGCCGACGCCGGCGGCCTTCATCTTGCTGACCAGCGCCGAGTAGTCCTTCTCGCCCGCGGTATAGGCCTCGTACATGACCTCCTTGATGCCGCGCTTGTTCAGCTGCTTCTTGGTCTCGTCGGCCAGGCCCTTGCCGTAAGCGGTCTTGTCGTGCAGCACGGCGATCTTCTTGCCGCCGAACGTGTCGGCCAGGAAGTTGCCTGCCACGATGCCCTGCTGGTCGTCACGCCCGCAAACGCGAAACACGTTGGGTCCGCCCTCCTCGGTGAGCTTCGGATTGGTCGAGGCGGGTGAGATCTGCAGGATACCTTCTTCCTCATAGACTTTGGAGGCCGGGATCGACGAGCCCGAACAGAAATGGCCGGCCATGAAGACGACGTTGTCGCTGACCATCTTGTTGGCCACAGCCACCGCCTGCTTGGGATCGCACGCATCGTCACCGATGGAAAGCTTGAGCTTCTGGCCGAGCACGCCGCCGGCGGCGTTGATGTCGGCGACCGCCATTTCGGCGCCCCGGCGCATCTGCTCGCCGAAGGACGCGTATTGGCCGGTCATCGGACCGGCGGTGGCGATGTTGATGTCGGCCTTCGCCGGCGCGGGGGCGATGGCCCCGGCGGCAAACGCCGCCGCCGTCAAACCGGCCAGTGTCTTTGCGCTGAACCTTGTCATGACTACGTCTCCCTCATGTGTTCGACACCCTCTTGTGTCTCTCACCTTCCACTGAAGCACTGCAACAGAAATCCAGCGGATTTCGCCGCGCGTACTTTAACCATGCCGCCGAAACCCGACAATACGTTCGTGCCTGCCGGCGACTCCCCTCACTTTCCCTTTTCGCGCCAGGTGAACAGACCGGTGCGCTCGTAGAGCCACGGGTACTGGGCGACCATGCGCCGTGCCCGAGTCACTCGGAAGGCCAGAAGTCCGTAAGCCGTGAGCACCGCGGTATCGACGATGTAGCCGCTAACCGACAAGAGCTGCCCCTCGAACAGGGCGAAATGGAAGAACCGGTCGGCGAGTCCGAGAAGCGCGCAATAGAGCACCACGTTCCAGGCCGGGCGCCAGGTCGCCGAGACCGCCTGGCCTGTCATGAAAGCGGCGCCGCCGAAGAGGATGAAGGTGAGGCCGATAAAGACTGGCAGGGTGCTTCCGAGGACCGATTCCGTGGCCATCTCTCAAACCCTCACTTCTTCGTCGCGCCTTCGAGATAAGCGTTGCGGATCTCGGGACTGGCGAGCAGTTCCGCACCGGTGCCGGCCATGGCGATCGTCCCGTTGACCATAACGTAGCCGCGATGCGCGAGCCGGAGCGCGTGAAAGGCGTTCTGCTCGACCAGGAAGACGGTGACGTCCTCTTCCTCGTTGATGCGCCTGATCGCCTGAAAGATGCTCTTGACCAGCATCGGCGCAAGCCCGAGCGAGGGCTCGTCGAGCAACAAGAGCCGCGGCCGGCTCATCAGCGCCCGGGCGATCGCCAGCATCTGCTGCTCCCCGCCGGACAGCGTCCCGCCGCGCTGATCGCGCCGCTCCCTCAAGATGGGGAAGAGGGCGAAGACCTTGTCGAGGTCCTCGTCGAGATTCTCGGGCTCGCCGGTGGTGGCGCCGAGCTGGAGGTTCTCGAGCACCGTCATCCGCGGGAAGATGCGCCGCCCCTCCGGTGCGTGGGCAACGCCGCGGCGCACGATCTCGAAGGTAGAGCGCCTGGTGATGTCCTCGTCCTCGAGCACGATGCGCCCGTGGGCGGCGTGCGGGTTGCCGCAGATGGTCATCAACAGCGTCGTCTTGCCGGCGCCGTTGGCGCCGATCAGGGTGACGATCTCGCCGGCATTGACCTCGATGTCAACGCCGCGGAGCGCCTGAATGTGGCCGTAGAAGGTATGGACGCCGGAGACCGTGAGCATCACGCGCCGGCCGCGTCCCGGGGGCCGGCGAGGTCGGCCGCGATGTCGGGCGACAGCTCCTCGTCTTCCTCCTCGCCCAGATAGGCTCGAATCACGTTGGCATCGGCGCGCACCTCATCCGGCGTACCATCAGCGATCAGCCGGCCGTAGTCGAGCACGATGATGTGATCGGAGATGCCCATGACTACGCTCATGTCGTGCTCGATCAGAAGGATGCCGATGTCGTGCTCGGTCCGGATGTCCATCAGGAGCTCATTGAGCTCGGCCGATTCACGCGGATTGAGCCCCGCCGCCGGTTCGTCCAGGCAGAGCAGCACCGGCTCGATGCACATAGCCCGCGCGATCTCGAGGCGTCGCTGGGACCCGTAGGCGAGGTTGCCGGCGTTCCCGTCGGCCTGCGCCGTGAGACCGGTCTTGTCCAGCCAGTAGCGGGCACGATCGAGGGCGGCGATCTCGGCGTCGCGGTATCGCCGGAGGCCCAAGAGCCCGGCGAGCGAATAGCCCGACGCCCACATCAGGGCGTTGTGCTGAGCGACGATCAGGTTCTCGAGCACCGACATGCGCGGGAACAGCCGAATGTTCTGAAACGTCCGGGCCACCGCCGCTTCCTGGGCGATGCGGAAGTCGTCCATCCGTTCGAGCAGATACTCTCGGCGCGGGTGGTGGAGCGTGAGGCGCCCGACGGTCGGCTTGTAGAAGCCGGTGAGGCAGTTGAAGATCGTGGTCTTGCCGGCCCCGT
>PVBE011371563.1_pt1 | contig 10625 bp, 8 predicted proteins | sample 1631181 | NCBI WGS metagenome assembly PVBE01 (sample SAMN08397723, study PRJNA350692) | Marine metagenome, whole genome shotgun sequencing project. | isolation source: water | place: Pacific Ocean | collected 2012-04 | reverse complement strand
ATTGAGAACATACACCGCCTGCATTCGCAAGGACTGGGCAGATGGCAGGCGGCCAAGGAAGGTGTGGGCGAAATTGCCGTACCCATCATCACTTCAACCCTGACAACGCTGGCCGCATTCACCCCCCTGCTCTTCTGGAACAGTATCATGGGCGAGTTCATGAAATACCTGCCCACGACCCTTATTGCGGTGCTCGGCTCATCATTATTTGTGGGCCTTGTCATCAACCCGGTGATCGCATCCATATTCATGAAGGTGGGGGATGAGAAGAAGCGGGTGAACCTGAAAATGCTGGTCATCTGGGTGATGGCTGAAGCGGTTCTCAGCGCGCTGTGCTACGCATCCGACCTGTTCAGCCTCGGAACAGTATTCGCCATTATTGCGCTGCTCACGGTCATAAACGCCTTCGTCCTGCGCCCCGTTTCCCATTGGTTCCAACACAGTTTTCTCATCCGACTTGAAACTGCGTATGTCCGTGTCCTGCGCTTCGCGCTTACGGCCTGGAAACCGTTCGCCTTCTTCGGATGCACCATCGTTCTGCTCCTGACTTCGTTCATCATTACCGGGATCGTTGGCCCTGAGGTCAACTTCTTCCCCGCAAATGAGCCTAAGTACATCAACGTGTTCATAGAGACCGCTGCCGGGACCGATATTGAGAAGACCAACAGCATCGTGCTGGAAATTGAGCAGGAAATCCAGGAGATCATCGGTCCCTATCGGGTTTCGGTCAACTCTGTGGTAACTAACATCGGAGAGGGCTCGGCCGACCCGATGGACGGGCCACCGGCCGGGGAAACACCCAACCGGGCCAAGATCACCATCTCATTCAAGGAATTTGTTGAGCGTGAAGGAATCTCAAGCTCGTTGGTAATGCGCCAACTGAGTGAGAACCTCACCAGACGGCCAGGTGTGATCATGAACGTGCAGAAGAACCACGAGGGTCCGCCCATGGGCAAGCCCATCAACATTGAGGTGAGCGGAGAGGATTTCGATGAGCTGATAGCCATGACCGAGAAGCTGAAGGGAGAGATAGCTGCACAGAACATCCCCGGTATTGAGGGGTTGAAACTCGACCTTGAGACCGGGAAACCGGAGATCCTCGTAAACATTGACCGCGCCCGTGCACGCACCTTCGGCATAAGCACGGCCCAGATCGGCAGCACATTGCGCACGGCACTCTTCGGCAAGGAGGTGAGCAAGTTCAAGGACGGGGAGGACGAGTATCCCATCATGCTCAAACTGAAGGACGATTACCGGTATGATGTCAGTTCGCTGCTTAACCAGAAGATCACCTTCCGCGATCAGACAAACGGTAAGATCAAACAGGTGCCCATCTCGGCCGTGGCAGACATCTCATTCTCCAGCTCGTTCGGGTCGGTGAAACGCAGGGATCAGAACAGGGCGATAACCATCTGGAGCAACGTGATAGAGGGGTACAACGCCACCGAGATCAATGCGCAGATCCAAGAACGTTTCGTGGACTACAGCCTGCCCGAAGGCTACACGCTGCGGTTCACCGGTGAGAGCGAAGAACAGGAAAAGGCAGCAGACTTCCTCAGCAAGGCGTTCTTGATAGCCATTGCACTGATCGTCCTCATTCTGGTCTCGCAGTTCAATTCGGCCATCAAACCGCTCATCATAGTCGGTTCGGTGGCCTTCAGCACAATCGGGGTCTTCCTCGGCATCATCATCTTCGGAGATGCCATTTCGGTGATCATGACGGGTATCGGCATCGTCTCCCTGGCGGGGATCGTGGTGAACAACGCCATCGTAATGATAGATTACATTGACCTGACACGTGCGCGAAGAAGGAAGGAACTGGGCATGGGCGAACGGAGCACACTACCGCTCCATGAGGCCATAGATTGCATTGTTGAGGGCGGGAGGATCCGTCTGCGGCCCGTTCTGCTGACGGCCATCACCACAGTGCTCGGGCTGCTGCCGCTGGCAACAGGCATGAACATCAACTTCTACACGCTGCTCAGCGAACTGGATCCGCACATCTACTTCGGTGGCGACAATGTGGCCTTCTGGGGCCCGATGGCCTGGACGGTGATCTACGGGCTGGTGTTCGCCACATTCCTTACGCTGGTAATTGTGCCTGTGATGTACCTGCTTGTTGAATTTGTGAAGATCAGATTCGGAAGCCCTGAGGTGGTTGAGGCCCAAGCATAAGGCATGGAAGGACTGCAATTCTCATCTGACGAACAGAAATTCCAATTGCTGAAAGCGGCCATTGAAGACCATGTGCCTGCAAACAGGATATTCGGAATGAAGATCATAGAGTTGCGCGATGGCTTTGCCAAGATCCATACACCCTACAAGGATGATTTCATCGGAGATTTTGTTCAGGGACTGTGGCACGGTGGAATCGTTGCGAGCATTGCCGACACCGCTGCGGGCATCGCTGCATCAACCCAACGGAATGATGCCCGCGACAAACTCAACACAATCGACATCCGCATAGACTATCTACAGGGCGCCATCAAAGAAGACCTCTTTGCAGAAGCGGAATTGTTGAAGATCGGCAAGCGGATCATAAAGGCCGATGTGAAACTGTACCAGGAGACCAAAGGAGTTGTTGCCATTGCGCGGTGTGCTTTCAGTATGTTGCGATTTGAAGAGTAAATAGCCGGTGACCGGATCACACAATTCATCCAACTTCAAAACTGTTCCACGTTTCGAATTTCCACACTTCCAAGATCTCTTCCACACCAATGGTATAAGGTTGATAAATGCGGTTGGAAGAAACCAACTGAAAACACTTTTCCTTCTCCGGACCGTTGTAAACCAACTTGAAAACAACACCATCATCTTTGGTAATTATGATGCAGGGTGTGCCGTTCCTTATCGCATTCCAGTCCTGAACGAACGAGCCTGTTACCCACGCATTTTCGGGTATGGGCAACATGCTGTCTCCCTGTATCTGAAAACAGCGGTAGGTCTTGTTCTTCGATAGAAAAGGCAACCGGAACTTGGGCAGTTTCTCCACGAATTCGGGATCTCCGTAACCGTTTGCATAACCGGCCTGTGCCTTTGTTGCCACCATTTCTATGTTCTCGTTCCCTGCGGTATCGGTGGTGGTGGTGAGTATGCGCAACTTATTGCCTGTTATGTCCACATCCATTCCACGCTCAATTTCTGAGAGTTGGAACTCGGAGAGTCTGCTCATGTCGTATCGTATCAGCGCATCCAGACTTATTTTGAAATATTCCGCCATGCGGATGAGCTTCGGGAATGGCGGCTGCACGCTTTTCTCATATCCTATCAATGTGGTGCGGCTCAGGTCCAACGTTCGCGCCAGGTCGGTCTGCGATATTCCCCTTCTCTCGCGCAGCAATTTCAGGTTTGTCGGAAAAAACATCAGCTATAATTTGGATGTAAAGGTAATGATCGTCTATATTATAGGCTATTATATGTCGATATTATGGTCGATAGTTCGCGGTCCATTGACCATCGACTGTGGACCATCGACCTACATGAATGCGCTCCATCATCCACATAGACCTCGACACGTTCTTCATCTCCTGCGAACGGCTGCTCGAACCCAAGCTCAACGGCAAACCCGTGCTGGTGGGCGGCACCACCGACCGTGGCGTGGTGGCCGCATGCAGTTATGAGGCTCGGAAGTTCGGCATCCACTCGGCCATGCCCATGCGCATGGCACGCAACCTCTGCCCCGAGGCCATTGTGATACGCGGCAACAGCAGCATTTACAGCAAACAATCAAATCTGGTAACCGACATCATCAAGGATGAATCGCCCCTGTTTGAGAAATCATCCATCGATGAATTTTACATCGACACCACGGGCATGGACCGTTTTTTCGGCTGTTACAAATGGGCCAAGGAACTGCGCGAACGCATTATAAAAGAAACGCATCTGCCCATTTCGTTTGCACTTTCCACCAGTAAGACCGTTGCCAAGGTGGGCACGGGAGAGGCCAAGCCCAACAACCACAGGGAGATCCCGAAGGATACCGAAATGCCATTTCTCGCACCGCTTTCGGTAAAGAAGATCCCGCAGGTGGGCAACAAGACCTACCATCTGCTGCGCAGCATGGGCGTGGAAAAGGTGCGCACCGTGCAGGACATGCCCATGGAACTGATGGAACGCGTAATGGGAAAACCGGGCATCTCGCTCTGGAAGAAGACCCACGGCATAGACAACACGCCCGTTATCCCGTTCCATGAACGGAAATCCATTTCCATTGAACGCACTTTTGAGCGCGACACCACCGACATGGTCAAGCTCAAAAGCATCATAAAGGCGATGGCAGAGAACCTCGCCTACCAGCTCCGAAACGGAAACAGGCTCACCGCCTGCATCAGCGTCAAGATCCGTTATTCTGATTTTCAAACGCACAGCAAACAGCGCAGAATATCCTACACCAGTGCCGATCACACCATTCTGCGAACCGTCAACGAACTTTTTGACCGGCTCTACGACCGCAGGGTGCTCATCCGCCTGGTGGGCGTGCGGTTCAGCCACATGGTCGGAGGCGGTCATCAGATCAACCTGTTTGAAGACAGCGAGGAAATGATCAAACTCTATCTGGCCATGGACCGTATGCGCAACCGCTACGGACAGGATGCCGTGAAACGGGCCGTGGCAATGGGTTCACGTGGCATCGGCAGAACAAACCCGTTCAACGGGCAACCGCCTGTGATTCCCGCACATCGTAGGGCGTGAGGGTGGAAGACGGAAGACGGGCAGAAGAAAGGGCTACCGTTTCTTGACCGACCAGGTAAAGGTGAAGTCGGAGACCTCTGTCCCATCATCCATCACACCAACGGTTCTCATTCTGACGAGGACGGGTTCACCGGTGCGGCAGGTCTCCGCCACGGCATCGAACATCTTCTTTCCGTCATTGCAGGTGAAGGTGGTATGGGCTGTGGCCTTCTTTGTGAATGAACCCTCCATGCCGGAGACCAGCATGGCCACGCTTTCACCGCAATTCTCAATGGCGAAGACCGCTATGAGCCCGGTGCTCATTTCGGCCGCCATGCTCTGTGCAGCGAAATAGATGGACCTGAACGGGTTCTGGTTGCGCCATCCGTAGGGCATGCTTATCCGACAGCTGTCGGTTTCGATGTGCTGCAACCGCGTACCTGCAGCCCATGCCAGCGGCAGTTTTATCAGCAGGTAAAGGTTGAACAGCAAACGGTTGCTCATCCGATTGCGGAATTTTATTGCGGACGGGGTCAGTTGTATGATCATTGCTGAAATCGTTCCGTCTCTGCAGGAAGCCTTTTACAGATCTGAATGCTGACCGTATCTGCGCTGGCGCACACCATTGGGGTCAAGGACAGTCAGAGCAAAATCAAATTGAACGCTTTTCCTGTTGATCAGATCTTCGATCAGAACACCGGGTTCTTCAGCAGAATACTCCGTTAGCCGCAAATATATCACGCCCTTTTCAGGATGGAATCCGTACTTGAATATCAGTTCTCCGTAATCACTGTCAAAGGTCAGAATGGTTCGCTGCTCGGAAGAAGCCAACCTCATTACATCTTCGTCTGAAATGCCTTTTTCGTCAATTCCCATGGCACGGACATCAAACCCCTTCTCTTTGAGATAAAGAACACTGAGCAAAGGAAAGTTCTCGTTGGCAAGAAACCTCATGCAGCTTAGGCGGTCTTGCGGAAAGGCCCGAACAGCAGGCCGTCATCCATACATTCTTGAATATAGCTGAATACGGCCTGTAAGGACTCTCTTGTCAATCTCGGATGGTTTTCAAGTATCTGCTTCTCTGTCCAACCCTGACCGAACAGCCCGATAATGTGCGTTACGGCTATACGTGTCCCTTTTATGGTCGGTTTGCCGAGCAGAACCTTTTCGTCAGAGGCTATGTGGTCTTGCCAATTCATAGATCAAAGCTAATTGATCTGGGTGAATCTTGGGACGGTTCAGATAGCTTGGCCACAGAACATCCTGTTCCCCTTACCTGAAAAACGAGCGATCGTGAACAACATTGACAACGGGAGGATATATACTCGATATATTTGGACACAGACATCGTAAGAATCAATTAATGGAAAACCAGAAGAGGTCAGAGGGGGCTTTGGACCTGTTGAATAAGGACTATGAACACATATCAACTGTGTTGCTCCATAATGAGGATGTCGGGGAAAAGAGGATCACTTTCTTTATCAGTCTCAGCACGCTCGTTGCCGCTGGCACTGTCAGTTTGGCCACTGCTGAGGATGCAATTTCACACACTGGCCTGATCACCTTCTCTGCATTTTTCGTGCTTCTTTTTCTCGGCATCATTCTGCTGATGAGAATGATCAAGAGAAACAGGATGACCGATAGGCTGAAAGCGGAACTTGATGATATTCGTCAGAGAAGAAAAGATTGCCTGGGTCATCATCCTGGCCTGCACGGCTATTCGGTACTTTCCCACATGAAGCCTGCGCCATTGAGATTCGGGAAGATTAAAAAAAGCGGAAATCAGAAATTCGAACCTCGCAAAATTGGCAGATTGACTCATGTGGTCGCTGTAATAAACTCGGCTTTCTTTTCTGCCATGATAGCTCTTGTCTGGCAAATACGCATTAATCCAGAGCTCCATAAACCTCTCATTCTGTTCTTGGTAATGGGTTTTAGCTTCGTGCTTGTATTCGTGGTTCAGGGCTGGCTCGTCCACCACCAGGGGAAATTCAATAAGGCAAATGCGGTAGCGCATCGACCTACACATGCTGGAGGCCTTGTATTCAGAAAATGGAAGGAAGAATATCAAGTGCTGTTGGTCACCGCCAAAAGCGACTCCTCGGTCTGGGTTCTGCCTAAAGGCCACATTTTCAAAAATGAAGGTCATGCTGAATGTGCCGTCCGAGAGGTTTGGGAGGAATCCGGTCGGATCAGTTACCCGGTTAGCCCGATCGCCACAGTTGCAGCTGGTGACAGCAAGAAATACCAAAAATAATAAAGTATTACCTTCTGGCTCCTTTTGAACAATTGCCCGGCACAGAAAAGGTCAGCCCTGAAGGCAGAAAGGTCGAATGGGTATCATTCGAAAAGGCCGTTGAAATGGTAAGCCCGGACACACCCGATATTAAGGACGTGCTGGCCTTGGGATACTCACTTATCCATGAAACCAATAGCAAAGCTCAATCGTGACGCGAGTCAGGTTTTCAGAACCGGGAGACTCGGCATATTCGGTTTCCAGCGCTTCCTTCGATAATCTTTGCTCATATCGTTTCTCCCACCCTTAGCCTTTCAGCATTCTCGGCCATCTGCAGGGCATCGGTCATCTCCTGTATGTCTCCGTCCATGAAGTCGGTCAATGAGTAGATGGTCAGTCCTATGCGGTGGTCGGTTATCCTTCCCTGCGGGTAGTTGTAGGTGCGGATCTTGGCAGACCGGTCGCCAGAGGAGACCAGGGTCTTTCTGCGTGTGGCGATGGCGGTCCGGTGTTCGTTCACTGCGTTCTCATAGAGCTTCGTGCGCAGCATCTGCATGGCCAATTCCCGGTTGGCCAACTGGGTGCGTTCGGCAGAGCAGACCACCACGATGCCTGAAGGTCTGTGCGTCAGTTGCACTTTGGTCTCCACCTTGTTCACGTTCTGTCCGCCTGCACCGCCCGACCTCGAGGTATGGAAATCAATGTCTGCGGGATTCAGGTCCACATCCACTTCCTCGGCCTCTGGCAGCACCGCCACGGTAGCTGCCGAGGTATGCACCCTTCCCTGTGATTCGGTCTGGGGCACGCGCTGCACCCGATGCACGCCCGATTCGTATTTGAGGGTGCCGTAAACACCTTCGCCCTCCACCTTGAAACTGATCTCCTTGAAACCACCGGCCGTCCCCTCGTTCCCGGTCACCGGGGTCATCTTCCATTTGCGGTCTTCGACATAGCGTGTGTACATGCGGTGGAGGTCGCCAGCGAAGATGCTTGCCTCGTCACCTCCTGTACCGGCCCGTATCTCCATCACCACGTTCTTCTCATCCTCGGGGTCGGCAGGCAGCATGAGCACACGGAGTTGCTCCTCCAATTTGGTTTTCCCTTCTTCAAGATCCTCCAACTCCAGCTTGGCCATATCCAGGAATTCGGTGTCCTTCTCTGTTGCGATCAGCTCCTTTGCGCTGGTGATGTTTCCGACCACGTGCTCATAATTGCGTGCGGCATTTACCACAGGTTCCAATTGTCGGTACTCACGGTTGATCTTCACATAGCGGTCCATGTCGGCCACCACCGATGGGTCTCCGAGCTGACCCTCGAGGTCGGAGAACCTGCGCTGAATGTCGCGAAGCTTATCTATGAGTTCCAAGGGTTACGAATTACGAATAAATACGAATTTGACGAATGTGTGGACCATAAAACCTTTCGCGAAACGCATTCTCATTACTATCTATCAGAAGTGAAGCAGCATTCATTCTAAGAATAAACGAACTCCCCGAACTCGGAGCGGATGGTCAGTTTCCTGTCGCCCTCCTCTACCCTTCCGATCACCTGTGCATCTACATTGAAACTGCGGGAAATGTCGATGATCTGTTCGGATATCTCTGTCGGGACATACAGTTCCATGCGGTGACCCATGTTGAATACCTTGTACATCTCATCCCAGGCTGTTCCGGATTCCTGTTGTATGATCCTGAACAATGGGGGAACAGGGAGCAGACCGTCTTTGACCACATGGCCCGAATCGATGAAATGCAACACCTTGGTCTGGGCGCCACCGGAACAATGCACCATGCCATGCACCTGCGGGCGGAACTGCCGCAATACCTCCTTGATGATCGGGGCGTAAGTGCGTGTTGGAGACAGCACCAGCTTTCCCATATCCAGAGGCACACGGTCAACCCGGTCGGTCAGGGCATATCTTCCCTGGTAGGATAGGCTGCCGTCCATGGATGGGTCGAAACTTTCGGGGTACTTCGTTTTCAGTTCGCTGTTGAACACATCATGCCGTGCGGCTGTCAGGCCATTGCTTCCCATGCCTCCGTTGTAGGCGTTCTCATAAGTTGCCTGACCATATGACGAAAGTCCCACTATTACATCTCCCGGTCTTATGTTCCCGTTGTCGATCACATCCGATCGTCTCATCCGGCAGGTGACCGTTGAATCGACTATTACGGTTCTCACGAGGTCGCCCACATCGGCTGTTTCACCTCCGGTGGAACGGATGTCCATGCCATTTTCCCTGAGCATTTGCAGCACATCCTCGGTACCGGAGATGAGTTCAGACACTACTTCTCCCGGGATCAGGAACCTGTTGCGTCCGATGGTGGATGAGAGCAGGATGTTGTCAACCGCGCCCACGCATAGCAGGTCATCTGTGTTCATCACAATGGCGTCCTGGGCAATTCCTTTCCAGACCGATAGATCGCCCGTCTCTTTCCAGTACATGTAGGCAAGTGCGCTCTTGGTGCCGGCACCGTCCGCATGCATGACCACACAGTGATCATCGGAATCGGAAAGTGTATCGGGAACGATCTTGCAGAAGGCATTCGGGTAAAGTCCCTTGTCAACAGACCTTATGGCGTTGTGTACATCCTCCTTATCGGCAGACACACCGCGCTGGCCGTATCTTTCTGCTGAAGCCATTGGTCTAATCCGATGTCCTTTGGAACCCTAGGTAACGTTAAACAAAAAAGCATCCCGGCAGCGGAATGCTTTTCTGAGAGTATATGTTCTGCTACTAATTCCCTGTGGGGACGTAGTCGTTTCTCAGTACCTTGAATTCTGTTCTACGATTAAGCTGATGTGCTTCCTCCTTCAGTTCATCTGTGGCGAGTTTGGCAATGAAGGCATCGTTGATCACACTTCCTGCCGGGAATTCACCAACAACCTGATTAAGAACCTTCGGTGTTGTCTCTCCATATCCTTTGAACACCAGACGGTCTTCCGGGATGTCGTTGTCAATGAGGAAATCGACCACCGACTTGGCCCGCTTCTGTGAGAGCGACAGGTTGTAACTGTCGGATGCTCTGGTATCGGTATGCGAACCGAGCTCGATGACGATGGTCGGGTTGTCATTCAAGGTCTCTATCAGTCCGTCCAAGGCCACCTTCGACTCAGGACGGAGTTCCCACTTTGCCAGGTCATAGAAGATATTGGGCAGATCGATCACGCGGTTGATGGGGTCGAGTTCAAAGTCATGGATCAGATCCTTATCCTCTTCAAAACCGACCGTGGTGGTCTTGCCTGTCTTGTTCAGGTAGTAATCCTTCTTGCCTGCGGTGATCACGTAAGATGTGGCTGGTGCCAGATCGAAGCAGTACTTGCCATCTGAGCCGGTACTGGTCTCCTGTGAGGAGCCGTCCGTACCTACCAGCGAAACCGTTGCATCAGCGATCACCTGCTTGGTCTTGAAATCGGAGACGGTCCCGCAAAGTGTGAATTTGAGTGCCGGCAGAAGGAATGCGTATATATCATCGCTTCCTTTCCCATCATCACGGTTGGAGGTGAAATATCCCTTCTCCTGCTCCTTTTCAAAGATGATGGCGAAGTCGTCTCCCGCAGAATTGATCGGGTAGCGCATGTTGGTTATGTTGCCCCATGAGTTTCCCCGAGCCTCTGCCATGAAGATGTCGAGACCACCCATGCCCACGTGTCCGTTGGAGGCAAAGTAGAGCGTTCCGTCATTGTGCAGGAACGGGTACATCTCGTCTCCGGGGGT
>PVBE011506592.1_pt1 | contig 10626 bp, 9 predicted proteins | sample 1631181 | NCBI WGS metagenome assembly PVBE01 (sample SAMN08397723, study PRJNA350692) | Marine metagenome, whole genome shotgun sequencing project. | isolation source: water | place: Pacific Ocean | collected 2012-04 | reverse complement strand
TAGACACAAAAAAACATGAGAGGCTTTGAGGCCTCTCATGTTATCGGAGATTCTCAGGTAGTAACAGCGCAGACCACTGTGACCACCCTGTGATGGTGTTCGGTTCTTGTTCAGCCAACCAGACGAGCGCGCTCGGCGTCTTCCATCCGACGACGGCTGCGGATCTTGTCGTTGCGAATGACGATGAATCGTTTGCACTCACCAAGGGTACCCGTGAAGATGTCTTCCTGGTTCATCAGGACGTGATACTGGCGAATGCCGCGAATTGAAGTGAAGTACTTGATCAACATCAGTGTGCCCCTTATGTGGCTTAACGATTCGATTGACAGGCAACGGAGATTGCAAACATCGAACCAGTGGAGCCGCCAACTTGAGGAATTTGCATTTTTATCTGATGCCCAACCACAACCAACGAGTGGCAAGCAACTTAAGCGCGATGTATGACGCGGCATTCTCTTGGATGTAGACGGTTGGACACCTCATCTCCAGCGAGAGCCGCCCGACTTGCCCGATATGGTTCAACCCGACGAACCCAAAGGGGCAATCAGGCGGTCATTTCTTGCGGGGCAACGTGCTCATATCGCGCCGTGCCTCGGGAAGACGGTGCAGGCCACGACGCAGTTCCCTGTCTCCAAACGGGCCGTTGGAGTACTGCTTTTGAGGGGCCTCTTCGATAGCTGGAAGCAACCCTTCCTGAGCGCCCAGATCTGCAGAACGACCAGAAAGATCAATCGCCAGGAACCCCACCAGCAGCAACGCCAGTAGCAACGCGGCAGCGGTCAGGGCGCGAAATGCGGGAGAAGTTCGGCTCAGTTCACGCCAGGAGGCACTGATAGAGGCTGCGCGTGCTCGAAAACGAGCGCGCAGCGACGTTGCGACGAAACGGCGTTCAACATCCTCACGAACAAGCTCGATCAAATGGCGCTCAAGTCGCTGATCCGCTCCCTTGATAGCAGCGGCCTCGGCCTTGTTGGTTTCGCTCCATTGGCCGACGCTTGACTGCAGGGCCCTGGCTGCCTCAATCGCTGCCTCGCATGTCTTACAGATAGTCAGGTGTTCGGAGGCCACTTCTCGAGAAATGGCATCATCATTCCACCCATAGGAGTCATGGAGCCAGAATTGTTGAACAGACTCGCAATGAAGCCCTGAATCCTGTTCACTCATGCCATCACTCCTCTTTGAATGCAACTCACTCCACTGCGTCTGATGCCAGCAACTCGCGTAAACGACGAACAGCTGTAAACATCCGCGACTTTACCGTCCCGATCGGGATCTCCAGAATGCGGGAGATCTCCTCGTATTTCATCTTCTGAAGCTCGCCCAGAATGAACACCTCTTTTTGAGCTGGCGGCAAGGTTGCAATTGCGTGCTCGATACGGAGATTCAATTCTGACCTGTTGACTTCGGTCGATGGTTCGCTGTCCGACCCGGCGATCAACTCCCCCAATGAACCGAAATCGTCGCTCAGAGGGGCGTCGAGTGAGATCGAACGTCCCTTCCGACGGGAGCTTCTGTATTGATCGATCCATAGATTTCGGGCCACGCTCAGTAGAAAAGTCTTAAACGATGCAGCTGGCACATAGGGGCTTTGGGAACGAAAGAGCTTGGCCCACACATCGTGTGCCAGATCTTCAGCCAGGTCCCAGTCGAGGCCCTGTGCATAAAAGAACCTCACCAGCATGGACTGATGACGCTCTGCGAGGATGCCGAAGGAGTTGTAATCCCCTTGCTTGAAAGCCTGCATCAGCGCAATGTCGTCATCGGCCATTAGAGATCCAACGCTTCCTGCCCACGACGGTTCGGAGAAATCAATGTTTCTTCACGCGAACGCCGAGTTCTGTTTCCGAGCCGCTTCTCACCTCGACGGCGAGACTCCTGGGCTCAATGCCCGTTGCCTCAATAAGAACATCATAAGTCCCTGGGGCAAGCGGACCTATACGAACCTGCCCATTCCTGCCGGAAGCGGGCGCCCACTCTTCAACAGCGGTCGATCCCAGGGGCATCAGACGCTGGGCGCCACCTCCCTCACCGAGCGAAACGGACGCTCCAACAACCGGCGAACCTGTTTCTGTCTCAACTCGGAGCTGTATCTGCCCCGTCGGGACCGCAGAGAACGTCATACGTGCTGTTCCGCCCCTCGACAGATCAACGGTCCCTGCAGACTGCAAGATACCATCGTAGGGCTGAATGTGCACCTCAAGCGGCCCACTGCCCAATCCGCTCAATGAGAGACGACCCTGTGAATCCGTCAGGTGACGATGATCCGGCAGAACCTCGAAACCGAACGAATCAAAACAAAAGACATCTGCATGAACCAGCGGTTGTCCCTTGCTCCCCCGCGCCTCGATGAGGAGCTCCGAACGATCTCCCATGGAGATTTCAATCAAATTGCGGGATGCTCGCCGCGCCACATTAACATCAATGACGCCAACTCGACCTGCCTCGTCCGATGTCACCTCCAGGTCGTAAGTGTCGGTTGGCAGACTCAGGAATTGAACCTGCCCTCGCGAATCGGTGACAGCCCGCGCAACTTCCGCATGATCCCGCGCGAAGGCAGTTTGAGCCAGAATGCCTCGAACGTCGGACCGTCTCACTCGGACGACGGCGTTCGGCATGGGTGAGCCATCGTGAAGGCGTGTGACAACGACATCCAATGGGGCCGTTGTGAAATCGACATGAGGTTTGAGAATCTTGTTGCCGTTCGGTTGGGAGCCTTCGAGAAACTCCACGGCACGATACGCATTGCCATTGTCATCCCTCCACTCCAACGAAAGGGCCTTGGGCTGTGCAGAGATTCCGTCGAGTCGAAGCTGCCCTGTCTCATCAATAAACGACAAAGTGTTCAGTGCGCCATGAGCATAAGCCCAGCCATCCAGCCCAATCACTCGGTAGGGTCGGTCCATTTGACGCAATCCGTCGAGATGCAGCACACCTCGCAACGAGACTGAGTTTTGAGCATCTGCACCTTCAACTGCATCGTCCAATGCAAACGCTGCTACCGCGCTCGTTCGGTGTTCCCAGCGCAGCAAGCCCTCTTCGATTGATGTGTGCTTCAGCCAGCTGGCGCGCACCACGTCGTCGGGATGAACAGTCCCCTGGAATCGGCCAGACCAACTCTGAGGTGGCAGTTTGTCATGAGCAGTCTCCATTGAAAGGCCGTTTGTCGGCAGCAGAACTCCACAGTCGAGTAAGCCAGACTCATCCGTATGGAACTGATACCTGAGTACACTCTCGCCACCAGCCAGCTGAAGGAGGTGAGGCCCAATCCCCAATCCCGTCAAGTCAAAGTCGCCAGATGCACTCGGGATGAAGGGCGTACTGCGCCCGCGCCACGGCCGCACCAGGCTCTCCCACTCCGGAGAGACAAGTAATCGGAAACTGTCGACCGCATCCTCAGGGAGTTGCGACAGGTTCAATCGCCCTGTCACTCGCGCTTCGTCCAAGAGCCGAATTTGAACCCCTTCGACCCGAAGCTCGTCCACGGACATCGCAACTGAAACAGGGCCAATCCAACCCCGGCCGATGGATGGGGACCTCGCCGCAAGAATGTACCGCCCTCTGGGCAGATGTGTGTCGAAAAGCCCGGATCCCGCCTCAACTGCGATCGGATGGGGAGTCCCTTGGCCCAGCGGATAAGCAGTCAACAAAGCACCTTGCGAACCGACAGGGGCATTAGAGGCAACGACTTGACCAAGCACTCGTCCAAAAGGAACGCGCACAACCGAGAGAGAGACCTTGCCGAAAGGAGGCAAGACTGCCCCGCCCTCCGGTCGTTCGTCGCCCTGCACCGACACCGTTTGCTCACCGACACGTCTATCAGCTTGCCGAGGCGACAACGGCCACGCATCTATGAGTCCTCTGGCACTTGGAAAAAACGACACTGCCCCGCCGTCCGGCGGAGATGAGAGGATTGATTGTCGTCCACTTGATCGATTGCGCGTAGCCCATACATCGCCCCTTGGCAATTGCACGGTGAGTGGCGCCGCTCGATCAAACACGACACGAGTAAACCCCTGCAGGTTATTGCCTGCTCGCACATTAAGAGGACCGACCACAGCGGGAGGTCCTTCATTGGTGACGATCACAAGGAAGTACTCGGTAGGCGGAATGCGAGAAAGTGTATAGGCGCCCTTTGCATCGGTAGCTGTCAAGAGCAAGGACGGCGACACGGTCTCCTCTGATCTCGGGGGGGCTTCAATGGATTTCGTTCCGAGGGATGAATCCACAAGAAAAACCCGTGCATTGACGATCGGGGTTCCGTCCTCATGCCGCAGAACTCCTTTGACCTGACCACAAGGTCGCGTATCCAACCAGACGCGATTGGGGTCGCGCGATGACACCGAAATCTGATGGGTTTCACTGAAAGCGTCCGGCAAGCGCACGGCTCGCACTCTGACCGAGCCGGTCGGAATACCCTTGATCGCAAAGGTCCCGTCAGGACGGCAACTCCCCCACACAAGGTGCCCGACTCTTCTTGTATCGGAGCTTGATCGCTCCACTGAGATCAAAGGCGCCTGCTTCTCGATCCTGCCAGCAAAACGTACAACGCCGTCGAGCTGGGCAGACGGCTTACAATAGAGGTTGAGGCGATAGGCCGACTGGTTTCCCGAGATCAAGATGCGCCTTCGCTTTGAAGTCAAGTGTGTCGATGCACCGGCGTAGGCCCAGAATGGGCCAGGTGCAAATCCAATGGCTTCGAAATGTCCTTCGGCATTGCAAGCAATCCGTCGAGCGCCGACCTGAATCCACGCACCAGATAATGCTCTCCCGCTGCCGTCCTCTCGAATCTGTCCATGAATCCTAGTGGCGTCCTGTAAGGAAGTCTGAGCCTCGACGACACCGGTAACGGTTTCAATCTCACCACACTTGGATTTGGTTTGAAGCCGAGATGTCAGAAGGGCCAAAGGGAGGTGCTTAAGTGCAAGCGTGGCTCGATGCTCCCCGGCAGCCGCAGCGCTGACCTGCCAGGCTATTTGATACTCCTCCCCCGTACGGCGATCCCAAACCCCCAATCCCACCTGGCATTTTGCGGACACGGATTCGTCGTCCGTCTCGTGTATGAGAAGACGCTGAGTCAGGCCTCTCTTGAGTACGAGGGACGGTACGAATCGCGCAGCCGATCCCATCGTCCAAGGCAGAACACGGGGAACAAACGACTTGAATCGATCATGGACAACAATCAGGTACTCCCCGGCAGCGAGATTCGAGAAGACTGCATGACCGTCGACGACACCTGTTCGAAGGAGCCTGGGCCCGTTCATGTCTACTCGAGAGCTGCCATGAGCCGCTGGTACAACCGACACCTCAGACGGCAGCTGTGCCCCGGTCTCAACGTGAAGAGCCACTGAAAGCGACCAGCCTCTTTCCAGAAGAACCCGTCCAATGTGGAGCCCCTGTCCCTCTGGAGTTGAACGAACCTTGAGGACAAGCGGTGCGTGCCCCCGAGCGGACACCCAGAGTTCCATCTCTTCCGTAACCGGTGTCGATGCGACGCCAAAACTCCCGTCGGCCCGGCTCATTCCTTCCGCAACAACCACTCTACCGCCATCTCGTCGAACAACGCATTGGATTGCTGCACCTGCAACACCGACACCACCATTGAAGGAAACCACAGTTCCGGTAACCAGGTGGCGCGATTGAGCAGGGGCGAAGGCGTTGAGCAGACAGATGCAACCAGCCAACGCAATGACACTGTGCAATCGACTCAGCCGAATCGTATCAACGAACGCCATGATCAAATCCTCCCGCAGGCAACGGGGCGCGGCTTTCACCATCGTCCAAAAAGAGGCCATCACCCTCAATGGTCCCTATGACGGTGAGAGGCGTCTTCAGATTCCACTCGTTCTTCAGCCTCGAAAGATCACTGTCCCCAACGGTGAGCAGCAGCTCAAAGTCCTCGCCATCGTTGAGTGCATGCCATACTGCGCGCTTCTCTGTTTCCTGAGAGAGAGCGCATGCTGAAGGATGGATCGGTATCGCGCTCTCATTGAGGACCGCGCCAACGCAGGATGCAATAAGTATGTTGCTCAAGTCACGTGCAAGCCCATCACTGATGTCTGTCATCGCACTGGGTCGAGCCAGCTCCATCAGGCGCGCCGCCTCTTTGAGCCGCGGCTTGAAGTCGCCGTGGCGACCATCGTGCAAGGAGCCGCCCAAGGCCCCCGTCACAAGGATCTTGTCGCCACGCAATGCGCCGGCCCGCGTCACAGGATCGACGTCTGAATGCCCATTGATCGCAATGGTGACGACCATTGGCCCCCGTGTTGAGACAGTGTCGCCACCGAGGAGCTGAACGCCGTACTCGCGGCAGACACCGACGGCAGCACGCGCACAATCTTCGGCGTCCTCTTGAGTCATGGTTTCAGGAAGAGCGATGGACAGGAGGGCGCCGTCCGGGATACCGCCCATCGCAGCGATATCTGAAAGATTGACCAGGACAGCTTTGCGACCCATGCGGGCAGCGAGTCCCTCGCCCGATGCAACGTGGACACCTGCAACAACAGTGTCCATCGCCCAGAGCGCGCCCTTGCCCTTCGGGGTCGGGGACCAGGCCGCATCGTCCCCGATACCAAGACCGACGACACTCTCAGCGCCATACTCTTCGCGGAGCCAACGAAGAAACCCATGCTCTTTGAAAGGACTGGATGTTGTTCGGTGGTTCACATCCTCAGAATACCTGAAGGAACCCACGACACCAGATCAGAAAAACGAGAGTGGAGCGACCACCTTTGACTGGATTTGATCGCGCGCGATAGGGCCAAGCTGCCGACTGTCCGGGAAGGTCGATGGGACACGAAGATGACGATCACCGGCCAGGATGATGAAATGACCGTCGGGAATGACACCGCTGGACAATTCCCAGCCCTGCGTCCTCAGCAGAAGTTCCTCTCGGTCGCCCAGCACAAGGATGGCCATGCCGTCGTCTCGCGTCTGAACAGTAATCGTCTCCCCCGGAAGCCCGGCGATAACACCCCAGCAGCGTTTATCGGGGTGACGAGGCGGCTCATAGATTACGACAGACCCAATGCCGATCACGGTATCGGAGTCACACTCTGTCAGAACGACGTGAGTTCCGGGAGACATCCGCTGGGTTGAGAGATGGGTGTAGTCGTCTGGAATCGTGACGATGTCATAGCGCAAGAAAAAGACCATGACACCTATCAGTACGAACAGATAGATCACTCGGCGGGCAAGGCGGGTGATTCTCCCTGTTCGCGATTCTGTGCTCATCGGCTGGCACCCTCACCGACAGCTGCCGCATACTCAGCTACACTTCTCGCGCACAGACCGGACAACGCCGCGACTCCTTGAGCTCCCGCTTGAATGCATGCGTGCGCCCGCGAGGGGTCGATGCCACCGATCGCTACGATTGGGACGTCGGATCGGCTGCAGAGTTGACGCAGTCGGGCGAGCCCCTGAACATCCACAAGCCCCTCCTTGGACTGCGTGGGGTAGATCGGTCCGTACACAAAGTAGTCAATGGCATCCTCAGCTTGAATGGCTTCGTCAAACGAATGCACAGACCGACCGACCGGAAGCGCTGGGACCCAGTTGGCAGGTATGCGAGAACGCCAGGTAAGATGCAACATGTCCGGCTCTACTGTTTCGGACAGGTGAATCCGCTCATTCAAGATCAGCTTTGCGCCATCCTCTCGCGCGATGTCAGACAACCGACGCGCTTGCGCTGCAAACTCATCGTCACAGAGCCTCTTTTCTCGAAACATCACAGACGTCACACCACCTCGCACTAACTCCCTAATGGTCGCCTCGAGGTCGCTGAGTGGGATGGACTCACAGTCCGGTGTCACCACCATCAGACGCAGATAATCCTTGAGTGTGTCGCGTTTCATCCGCCGACATCACCCTGATCAAAGGGAGTCGGACGTTGAATTGCAGCGTCTACCATTTCCCGAAGCAGAAGACCGAAGCGATCGCCGGCAGCCTTCGGGAACAGCGACTCTGATGTCAACCCGGGGATCGTGTTTGTCTCAAGGACCATCAGACCTTCGTCCGTCAGAATCGCATCGGTTCGCGACAATGAACGGCACCCGAGTATTCGATGGATGTTGACGGCGATCGACTGGAGTTCATCGCGTACGGCATCTGAGACATTGGCAGGTACGATCTCATTAGCAGTGCCGTCGTACTTCCTCTTTGTGTCAAACAGCTCATTGCCAGGTATTTGAATCTCCACCAATGGGAGCGCCTCCAGCTCTCCCTCAGCATCTCCGACAACTGCAGCGGTCAACTCTACGCCACTCACCTCTTTCTCCCAGAGCGCTTGCTTTGAGGAGGACAGAATACTGTCCAGGGCGATCACTGCCTCTGCTTCTGTGGCCACGCGGTGAACGCCATAGCTCGACCCGAGCCCCGGTTGTTTGAGAAACGCAGGCAAACCGACTTTTCTCAATCCCGATTCCATAGACGCACTTCCCGATCGCTGCCACTCATCGCGGTTGATGATGACAAAAGGAGCTGTCGGAACACCCTGCTGAACCAGCAGGGCCTTGTAGGCGCACTTGTTCATGGCAAGGACGCTCGCCTCAACGCCGGAAAAGGTGTAGGGCAACCCGCATAGCTCCAGGAATCCCTGAATTGTTCCGTCTTCACCAGCCTCACCATGAAGAGCAGGAAAGGCAACATCAACGCCTGACGCGATCAACTGGCTCATCGCGACGCAGGGGTTTTGAGGCGGACCGCCATCGATCTGGAATTGCCCGCCCTTGTCGATCACCACACTCGTCGTCTTGCAGTCATGCTCGCCGAGCACGCGACACACTGTGGCACCAGACCGCAACGAGATTGCGTGTTCATGAGACGGGCCGCCCATAAGGACTGCGACATGGACGCGACGGTTGGCTGAGGCCGTCATCCGAGCACAAGGGGCTTGTCGACAATGGACAGCCCTCCGAGATCCCTGGTCAAGAGCTCATCCGCATCCAGTGCGAAGAGTGGTGAAATCTCAATGGGATAGAGGGATTGCCCATTGTCATCACGTGGGACGTCGACACCGCACTCTTCCAACCATCCAGCGAATTGCTCAGTCTGAGCTGCGCAGGAAGTGAGCGGTGAATCCTCGCCCTCGGCATTCTTGATGGGCGCAAACTCAGCACACCTATCGACTGATAGAACCACCGACTCTGGAGACTCGCGCAGAGCATCAAACACAAAAGTCTCAAACTTGATTCCTGCCTCAGAGCGTCTGGTACCGGTGGTCGGGTCAAATGATTCGACAGACTTCCGCGCCAGATGGAAGGGTAGAGAATTCTCCGAGGCAACCTGTTCAATAAAAGTGCGCTTCAGAAAATGGACTGCGATATTGCCATCAATGAACTTCAGGCATCCCGACTCATCCGTGGCAGCTCGCTCTTCGGCAGTGAGATCGGAGTACTCAATGACACCGTGCTTTCCTCCCACCAATCCCACGACGCCCACCTTTTCCTCGGCGTCTCTCTTCGGAACCACCTTGGTGGACATCCCTGCATTGGCGGCAGCGTGGTAGCCAAGAAACACAGGGTCAGCTAATTGAACCAAGGGGTTGTCCACCTGAAAGTAGAAGACCTGCTCGATTCCCCGCGCTTTCATGTCAGCAAGGGCACCTCCGGCGCCAAGCGCCAGCAATGAGCCACCGTGACCATTGGGGCTCCAGAAGATCTCTGTCTTATCGGCAAGAAGAACCTCACCGTTTGAATCGAGTGCTGGCAGCATATCCTGACAGACGAAGAAGACATCACTCGGTGCGATACCAAAGCAATCATTTTCTTCGAAGAACGTACGCGTGGCGGCTTCATTCGACTGGCTCACCATGACATACCAAGGCAATGCACAACCGAATCGACTCCCTACAGCCAGGATCTTCTCGGCAAAGACTTGAAACAGGCAGGCTCCAGTGACTGGCGTAGCGGGGAAGCATCCCTTTGGACCGTCGAAACCAAGCCGCGATCCCTGCCCGCCTGCCACAACGAAAATGCCAACACTCCCGGCACGCAGCAGTTCACTGCCAAGGAGTTCGGCCTCTGTATCGCGCGCCTCGGAGGCACCCTTGACGATACTTGGAGCCGGGGCCAGGTCTGCAGCTTCTTCAACCTCTGATCGGGACACGAGACTGCGTTGAACCTGTAGTGTCTCCACATCAATCCGCCCCATCTGGTCGACGAGTCTTTGCTGATCGACTGCATCGAGAGCGCGAGCATGTGCAATCAAAGTCGCTTGACCGACAGCCTCCAATGCGCCTTGAATGGCATCGAGGTCATGAGCCATGAAAGCTCTCCTTCGAAGATGTTGAGTTACTTCTAAGCGAAGCGTCGAAAGGCGACGGACACATTATGTCCACCAAAACCCAGTGAGTTGGACAGGGCAGCTTCGAGGGCAGTTTCTCGCGCCTCGCCCTTGACGTAGTCAAGGTCACAGCCTTCACCGGGGTTTTCATGGTTGAGTGTCTGATGGACGACACCATGATAGATGCTCTTTACAGCCACCACCCCTTCGACTGCGGCAGAACCACCCAACAGATGACCGACCATGCTCTTTGTACTGTTCACCGCGAGATTGTCGGCATGCTCGCCAAAGACAGCTCGAATAGCCATGCTCTCATTGACGTCGTTCAATGGAGTCGAAGTACCGTGG
>PVBE011502866.1_pt1 | contig 10626 bp, 5 predicted proteins | sample 1631181 | NCBI WGS metagenome assembly PVBE01 (sample SAMN08397723, study PRJNA350692) | Marine metagenome, whole genome shotgun sequencing project. | isolation source: water | place: Pacific Ocean | collected 2012-04 | reverse complement strand
GCAACGCTTTCGAGTTGGACGGGGATGACGCAGACCTGATTCTGCTGGCTCTCGCCCCCGAAATCAGTGCTGGCTACGGCAAGATTTTCGCGTATCTGAACGACAATCTGAATCAGGCATACCTGACCGTCGACCTGGCCACGCGGGTGCTTCGAACCCATAGAACGGAGCGGCTCTCGTTGCAGTCCCGCTTGATGAGCGGAGCACCACTCGTCCAGAACCGGCTGCTGCTGCTCAATCCTCCGGATGGAGCCGAGACCCATACCTCTCGACGGGTTCACCCCAGTGCTCGCTTGCTCCGATGGTTGCTCGAAGAGGAGGAGCTTCCCATCTCCCTCGGGTTTACGCCGATCGATACCGAAGGCGAGGTCTTCAACCCCCAAGAGACCGCCAGCCGACTGGACATGATCCAGAACAGCCTGGACCAGCCGCTGACCCTGGTGGTGGTGGGCAGCACCATGGGGTCACGAGAAGGTGTCGCCATCGACATCGCACAGCGTGCGAAGCGACCCTTGGTGCGCATCGACCTGGATCGATGCCGACAGTACCTCGATCAGCCCTGGGACCTGATGCGGGAGCTACGGCTCTCCGGCGCCCTGCCGTACCTGATCAATGTGTCGGACCAGCAAGAGGAGCCGCAGGCTCGCACACAGGTGCGCCAGCTCGGTGCAGCACTTTCAAAGCTGCCCTACCCGGTGCTCGTCGGCGGCACGGACCGCAGAAGCGTCGGCGCGCTGCTGGGCAGTGACCGGCCCAGCCTGACCGTACAGGTCCACCGCACCACCCTGGATGAGCGAATCAGCGCCTGGACTGATGCCATGAGTGCCCGAAATTGGTCGCAGGGCAAGGGACAGGATGTGGCCGAGCGGTTCTACTCCGTGGGCGGAACCACCATCCAACGCGTCTTGGACCGCGCACAGGCGGAGTGCGGAGGTGAAGAGCCCACACTGGATGCCATGTGGGCCGCAGCACGGGAGTGCTCTCGTCCAGAGTTCCAGGGGCTCGCAGAGCACATTGTCCCCCGGTTCACCTGGGACGATCTCATCCTCTCGGACAAGATCAAGGACCAGCTGCAGCACCTGGTCAACTACCTCGCAGAGCAGGAGACAGTCTTCCACCGATGGGGAGCACGCTCCATCCGGGCACGAGGCTACGGAATCAAGGCCCTCCTCAGCGGTGGACCAGGTACCGGTAAGACAATGGCCGCCGAGGTCATTGCTGGGACGCTGGGTCTGGACCTCTTCAGAGTAGACCTCTCCAGTGTCATCAGTCGCTGGGTAGGCGAGACGGAGAAGAACCTCAAGGAGGTCTTCGATGCGGCTGAAGGCGGCACCGCAGTGCTCCTCTTCGATGAGGCTGACTCCCTGTTCGGCTCCCGAGGCGAGGTCAAGCAAGCGCAGGATCGCTTCGCGAACCAGGAGGTCAGCTTCCTGCTCCAGCGCCTGGAGGTCTTTGAGGGGTGCGCCATCCTCACGACCAACCTCCAGGAGAACATCGACGAGGCATTCCTCCGACGCTTTGGGGCCGTCATCGAATTCCCGATGCCCTCCACAGAGCAGCGCCTCGCTCTTTGGACGCGTGCGATCCCCAAGAACGCCCCCCGTTCCGATGACCTCGACCTGGATGCCATATCCAAGCAGTTCATCCTCGCTGGTGGCTCCATCGTGAACGCCGCCATCAATGCCTGCATCCTGGCGTCAACCGCCAAGGAGTCGGTCGGCATGAAGCATATCGTGACTGCGGTGGCTCAAGAGCTGGTCAAGATGGGCAAGCAGGTCACTCGCGTGCACTTCGGAGAATGGTACGACTTCGTCAAGGAGAGCTGAGCTGCGTCGGATCCGACTGGGTCCCGTCCGCCAGCACCTGCGCGGCCATGCCCTTGTACTCATAATCTCGTCGTCCAGACCCGGAGCTATGTGAAGACACGGTGTACTTGGCCTCCGTATGGATCTCGCGCCAGATGACGCGACCGAGGGCTGGCGAGAAGTAGCCCTTCCCCGTGGTCTGGATCTTCATCATCGCCCCCGTACCGGCCTCCAGACTGTCTCCAGGACTGACCATGCCTCGACCGGTGCTGCTGATCGAGATGCTCTGGCCAGACGTGGAACCTACACGGTGCTCAATTCGACTTCCGCCCGCAGTACCAAACCGCGTGAGAAGCTCGAGCGCCATCGGGGATCCCTTCTGCCTCCATGGCTTACCCCCTGCATCCCCGTTCTTTGGAAGCTGAAGATCGAGCGGTGCAAAGAGCCGCCGCATGAGCATCTGAACCGTGTCCAGGATGAGCCCGCTGCGCTTGTCGGTCTTCTCAAGACCCTCAAGCTCCAGGGCGGTAATCCGCCCATCCGCATTCATCTTCATCGCCACAGTCTTTCCCTGGGCCTTGGACTGGTAGTCCGTGAGGATCGCCTGGAGGGCCGTCTCCTCCCCTGCGACAGCCACACCCTGAAATGAGATCTTCTCCATCACACAGCGCACTGCCCACTTCTTGCCATCTCTGGTCCCAGCACACTGGGCATCCCCCGTCACCAGGAGTCGCGTTGCGCGAGCTTCGGTCCTGCCAGTCCCTTGATGGAGCATCGAACGGGGCGTGTCAATCAGGCTCTCAAGGTGGTACCGGATCGGTCCGCTGGACCAATCAAGCACCAGTCCGGGATCCGCCCAAGCAGGCATCAAGAACAAAAGGACTAACAACACCGGTTGATCCTCAGAAGGTAAATCCGAGGCCCATTGTGAGACCAAACACCGGCATCACCACACCCTCATCAGGATCTTCCCGGGCGATCTCACGCTGGATGCTGTTGACCGCGGCCATCGAAATACCACCACGAAGGTCCGCATCCACCAGGGGCCGGAAGCGCTTCTTGAAGTCACCGATGGGAGGCTGCACCGACCATCCAAAGTGAAGCGTCGACTGCCAGGCATGGGGAAGGTTCGTCCAGCCATTACGCCACAGCAGACGTGGCCCAAAGCCCACACCCGCATCCCGGCCGAACACCACACCCGTCCCCAGGTAGATGTACCGATTCCAGTGAGTGATGTGGTACTTCTCGCTGGTCCCGCAGGCATCATCTCCGAGCGCGTTGACCCGGATGGGCCCCCACTTCTCCATGTCGGTCCGCTTGCAGTGGACCGCCGTAGGACGGACGGACCCCTGATGCTTGGGCAGGTAGTACCGCTCAATCCAGTCGGAGTCCTTGGCAGTATTCAGCCCGAGCTCCCACCCCAGGCTGACCATCAGCCGGTTGTAGTGCATACGTCCCTCGATGTTGAAGGGCACGAAGGCATTCTTGAAGCTCTCATCGAAGCGCGAGCTGACACCGCGCGAAGAGATGTCGATGTTGTCCTCATCGCTGACGTCCTGGTCCACATCCACGGACGCACCATTGAACATCACGCCGGGTGAGAAGACGAAGGCAAACCGCACCGGGAAATCACCCCCCGCCCCCGAGACCAGGCGCAGGTGCGCAGCCTCTTTGACGTAGCGCCAGATGTACATCTTGTTCGGGTTTCCCTTTTCTGGAACCGCGATGTAGGTCTCTGCCTTCGGGTGCATCTTCTGGTAGATGGCCAGGTAGTTCAGGATGTCCCCATCCACCTCGGCGATACACTGGTTTTTGTACAGCATCAGCTGATCGATAAAGTCCACGCCCATCTTCTTCCGAGCGTTCTCGCGAACAAAGATGAGCTTCTCATCCAGCTTCACACTCTCGAACCGCTCAGAGAGCCCGTGACCTGAATCCTGACGCTTCAGATAGATGTCTGTTCGGCCCAGGTAGCCAGGCATCTGGGCATTGCCATCCAGCTGCTTGGGGAGGCCGTTGATCAGCACCTCGTAATTTGAGCTGAAGATCTCTGGGTCGTACCGATCCTCGAACTCGAAGTCGAACTGGAAGGAGGGATAGGCGCCCTGCTGCAGCTGGTTCAGGTACAGCTCAATTCCGTCCCGAGCATCCTCCTGAGTAGCCTTGGACATCAGCGCAGGCTCCTGCATCGCGAGCAGTGCTGCGAGGTACCAGTAGTAGTTGACCGCCTTGGGTCCAACAGCCTCGTAGAAGGGTGGGATCGGGTTGTTCGCGTTCTGAGCGGCGTAGCCAATGGCCATGTAGATCTGGAACAAGGGCTCCCGCAGCGCAACCCTATCTACGAACCAGATCAACTCAGCCTTGTCTCGCAGTCCGTCGGCCTTCACTCCCCACTCATCGGGTCGCAGGGAGTTCCACGGAATAGACAGGGCCTTGTTGGCCGCTGCAATCACAGCCGGGATGTTGGAGTCCGGCACGAGGGCGGGCTGCATCGCCGGGATCAGCGTGGTGTCCTTGACCTTGCGCCCATTCTGGTAGAGATCCACCTCGGGGAAGAACATGGCATCTGGCCGAGCAATGGCGGATCGTACGTTCCGGATCACGTTGTCATTGGTGTAGTCAGTGGACGTGTTCTCGACCTTGAGTACCACCACCCGGGCAAGGCGATCGCGGCGCTTCCGCTCTTCCTCCTCATCCGCCTTGTCGAGCTCCTCCTTGATCTCTTCCTTGCTCTTCTTCTTCCCCTTCTCCTTCTTGGTCTTCACCGCTGCATGATGGGGCGAGCGGGAAGCGGAGGGGGGCGCTGCCTGGGCTTGACCCAGAACCATGCCCAAAGCGATCAATGAGACCTTGACGTTCATTCAACTGGCTCCAGAATGCACACACCGAGCCGGACCATAGGCCCGTTCTCGGTGACCGTACCATTGATAAGGACGGTTGTGCTTGGGGCCACCTCTTTGAGGGACCTACTTACACTGAGCCGTACGGCCATTGATGTAGCAGGTCAGTGAGTCTCCAGACTTCACGCCCTGGTACTTCGCGGCGAGTGCACCCTTGAAATAAACCGTGCAGGCACCACCTGGCACGCCAGTGAAGCTCGCCACCTGGCTGCGAAAGCTGCTCCGTTCCCGGTACCCACCAGGGCACACCAGCTCCGCCTTTGTGGCCATGGCCGCATCACGAATTCGGATGACAACCTTGCCACGACCCGCCGATGGCTTGTCTGGCTTGGCCTTGGGGTCCTTATCCTTGGGGTCCTTATCCTTGCGATCCCGCCGGTCCCCGCGCGAACCTCCACCTCGGCTGCCACGACCTCCCCGTCGGGGCTTCGCCTCCGTGAACCCTGTGTCCTTGTCCGTGGTGTTGCTCGCCAACGGAGTGCGGGGCTGCGAGGGAAGCGTGGTGGTGGTGCGGGCCACCTCCTCTGGCTTCTCCTCACCCTTGCCCACCAGTACCGTGATGATGATGGCCATGCACACCAGGAAGAACATCCCAATCACAATGGCGTAGACCCGATTGGACTGGACCCGCTGTTCCGTGTTTGCGGCAGCTTGCCCGGGAGTTGTGGTGCGAAACGGAGTCTGCCCCGGCCCACCGTACGCGGCCGCTGTTCCCCCTGCAGCCGCACCGCCAAGACCAATCGGCGCAGGCGGCGGCGGGCCCCCTGCAGGCGGCGGAGGGGGACCTCCGGCGGGAGGCGGTGGCGCGCCTCCGATAGACGGGGGCGGCGGGGGGCCACCCACGCCTGGTGGTGGAGGCGGGCCATCCAGCGGCGGGCCTCCTACCGGCGGCGCTGGAGGGCCATCCGAGGGGCGTGCCCTGTCCGCCTTGGGCGCTGGGATGGCAAAGAACTGGGTGGCACTCGGGTCCTTGGATGCGTCCCGCTGATCGTCATCGCTGTTCAGCGGCATCATCTCGAGCATCCCGGTCTCCGCGGGATGTCGCTGACCTACCTGCTTGATCCGAGGCCCTGCCTTTTCGCTCTTCGAGCTGCCTGAACCACTCGTAGGTTCATCGGCAGCTGGCGGTCCGACAGGTCTCGACTTCTTCGCAGACTTGGTGGTGGCCTTGGCCTCCATGGCCATGGACTCACGGAGGCGCTCCTCGATGGACTTGCGCCCGCCCCGCTTGGCACCTCCCGAGGACTCGGGGAAGTCATCCAGTGAGGGAGCAGCGTCGAGCTGCTTGATGGTCCCGAAGAAGAACGCGCAGAACTCGGCGAGGTATGACCCCCGGTCCCGGTACAGCTGCCCTCGCAGGTCCACCAGCAGGTCCTGTCCGTTCTGGAATCGGTCTGCGGGGCGCGCCTGGAGCAGTCTCGTCAGAATGGGCCCGAGGCCCGGGAGCTTGCCTTCCAGCTCCTGGCATTGCGCGACAAGGTCACCGGACTCGATGGCATCAAACACGTCCTTCATCGGGTCCGACGAATTCATGGGCACTCGGTAGGCCGCACGGTTCATCAGCAATTCATAGAGGATCAGACCAAGGGAGAAGAGATCAGTCCTGTGGTCCACGGTGTCCCCGCGGGCCTGCTCAGGCGCCATATAGATGGGTGTGCCCTTGATGCGATCCGGGTCCTCCGCTGCGAATTCCTTGTTGTCCACTCGTGCGAGGCCAAAGTCGAGGATCTTGACCTCACCACCCGGAGTCAGCATCACATTGGCAGGCTTGATGTCTCGGTGAACTAGCTGAAGAGGCTCCCCGTTGTCACCCGGGGTGGTGTAGGCCTGGTACAGCGCATCCGCGATCTCGCAGCCGATCTCCACAGCCGACTCGGTGAATACCTGCTCGCGAGCGGCCTCGAGACCATCCAGGATCTCCCGCAGGGAGAGTCCGTGGATGTACTCCATGACGACCGCATTGTCTTCTTCGAGGTACTCGAAGACCTGCACGATGCTCCGGTGCTTGACCTGATCCATCAGGGCAAACTCCTGCCGCATCAAGTGCACAGCCTCGCTGTTTGAAGCATCGTGCAGCTTCTTGATGGCCACCAGCCGACGTGTACCGGGACGAGGGCCTCGGCCAGGAACCTCGCCCACGGCCAGATAGACCGTCCCAAAGTGTCCGGCTCCCAGCTCTCCAACTATCTCGTACTGTCGGATGGTCTTGGCCAAGCTGTTCCTCGTTTTGTGTGCGTTCCAGAGAGGGGACCTCTGTGGGCAGCACGCGCTGAGATCCTACGCGACCACGGTACTGGCCGGCAACTGAAGCGCCACTGGTCGTGGGTGCATCCCGACAACGTCCTGAAGCCCCAGCACTTACACCACGCTCGGTGGATCAGGGTCCGGCGGCGGAGATGGTGGTGCTGCAGGGGCAGTCGGCACCGGCAAACGAGGCCGACGCAAGCGTCCAAGCACGACACGGCGGGTGTTGAACAGGGTCGCGCCCAAGAATGAGAAAGAGAGCGTGAATCCCAGGAGGGGAAGAAGAACGACTGCCGTAAATCTATATGACCGTGGCTCTGACCATCCAGAGGCGCTCATGCGGCCCGGAGGCGCGTCCAGCCAGGCACTCGGGTAGAAATTCACGCTGGCCTCGGCGGTAGCAAAGTTCACGAGGCGCACGCGTGTGTTGAATTTCCGTCGAAGCCAGAAGGGGTGCGTGGTGTAGCGAACCTCAAACCACTCGTACCGCTCCGCCGCCGCACCCTGGAAGGCCATTCCCAGACCAGCCTTGTCCTGGCGCACGTAGCTCGACCCCCCAGCGCGTCGTGCAATCCACTCCAGACTGGCGTTGTCGATGCCTCGCTCCTCCAGATCACCATCGATACGTCGGTCGACGTTCTTGCGCCCACAGATGTCCAGCGCACGAACTTTCTCGCCTGCCTCAGAGGGAATCTTGAAGCCTGGGCGCAAAGGACGCCCCAGTCCCACCGTGTACACGCTCGGACGACGACGAGGGTCAGCGCCCTCCTCTGGAGACCGAACGCGATCGAGGTGCTTGAGCAGCGCATTGAGACGCGTGGCATTGGACCTGCAGGTGTCCCGCGCAGCCTGATTGTTGAAGCCATCCGTAAGCGCCACCACCGTGGGGGTCATCTCGTAGACCTCCAGCATCTCCTTGATGTCCTTCCGAGCCAGGAAGGGGCCGGTAGCAAAGCGAATCGCATCAAAGAGATGGGTGTAGCCCCGCAGTACCTGAAGCTCCTGTCGAATCAGACGAGAGTACTCCCCCGGAGTCTCCAGCAGCCGCAGGCGACCGCCGAGAGGCACCGGCCCCCGATCCGTGAACTGGAAGATCGCTACCCGGGTGGTGACGTCCTCGGGAAAGAACGCCGACTTGACCTCTGGAAGCAACAGCGCGTCCCGGACCTTCTCGAGGCGACCTGCCTTACTCATGGATGAGGACCCATCGATGAGCAGAATGAAGAGCTGAGAGGATCGGACTGGCTCATGGGGAATCAAGGCATATCGAATGCCCTCTGTACCGTCCTGCAGCTCTCGGCCCATGTGGCCAACCTTGATGTGCTCCTTGGTCAGCGGCAGGGGAAAGACATCTGCCTCGTCCCGCAGCTGGAAGGCGAGCCGCACCTCGGCATGACCGCGATCGACATTGGGCAGGCAGTATTTGAGATCCTCGGGCTTCACCCTGGACGCACACTCGTCTTCCGTAGAGAAGATGCGCATGGTGAGTTCCGTACCTCGCTCGGAGATAGGGGTATCGATCCGGGTCGTGGTGCCGGGGATTGGACTGAGGCCCTTCTTGCAGCCCGCCGTAAGCAAGATGAACAGGATTCCGGCACGGAGACAGCTCATCGCTCCTCTCTTGGGAGCATCACGAACTCCACCTCTGCCGAAGTACTTCCCTCGCCCAGCCGAATGCGATCCCCCGAGCTGAGCCGGGTCTCCAGTGGTGCAGGACGCCTCGCGTCATAGCTCAGGTCGATTCGCTCCAGGAGGCGAACCACCTGCGTCCGCTGAAGACTCAGTCCCCGGGCCTTGTACCGATGCTGATCATCCACCGCGACCGAGAGGTGCAGCTCCATTACCTGGGCCTCGACAGGCAGGAAGAGGTCCAGACCGCGGGGGAAGTGCCCAACAAAGCGCTCCTTTGGTTCTCCTTCCCCGCCATCCACCGGGATCCGCAGCCCAAAACGAGCGTGCGAGAGGACCCGAACCCATCCCGCATACAGCTCGTCAGGGATGGCCCAGGTCAGAAGCCCATAGACAAAGCCCCAGGCCGCCCCCATGGCTGCACCTGCGTAGAACAGGTCCGAGCCCTGGCCCTGAAAGTTGAAGAGGTGCCACGCCGCCGCCCCAGCCAGCCCCGAGGTCAGACCACCCGCGAGGTGATTGAACCAGCCCTGGCCTTTTCGAACCACCATCGGCCCCACTCCAGCGGCCAGACCGGACAGCGCGAATGCACCGATTCGGTAGCGAAGACTCACCAGGCTGGCATCCGTTGCATCTGGTGTGAGCGAGGAGGGAAAGAACACCAGGTTGAAGCCAGAATTCCAGGCCCAGTAGCCCGCCATCGAGAGCCCGAGTGAGATCCCCACCCCCAGGAGGATGCGCCAGAGGCTCTGGAGCACGCTGCGACGACGGAGCATCTGCTCACCGACCATGGACGCAAAGGTGATCGTCCCCGCCAGGGTGCTGATCAAGATCGCGCCGTCGAGTGCCGGATGCCATCCCGGCGAGAGCACCACAAAGACCGTGAGCACCGACCACCAGGCAAGAACGCCAAAGCTCGCGCACCACAGCGCCATCGCGAGGTGCCGAAGCCAGTTGTACGGGATCAGGAAGATATTCACTGCAGCATCCGCGGCTGGCCTACGGCCTAGGCCACTGTACCACTGGGTCCGCCCCGAGGAGACCAACGTGGTGGTAGCATCGGGCTTCCCCCGGAGGCCTACCCAGCGGTTGCCCATGGAAGAACTCGCCACCTATCTGCGCCTTGCACCCGAATTCGGGGGGACACGTTTTGGCCCGTTTGAGGCGCTTGAGGTGCGCCTGGGCTCCGATCCGGACAATTGCCACATCGTCCTCCAGGCTGAACTGGGGGTGGAGCCCGACCATGTGAAGCTGCTCCGTCAGGGACCGAACAACCTGATCCTCGCCCCTTCGGCACGAACCTCCACTGTCTACCTGTGGAAGCGGGGCGCCAATCGCTCATCTCAGCTCACCACCCCCACGGCCGTGACCCCTGGAGACTCGTTTTCCCTCGTGACTCCGGAGGGCCCACGCTTCATCATCGAGCTCGATGAGCTGCCCGAAGAGATCAAGGCGCAGCGAGAGAAGAGCAAGCCCAAGGGAGGGCGAAGCCGTCTGAGCAAGGATGCTTTTGCGGCGGAAGGGAAGCGGCAGATCTTCACCCGGCTGCTCGTCCTGGGCCCCGCACAGCTGGTGCAGCGCGCATGGATCTATGTGAAGTCCGGCGCGATCTTCATGCCCAGAAACATGATCCTGATGGGCGCGATCGCCAGCGGATGGGTCTTTGGTGGTGTTTCCTCCTGCAAGCAACGAGGCCTGAAGACCGACCTCAAGGTCACCAATGAGCGCGTGGAGAGCTGCGAGGGCCAGCTGGCCTTTGCCAGCTCTCTTGGGTCCGAGTCGGAGGATGCCTCCTTCTCACAGCTCGCGACACGGATCGCACGGTCCAACAAACTCGGAGATGCACTCGAGGCAGATGATGCGCTGCGAAGTGAGGTGCGCCGACGGTCCAAGAGCTTGTTCCGAGAGGTCGTAAAGTCTCCCAAGAAGTACGCCTGGTTGCTGAGCGGCAAGGGCAAGAAAGCCCGGGACTTCGGGCGCTGGCGAGAGCGGGTCATGGGCCTGGAGAAAATCGACATCGAGACCCGCACGCTCATCGTCTGGGTGGG
>PVBE010816770.1_pt1 | contig 10626 bp, 8 predicted proteins | sample 1631181 | NCBI WGS metagenome assembly PVBE01 (sample SAMN08397723, study PRJNA350692) | Marine metagenome, whole genome shotgun sequencing project. | isolation source: water | place: Pacific Ocean | collected 2012-04 | reverse complement strand
TTGGGGATCTCAGAGACCGTCACATGGGTGGAGGACCTCTCGGAAGCCTCGCTACCGCTGGTTCTCAGCGCCGCCAGCGCCTTGCTCTTCCCTTCGCGTTACGAGGGTTTCGGCCTCCCTCTCCTCGAGGCCATGGCGGCTGGAATACCTGGAGTGTCCTCCAACTGCACGTCACTGACCGAGGTCGCCGGGGGGATCTGGAAGACCTGTGACCCGGATGACGTAGAGGGGTTCAGCACCGCAATTGATGAGGTCGTGTTCGACTCGGAAGAGAGAGCCGCCCAGGTGAGCGCAGGCCTCGCCCACGCGAGCCTATTCACGTGGGAGAGCTGTGCCGAACGCACGGCGGAGTTTCTGGGCCGCGCTGCTACGGAGGTGCCCGTGGCATGACCCTGCCCCACTCAGTATCACCACAAGGTAACCAGCGAGATCCTCTCCAACCGTTTCTGTTATCTGTGTATCGACCTCAGAGCTGGGAAAGAGCGTTGGAGCTTGCAGACGATTTGCCCTCTATTCAGGACACAGAAAACCACCGATGAGAACTCCACATGTCATTCTTCTGGTAGCAGGTCTCGGCAGCCGGCTGGGCACCTCTCACCCCAAGTGCCTTTCGCCGTTGGGCAATGGTGAGACAATCCTCTCTCGCCAAGTGAGACTGCTCCGCGCATTGGACCTGAATATAACCGCAGTGGTGGGCTTCAAGAAGGACCTCATCATCGAAGCCGAGCCGGACCTCCTGTTCGCCTACAACCCGAACTACGATCGGACGAATACTGCCAAGAGCCTCTTGGCGGGGTTGCGCGGGATTCGTGGACAGGATGTCCTCTGGCTGAATGGAGATGTGGTGTTTGAAGAGGGCGTTCTGCAGCGAGTGTTGGAAGAGGGGACATCCACAGTCGCCGTGAACAATGCACGAGTAGCTGAAGAGGAGGTTAAGTACACCTTGGACGCGGATGGTTTTATTGCTGAGATATCCAAGAGTGTCAGGGATCCTCTTGGTGAAGCGGTGGGCATCAACCTGGTAATGTCGGAGGTGCTTGACGGGTTTCGTGATGCCCTGGACCGCGTGGGGGATCAAGATTACTTTGAGAAAGCCATGGAGTTGCTCATCGCAGAACAGGGTCCGGTGTTCCGTGCAGTGGATGTGGGAGAGCACGGGTGCATTGAGGTGGACTTCGCTGAAGACCTGGAAGTGGCACGGTCCATGATGGGAGGGGCTACTTCCCCTCCTTCAGACCAATAGTCGATCTGCGATCCTCTCCGCAGCTAGGCCATCAGTGTTTCCGATCAGGTCCGACGTACAGCGGGAGCGTGAATCCTTGCACTCCTCTGGTCGGTTGAGTTGTTGTGACACGATTGAGGCGAGATCCTCAGGCCGTGCAGCATGGAGCCCCACGTCGCTCCAGGCCTCCATAGTGCTGTCCATTCTCCGATTGAGTCGGTATTGGAAAGGGCCTCGGTAGGACCATCGCAAGTGGAGGAAGTCGCACCAAACCACGGGGCGATCCAGGGCGGCAAACTCGAAGAGGGCAGAGGATGCTTCGCTAATAAGCAAGTCTGAAACGCCGAAGAATGGTAGGAGGCTGTAGTGCTCTGGCCCGGCCACGTAGACATGATCCCAGCGATCCCAGGCTTGAAACCGGCGCCTCTGATTCCGGTATCTTTTCTTGCCGAGTGAGAATGCGTGCGGTTTGATCAGCAGGTTCCATTCGCTGCAATGCCTGGGCCAATCAAGTGGCAGGCGTTCGATAGAGCTGGGAAAGAACGTTGGGGCGTACAGAACTGTGGGGCGCTCTGGATCCAACCCTGCGCCCGCCAGGTCGAACCGGGAGCGCTGGGTGGGAGCACCGAGCAGCGGGTCTAGCTTGGCGAACCCCACTTCGCAGAACTCGCTGGCCGGGAACAGGCGCCTTAGAGCAGAGGCGCGCGCCGGGCCTTCCACGAAACGGACATCCATCTCGGCCAGGTCACTATCGTAGTAGCACGCCTTCACTCCTATTCCGTGATACAAGAGGGCCGTGCGGGTTCCTTTGGCAAGCCCCGCAAGGTCGGGATACCCGTTGCCGAATACGATCCAGTCTGGCTCGGCAGACCGGTAGAAATCCAGGAGTTGGGGTTCAGCTTTCAGCGTGTACGGCAGAGCGAGTCCGGCCAGTACCTGGGGGATCTGATCGTCATGGGAACTGACAACGAACTGCGGGCGTACCCCTCTCCTCAGAAGAACCTCGTAAACCGGCAGGTACTGGGGAAGGTAGTAGAGGTGGGGGAGGTCGAAGATGATGTCCACGATGATCTGAGAAGATGCCCTCGGCGCGGGAAGTTGGCAAGTGGAGTGAGCCTGGGGTTGGGTTCTGATAGGTTCTGCCTGTGACCGATCCCCTCCGGAATAGGCCCGTGTCTCCTGGCGCCAGGTTGGGCATTCTCATTGGCCTGGGCCTGGGGCTGGCTGCTTGCGAAGACCCTGAACATTCCCCCTCCGATGCCCTCGATCTGCGGGCCGGGTTGGAGCGGGCCGGGGATTGGGAGGTATTGGCGCCTGGGGGAGCCCCGGTTCCGGCGATGGAGCGCGGAGGGGAGTCAGTTTTTGCCACCGGCATCCCCGGCGGACGGCGGCCGCGGGTTGTGGTGGGGCATCCGGAGGATGGGCTGGCGGCGGATCTGGCGGCTCGGCTCGGACTGCGGCCGGCGTCGGATGGACCCACGGGGGAGGACAGCGGTGGAGACGGAGGGCTTTTGCTGACCTCCATGCCGCACTTTGCCATCGTGGCGCGGTTCGCTGATCCGGAGCGACAGGGGCTGCCGCTCCTGCTCTCCGTGGCGGCGGACCCGGCCATGGCGGCGGCTTTGGTGCACCGGGATGGGATCGGCTGGCAGCCATCCGCTGACCTCTATCAGGTGGGCGACAGGCTGGGGCATTTCCGTTTGAATGTGGACGGCAGCCCGCGGCCGGATACCTGGGAGATGTTCGCGGTGGCGCGTCCGGCCAAGGGCAGCGCGGCGAGTGTGCGGACCGGGGAGACTTTTGAACTGCGGGCCGATCCGGAGATTTCCGCGGAGCGCCTGGACTTCTATGCGGAAACCGTGGGGGAGGTGCTCGGGCGCGTGAACGGCTGGGCGCTGGATGCAGTGCCAGGTGGGCCGCTCGCCTTGGAAGTCGATTACGATCTGACCTTCCTCGCCGGGCAGGGGGCCGGCGCGGAGCTGTGGCGCATCAACCCGGTAACGGGTGCGGTGCAGACGGCGCTAGCACCCGGAGTGGCCGACGACGGTGGCCGGGGTGCGGCGCGGGCGCGGTTGCGGGGGCTCTTGGGGACACCGCGGACGAGGTGGCTGGAGGACGGGGCGGCGCTGGACGCTGCGAGCAGTTGGTGGGGGCGCGACCTGGAGGAGTGGGTGGCGTTCTTGAGCGCCGGTGATCTGCTCCCGACTGTGGAAGAGCTGCTGGCGGAAGAAAGCCATCTGTGGCTTTCGCCCCATCGCCTGTTGCCTGCCCGGGGAGCGCTTTTTCGCGCCCTCAGGGAGCGTGACGGGGCGGCGCAGATGCGCGCCCGCTACAGAACTGGCGATGAGCAGAGGGAGTTGCCCGCTCTGGAAGAGTTGAAGGAACTGTTCACCAGCTGGACGGCGGGAGCCCTGGAGCGGCAGGGCGCACGGCTGGCCGCACGGAGGGACTTTTATGACGGGCTGATCGCTGAGCTGGCGGCCCCGGGCGGTGATCTGTTCCAGGGTGTGGGTCTGGTGCCTCCCGGAGGTGAGCTAGCTGCTCCTTCCCTGGGGGCGAGCCTGGCGCTGGCGCGAGCCGCTGGTGCGGATTCATTCACCCTGCGCGTCAGCTTCACCCGCGCCCCGGAGTCCTGGCCCGGTCTGCCGGCGGGCGTGACGCGCAGGTTGGGCACGCTGGAGGGTGATGCCCTGGTGGCCGGGGCCATTGCCGCCGGTCGCGGCGAGGGCCTGGCACCGGTCCTGGCCCTGGAGGTCTTGACGGCGCCGTCCGGGAACCGCTCGGGAGAACGCAAGCGCACGACGCTGGCCGCCTGGGACGAGTTCTTTGCGGACATGGAGGAGGGCCTCATCCACGCGGGGCTGCTGGCGGAACTCACCGGTTGCCGACTGCTGGTGATGGGCGAGGGCATGCCCGAGGCGACGCGGGTCGTGCCCCAGGAGGGCGCTGGCCGGCGGGATGCTCCGGACCTGCTGGACCGCCGGCGGCGAGGTTGGCAGGAGCTCATCACCCGCACCCGGGCGGCCTTTACCGGCGGCCTGACCTACGGTGCCCGCTGGCCCATGCAGGCGCAGGGCTTTCCCTGTTGGGAGCAGATGGATTTCGTGGGTGTGGAGCTTCTGGCGCCCCTGCGCGACCGGAAGGCCCCGGGGCAGCCGCCGGCGGACAGCGTGGTGCTGAACCGGCTCCAGGGAGCCCTGGTACAAGCCGCGGAGCTGGCCGCGGGTCTGGGCAAGACAGCCCTGGTGGTGGAGGTCTGCTTCCCCGCCACGGCGCGCGCCCACGTGGCGCCGGGCCTGGGCCTGGGGGAAGCTTCCCCGGCGGAACAGGAGCGCCTGTACGGCGCCCTGGCCCGGGTGCTCAGCCGCCGTGGCACGCGCCTGGAAAACCTGGCGGGCGTGACGCTCTGGTCATGGCCGCCGCTCGGCGCCCCCGGTGCTCCGGGCGGTCCGGGCGCTCCGGGCGAGGAGTTGCGCCTGTCTGGGCCGGACCCCTGGCGCCCGGCCTCGGCCGCTGCCCTGGGCAGTGCGGCGGCCATCTTGAAGCTTTAGGCCCCGCCCGCCAGGGCCCCCGGGACCCTGGGCATGCCTGGGGCCTCTCGCCGGTCGGCCTACCACATGTTGGGGGCTGGACTTGGTGGGCACCCATTCAGTAGTATCCGCCCCGCGCCAAGATCACTGTGCCTGGTGGCCGAAGTGGCCCCCAGAGCCAGCGGCAGGCGTTTTTTACCCCACCCAGGCCCCAGCAACCCATCCAGCGATGCCCACGCCCCCGGCCAGCCAAACCACCACACCCACGCGCATCTACCTCGTCGGGGCCCACGCCACGGGCAAGACCACCCTGGCCCGCTGGATTCGCGACTGCTACGGCCTGCCGATGATCTCGGAGGTGGCCCGCGGCGTACTGGCGGAGATGGAAGCCCAGCTCGATGCACTGCGCACGAATGTGGACCTCGTCAACCACTACCAGGCCCAGGTCTTCGAACGCCAGATGGAGGCCGAGGAGGACCAGAACGGTCCCTATGTTTCCGACCGCGCCTTCTGCAACCTGGCCTACGCGGCCCATCACTCGCGCATCATGGGCGAGGTGGCCGGAGATCCGCGGCTGCTCGACTACATGGACCGCGTACGCGGAGGCATCGTTTTCTTCCTGCGTCCGCACAAGGAACTGATCGTTCCGGACGGCGTGCGCGCTGGTCTAGATTGGGAGGACGTGGTGCGCATCGACGGCATGGTCAAGTTCATGCTCGAGATGTTCTCGATCCCCTACATTCCAGTGGAGTCCCTCTCCATGCAGGAACGCACGCGCCTGCTCGAACGCGTCCTGGGCCTCGCCGGTCTTGAGCCGAGTGTGCCCCAGCAGCGCTTCCTGCGCGGCGCGAATCCCCTGTTTTCTAACCAGGTGCGTGCGGCGCGCTCGGGTGGAAAGGCGGGCGCCGCAGTCGCCGATGCGGAGGCCAGGGCCCTCGACGGGGCTGGGCAACGGGCGGCGGTCGACGACTGACCCACCGTGTTCGCACGCTACCGCGCCGACCTGGCGCGCATCAGTCCGAACGCGCGCCACTTCCTGCTCGGCAGCGCCTTCATGGGATTGGCCGGGGCGATCCCCTATACGCTGCTGACGCTCTACCTTGACCGGCTGGGCTTCAACAAGGAGCAGATCGGTGCCACGGAGGCCGCCTGGTCCTGGGGCCAGGTCCTGATCGCCTTGCCGGCAGCCGTCTTGCTCGGCCGACTCCCCACGCGGCTGATCCTGGTGGTCTTCGGCGCCCTGGCCGGCTGCTTTGGTGTACTTCTGCCCTGGGCCGGGGGCTTCGCCGGTATCGCGTTGGTCGCCTTCCTGGGTGGCCTCTCCTGGGCCGTGCACTATGTGGTCGTAGCGCCCTTCCTCTTTCGCAACACGGGCAGCGAGGAACGCGGCACGGTCTTCGGCCTGGTGGATGCGGTGCACACCACCATGGCCGTCATTGGCTCCTTCGCCGCGGGGCGGTTGGTGTCCGTACTCACTGAACGGCTCGCCTCGGAGACAAGCGCTCTGGCCTGGGTCATTTCCATCTCGGGCCTCCTGCCGCTAGTCGGCGTCATCTTCTATGGACGCATCCGCGAGGACGCGCCCAACTCCGCCGATAGCACACCGCTCCTGCCGGCCATCCGCAAGTATCGCGGCACCATTGCCCGCTTCTCAGTGCCGGCCTTGATCCTGGGCCTGGGTTCCGGTGCGACGGTCCCCTTCCTGGCTCTGTACTTCCAGGATCGCTTCGACTTCGCACCGGGAGATGTGGGGGACCTCTTTGCCGTGGCCCAGGCCTTCATGACCACCGGTTTCTTGATCAGTCCGCTGGTCCTGCGCCATTTTGGTTTTGTGCGTTCCATGGTCGCCTTCGAGGTCGCCTCGATTCCTTTCTTTCTGTGTCTGGCCTTTACCAACACACTCCCGCTGGCCATCGGTGCCTATCTCCTGCGCGGAGCCCTGATGAACAGCTCTGGCCCGATCCAGCGCAACTTCATGATGGCTGCCATCCCCGAGGAGGCGCGCACGGCAATGAACGGACTGCAGGCTCTCCTATGGGGTTTGGGCTGGGTGATCGGCCCCTGGGTTGGCGGGCGCGTGTTAGATGCCACGGGCAATGACTACACGGTCCTGCTCTCATGCACCGTTGTGCTCTACGGCCTTGCCAGCTGCTCGACCTGGATACTGCTCAAGCCCGTGGAGCGGCGCCTTTCCGCGACAGCGAGTGAAGCCGGGACGGGAACCGGTTGAGTGGAGCGTCCGATTGGCTAACCTCATCGCTTCCATGAGCTTCCCCCCGCGTGTGACGGACAGGCCCCTGCGAAACCTGGGGCCCTTGACCGGCCTCTCCGGCATCGGTCCGGCTCGGGCCGGGCAGTTGGCGCGCCTGGGACTCTTCGATATCTGCGATCTGCTCGTCATGTTGCCCGCGCGCCTGCGCGTCTGGCCGCATGTGCAGCGGATCGGGCACCTCAAAACGGGCGCAGCGGCGCGCGTGCGCGGCGAGGTCCGGGCCCTCCGGTTCAGCCGCCTGGGTGGGCGTCGCAGCCTGGTGCGTGTGACGCTCGGCGACGGCAGCGGCGAGGTCTCCCTCCTGTTCTTCAACCAGCCCTGGATGCGCGAGCATTTCCAGGTGGGCGCGTCCATCGAAGCCTGTGGCTCTGTGGTGGAGTCAAAGGGCCCGGCCCTTGCCAGTCCCCGTGTGGGTTGCCTGCCAGGTGCCGCGCCGCCGGTGGGCCAGACCAGCCAAAAGGTGGCGACCGGTGGGCCCGGGAATGCCGGGAAATCGGGTACCGCAGCCGGGGACAACACTCCCGGCCTCGCCCCGCTACCCGGGCCGGGAACCCTGGAGCCGATCTACCCCCTGACCGAAGGTGTCGGCCAGGGTTTCCTGGCGGGTCTCATATCCCTGGCAGTGGGGGAGTTCAGTGAACGCCTGGAAGATCCACTCGCCCCTGAACTCCTGGAAGAGCACAACCTGCCGTCACTGCCGGAGGCCGTGGTGCAGGTGCACCACCCGCGCTGCGAACAATCCTATGGCCATGCTCTTCGGCGACTGGCTCTGGAGGCGCTGCTGCGTTTGCAGGCGGAGCTCCTTCGCCGTCGCCGCAACCGCCGGGCAGGGACGGCGCGGGTGGCCGATCTCCGCACCACCCAAGAGGCACAACTGCGCGAGCACCTGCCCTTTGTCCCGACCACCTACCAGGCCGAGGTCATGGGCGAGATTGCCGCAGACCTGGCGCAGACACGCCCCATGCGACGGTTGCTCCAGGGAGATGTGGGTTCGGGGAAAACACTGGTCGCCCTGGAGGCGGTGTTGCGCGTGGCCGCCGTCGGCGGGCAGAGTGCCTTCATGGCGCCCACGGAGTTGCTGGCGGAGCAACACTATGCCTCCCTGGCGCCACTCTTGGAGGCAGCCGGTGCACCAGCTGTATTGCTCTCCGGTTCACTCTCCGCCGCGGAACGGCGTTCGACCCTGGCGCGCCTGGTGGCGGAACCGGAGGCCAGTGGAGCGGCGGTCGTCTTCGGAACACACGCGCTTTTCAGCACGGATGTGCGCTACCGCCGTCTGGATCTGGCGATCATCGATGAACAGCATCGCTTTGGTGTCGAGCAGCGCACGCGCCTTTTGAACAAGGGCGCCCATGTGCACGCCCTCTTCATGACCGCCACGCCGATTCCGCGCACCCTGGCGCTGACGGTTTACGGTGATCTCGATGTGAGCATCCTGGGTGGCATGCCACCTGGGCGGGGCAAGCTGCAGACCCGTTGGTTGCGCGGGGCCGAGCGCCGTGGCCTGCCCCGTCTGCTGCGTGAACGGCTTGCGGCCGGTGGCCAGGTCTTCTGGGTCTGTCCGCGCATCGGAGCAGACGCGGGAGAGGACGCGACTGAAAAACGAACCGGTGATGCCCAAGCCGCCTTCAAGCGCTTGGGGTCCAGCGATCTGGCGGAGTTCGGTGTCGAGCTCGTCCACGGTCGGCTCGGCAGTGCTGAGTGCACGCGCCGCCTGGACCGTTTCCGAAATGGCACCTCGCGCCTCTTGGTAGCCACGACCGTTGTCGAGGTCGGCGTCGATGTCCCCGCGGCCACCGTCATGGTCATCGAACGCGCCGAACGCTTGGGTCTGGCGCAGTTGCACCAACTACGCGGGCGCGTGGGACGCGGCAGCGCGGACGCAGTCTGCTACCTGCTTGGTGATGAGGTCGCCGCCCAGCGCCTCGAACTCCTGGAGCGCACCCGGGATGGCTTCGAACTGGCGGAGGCTGACCTCGCCCTGCGCGGCATGGGTGATCTCATCGGCGGGCGCCAGGCCGGTGAGAATCAGGAAGGACTTGGCGATCCAGCTACCGATCTCTCCCTTATCTTGCTGGCCCGTGACCTGGTGCGCCGCAGCGAAGACCTCTATCAGGCATATCTGCCACCGACGGACGAAGCTCAACCATGAATGAACTCCTCACACCCGAAAACGGGATCGCCCTCCTGACGTTGACGGCCTTGGAAATAGTCCTGGGCATCGACAACATCGTCTTCCTTTCGATCATCACCGGCGGTCTGCCGGAGGAACAACGCCCCCTGGCCCGCCGCCTGGGGCTGGCGCTCGCCATGGGCATGCGCATCCTGCTGCTCTTCGCCATCAGTTGGGTGATGGGGCTCACGGCGCCAATCTTCCATATGGAGTTGATCGACCACACGGTCACCGGCCGTGACCTGGTGCTCTTCGGTGGCGGTCTCTTCCTGCTCGCCAAGGCCACGGTCGAGATCCACAAGACCCTGGAAGGGGATGACCACGGAAGCCACGGCAAGACGCGCGCTTCCATGTTCGCGGTGCTGGTGCAGATCGCCTTGCTGGACGCCATCTTCTCCCTCGACTCGGTCATCACCGCCGTGGGCATGGCCGACGAGATCGCCGTCATGATCGTGGCCGTGGTGCTGGCCGTGGGGGCCATGATGATCTTCGCCACGCCCGTGGCCGAGTTCGTCGAGCGGCATCCCACGGTCAAGATGTTGGCCCTCTCATTTTTGATCCTGGTGGGCGTGCTGCTGACCGCCGAGGGCCTGGGCCGCGAGATCGAGAAGGGCTACATCTACTTCGCCATGGCCTTCTCCTTCGCCGTCGAGATGCTCAACCTGCGCATCAGAAAACGCTCCCAGGCGAGGGCCTGATCAGCCGTCGGTGTCCAGGGCGGTGGCGATGAACGCACCGTCCTGCACACTGCCGGCGGCTTGGATGCTGACGGCACCCTGGCCACACCACTCCATGTTCCCCAGGCCCATGTCCTTGCCGTTGGCGATGGGCAGGAACGCGCCGTCGATGGAGATGTAGTTGCCGCAGTGTCCAACCTCGTCGATGACGCAGCCACACTTGACCGTGTGCTCCGCGACGAGAACCGTGCGGTCCGATACCAGGGCGTCTTCGGAAGGCTGTGTGGGATGCTCGTCAAAGTAGACTTCTGAGGAACAGGCGACGAGTGTGAAGGAGAGGGCGAGGGGGAGGATGAACTTCATGGCGAGCAGGATAGCGGATACCTGCTGGCGATGCACGATGTCGGTCACCTGGTGTCCGGCTCCCCCGAGATGTCCAGCCAACTGCGGAGCGCTTCTGGGCGATCTGTCGTGTCGAGATGTTCTAGCAGGGCCTCGTGGGCTGTGCGCACTTCCCGGTGCCGAGGCCCCACGGCCCAGCGCAGGGCGAGGAACGAACTCTCGAGATCTTGCTGAACGCCTTCGGTCATGCCCATGCGGCTGCGTGCTAGTGCTCTGTCGCGGGTGATCTGGTGGATTTCGAAGGAGGTCCAGGCGGCTCGCGACTCTTCGGTGGAGATCAAGCTGGAGAGAACCTCGTCGGCCTCAGCATGGCGACCGGCCGCGAGGAGGAGGCTGCCGAGGTAGAACCG
>PVBE010350144.1_pt1 | contig 10626 bp, 8 predicted proteins | sample 1631181 | NCBI WGS metagenome assembly PVBE01 (sample SAMN08397723, study PRJNA350692) | Marine metagenome, whole genome shotgun sequencing project. | isolation source: water | place: Pacific Ocean | collected 2012-04 | reverse complement strand
GGTCTGTTCCATGGTGACGGCGAGCAACGTGCTGATCGCCCCGCCGCCAAGCATCAGGAAGGCGATGCCGACGAGCAACGACGAGACGGATCGAAGGGTCAGCCACATGGCGCATCTCCGGCCCCGGCGGCAACGCCGCCCGAAGCCAAAATATCAACGGACACGCGGCTCCTTTAATCCTCTCCGGGGGGGGGTGTGGCAATAGGCATTTTCAGGCCGACCGGAAAGCGCGGGCAAGCCGCGGCGCGCCGTTTATTTTATCCTGAGTTGATCGGAACTGAAGCACTGCCCAACTTAGCCTAGTGGTGCCCAAAATAAATGCGGCGGCGGCGGCCTTTCCCGTGATAGCTTTCGGCGGTGGGAGCTTCATGCAGGATACGGAAAAAAGCCTCGGCCTACTGGCCGATCTCATCGCGAGGGCCGCCCGGGCCGGGGCCGACGCCGCCGACGCCGTCTCCGTCGAGGGCGTCTCCCTCACCCTCTCCCAACGTCTGGGGGAGCCCGAAAGCCTGGACAGGGCGGAGTCGGCCGACGTGGGCCTCAGGGCGTTCATCGGCAAGCGCCAGGCCATTGTGTCTTCGTCCGACACCTCGGCCGATGCCCTGGACGAGCTGGTGGGCCGCGCCCTGGCAATGGCGCGGGCGGTGCCCGAAGACCCCCATTGCGGCCTGGCGGACTCAGGACTCCTGGCTTCCCGCTTCCCCGATTTCGACATCTGCGAGAGGGACGAGTCGACGCCCGACGCGCTCGCCGACAGGGCCGGGCGCGCCGAGGACGCGGCCCGCGCCGTCGCCGGCGTCACCAACTCCGAAGGGGCCGAAGCCACCTGGGCGGCGACCACCGTCGTCATGGCCGCTTCCAACGGCTTCGCCGGCACCTATTCCAGGTCCCGGCACGGTCTCAGCGTGTCGGTGCTGGCCGGTGAGGGAACGGCCATGGAACGGGACTACGATTACGCCTCCGCCGTCTTCTCGGGCGACCTGGACCAACCGGAAGAGATCGGGCGGCGCGCGGGGATGAAGGCCGTCGCCCGCCTGAACCCGCGCAAGATCGCCTCGGCCAAGGTGCCGGTGGTTTACGATCCCAGGGTCTCGCGCAGCCTGCTCGGCCATCTGTCGGGCGCCATAAACGGGTCGTCGGTGGCCCGGGGCACGACGTTTCTGAAAGACAAGCTCGGGCAACGGGTCTTTCCAAACGCCATCACCATCGTCGACGATCCCCTGCGTCGGCGCGGGCTCAGGTCCAGGCCCTTTGACGCCGAGGGCCTAACCTCGGAGCGCCGCGACATCGTGGAGGGCGGCCGGCTCACCACCTGGATCATGGATCTCAGGTCCGCCCGGCAGTTGGGGATGGAGTCCACGGGCCACGCGTCCCGGGGCACGTCGTCGCCGCCGTCGCCGTCGGCGAGCAACCTGTACATGGAGCCAGGCCCGTCGAGCCCGGGAGACCTGCTCGCCGGCATCGGGAGCGGTTTCTACGTCACGGAGCTGATCGGTTTCGGCGTCAACGGGCTCACCGGGGACTACAGCCGCGGCGCCTGCGGGCAGTGGATCGAAGACGGGGAACTCGCCTACCCGGTCAGCGAGGTCACGGTCGCCGGCAACTTGGCCCACATGTTCGCCAACGTCACCGCCGCCCGCGACCTGGAATTTCGCTACGGCACCGACGCCCCGACGGTGCGGGTGGACGGCATGACGGTGGCGGGGAAATAGGCGGCAGACGGTCGGGCGAGCGTTGGCCCCCGCCCGGTCCCCGTGGTATGGTCCGCTGATCCCGGTTAAGTAGGGACTTTGACTATTAAAGCTCACGCATCCAGCCCGGCCCTCGTCAGCCGCCTGCTCGGCGAAAGTGTCCGGCCCTACGCGGGCTGGCTGATCGCGGCCCTGGCGTGCATGATGCTGATGGCGGGGGCGACATCGCTCAGCGCCTATCTCCTGGACCCCGTGATCAACGACGTGTTCATCGCCCGCGACCGGGACTTCCTGTGGCTGATCGGCGGCGCAGTGCTCGCCACCTTCGCGGTCAAGGGAGTGGCCAACTACGGCCTCGCTGATGAGCTTCGTCGGCTTGCGCATCATCGCCGACACCCAGAACCGTCTCTTCGCCCACCTGTCGCGCATGGATTTGGGCTTTTTCCACGCCAATCCCTCGGGCAAACTCATTTCGCGCTTCACTAACGACATCAACCTCATGCGGGGCGCGGTCTCCAACGTGCTCACCGGGTTCGGCAAGGACCTGCTGACCCTGGCCGGCCTAGTCACGGTCATGTTCGTGCAGGACTGGCAGTTGGCGGCCATTTCCATCCTCGTCTTTCCCATCGCCGTGGTTACCATCGTGCGGCTGGGGCAGCGCATCCGCCGGGTGACCGCCAACACCCAGGAAGAGATGGGCCAGTTCACCACCCTTCTGGGGCAGACCTTCCAGGGCATCCGCATGGTCAAGGCGTACGGCATGGAAGACTACGAAAAGGGGCGAATCGCCGCCATCGTCGGTCGGGTCTTCGGCTTGTCCTTCCGTTCGGCGCGTATCCGGGCCCTGGCCAGCCCGATCATGGAGACCCTGGGCGGCGTCGCCATCGCCATCGTCATCGTCTACGGCGGCCACCAGGTGATCGAGGCCCGGACCGACCCGGGGTCGTTTATTTCCTTCATCGCGGCGCTGCTTCTCGCCTATGAGCCCATGAAGCGGCTAGCCAACCTCAACGCCAGCCTCCAGGAAGGGCTGGCCAGCGCGCAACGGTTGTTCGACCTGCTCGATACCGAGCCCGCCATCCGCGAGGCGCCGGACGCAGGGCGGCTGAAGGTGGTCAAGGGCGGCATCCGGCTGGAGGGCGTCAGTTTCTCCTACGTTTCCGGAAAGCCCGCCCTCGACGGCATCACCATCGACGTTCCGGCGGGCAAAAGGGTGGCCCTGGTGGGACCGTCCGGCGCCGGCAAATCGACCATCCTCAACCTGATCCCCCGCTTCTACGACGTGGACCGGGGGTCCGTGCTCATCGACGGCGCCGACGTGTTCGGTGTTACCTTCGCCTCCCTTTACGCGTGCATCTCCCTGGTGAGCCAGGAAATCACGCTCTTCGACGACACGGTCCGCGCCAACATCGCCTACGGCCGGGGCGGGGCCGGCGAGGACGAGATCATAGCCGCCGCTGCCGGAGCCGCCGCCCACGACTTCATCACCGGGCTGCCCGACGGCTACGACACGGTGGTCGGTGAGGCGGGAGTGAAGCTGTCCGGCGGCCAGCGCCAGCGCATCGCCATCGCCCGGGCCATGCTCAAGAACGCGCCCATCCTGCTCCTCGACGAGGCGACCTCGGCCCTGGACACCGATGCCGAGCGCCAGGTCCAGGCGGCGCTTGATTCCCTCATGAGCGGGCGCACCACCCTGGTCATCGCGCATCGGCTGTCCACCGTGCTCAACGCCGACCTGATCCACGTGATCGAGGACGGACACGTGGTGGAATCGGGGCGCCACGCGGAGCTGTTGGCCTGCGGCAAGGGCTACGCCCGCCTTTACGCCATGCAGTTCGCCGAGGCCGACCGGCCCGCGGCCCGGGCCGCCCGGGCTTAAGTCCGGGGGCCATGAGGAGATTCGACAGAGTCCTGAGGAACGGCCGGGTGCGCCGCGTGCTGTGCTGGCTTGCCGCCCGTTACATCCGCCTCGCCCACGCCAGCGGCCGCTGGTCGGTTGTCGGCGCCGATATCCCGAAACGGCTGTGGGACGAAGGCAAGCCGTTCATCCTCTGCTTCTGGCACGGCAGGCTGTTGATGATGCCCTACTGCTGGCGCTCAGGGATACCCATCCACATGCTTGTATCCCGTCACCGGGACGGACGGCTGATCGCCGACACCGTCGGCTATTTCAACGTCGGGACGGTGGCCGGATCGACGCGGCACGGGGGTTCAAGCGCGCTCCGCACCTTGCTCAGGATACTAAAGGAGGGCCAATCGGTCGGCATCACCCCGGACGGGCCCCATGGCCCCAGGATGCGGGCCAGTAACGGCATCGTCAGCCTTGCCCGCCTGTCGGAGGCCCCCATCCTGCCCGCCACCTTCTCCATCGACCGGCGCCGCGTGTTGGCCACCTGGGACCGCTTCGTCGTGCCCTGGCCCTTCGGGCGCGGGGTGTTGGTATGGGGAGACCCGATCCACGTGCCCCGCGACGCCGAAGGCCCCGCCCTGGAAGCGGCCCGGCAACGGTTGGAGGAAGCGCTCAACGCCATCACCGCCGAGGCCGACAGGCTGTGCGGCGCCGCACCCGTGGAGCCCGATGCCGTGGCCGGGAAGGCGGCCACATGATGCTGGCCGCCTACCGCTGGGCGACCTATCTCGGCGTCCCCATCATCCGCCTCTATCTGGGCCTGCGCCTGGCGCGCGGCAAGGAGGATTCGACGCGCTTCGGCGAGCGCCTGGGCCGGCCCGGCCGGCCCCGGCCCGACGGCCCCCTAGCCTGGATCCACGCGGCGAGCGTCGGCGAATCGGTGTCCATGCTGCCCCTGGTCCAGCGCCTCCTGGAGGACCGCCCGGACCTGCACGTACTGATGACCACGGGCACGGTGACGTCGGCCCGGCTGATGGCGGAACGCCTGCCCGTTGGCGCCTTCCACCAGTACGTGCCGGTGGATCGGCTGCCCTATGTCAGGCGATTCCTCGACCACTGGCGGCCGGATCTGGTGCTGTGGGCGGAATCCGAGTTCTGGCCGAACCTGGTCGGCGAACCCGCAAGACGCGGCATCCCCGCGATCCTGATCAACGGGCGGGTCTCGCCCCGATCCTTCGCCGGCTGGCGCCGCCTCAAAGGCGCGATCGGGCGGCTCCTGTCCGGTTTCCAGCTTTGCCTGGGGCAATCGCAAGCCGACGCGGAGCGCCTGGCCAAGCTGAGCGCGGCGGGGGCCAAGTGCCTGGGTAACCTCAAGTTCGCGGCCGCTGCCCTGCCCGCGGACCCAGACGAATTGGAGAGGCTGGAAGAAGCCGCCGGCGGCAGGCCGCTGTGGCTGGCGGCGAGCACCCATCCCGGCGAGGAGGAGGCCGTCGGGCGGGTCCACGGACGACTGAAACCGGGCCATCCCGGCCTGCTGACGGTGATCGTGCCGCGCCACCCCGAACGGGGGGCGGGGATCGCCGCCGCCTTGCGAGCCTCGGGCCTCGCCGTCTCCCTGCGTTCGGCGGGCGAGGGCATCGGGCCCGCGACCGACGTCTACGTGGCCGACACGCTCGGCGAGCTCGGCCTCTTTTACCGCCTCGCGGGCGTTGTGTTCATGGGCAAATCCCTGGTGCCGTTGGGCGGCCAGAATCCCCTGGAGGCGGCGCGCCTCGGCTGCGCCCTCATCCACGGCCCCCACATGGCCAACTTCGAGGACATCGCCCGGACCCTCGCCGCCGGGGACGCCGCGCTGGTGGTCAACGGCGAGGCGGGGTTGGCGGCGGCCCTGGAACGCCTCCTCGGCGACGGGGCCGAAAGGAAGCGGATGGCGGAAGCCGCCCGGGCGCTGGCCCAGGCCGAAGCCGGCGTCCTCGATGCCGTGATGGCGGAACTATCGCCCTTCCTCCCAGGCGGACAAGGCCATGCGGGGGCCTGAGTTCTGGCGCCATGGGGGGGCGCTGTCGGCCCTACTCGCCCCCCTCGGCTGGATTTACGGCGTGGCCATCCATGCCCGCCTGGCCCGCTCCCGGCCGGAGGCGTCTCCGGTTCCGGTCCTCTGCGTCGGCAACCTGGTCGCCGGCGGCGCCGGCAAGACGCCCGTGGCCTTAAGCTTAGGCGCCAGGCTCCGGGCCCGGGTCGGGAACGTCCATTTCCTGACCCGGGGCTATGGGGGGCGAAGCCCGGGGCCGCTCCGCGTCGATCCGGGCCGCCACGACGCCCGCGCGATCGGGGACGAGGCCCTGCTGCTGGCCCGCGTCGCCCCCACCTGGGTGGCCCGGAACCGGGCGGCCGGCGCCCGGGCCGCATCCGCCCAAGGCGCCGGCCTGATCGTCATGGACGACGGCTTCCAGAACCCGGGCCTCGCCAAGGACCTGTCCCTGCTGGTGGTGGACGGGGGCTACGGCTTCGGCAACGAACGAGTGATGCCGGCGGGCCCCTTGCGCGAGCCGGTTGAAGCGGGACTCGCCCGCGCCGACGCGGTGGTGCTGATCGGGCCTGACGAGACGGGCGCGGGCGAGCGCATCGGGACCGCGACGGGAAGGGCCGTTCCCGTGCTCCGGGCCCGCGCCGCGCCCGGGCCCGAGGCCGGGGACATCGCGAATAAGCCGGTGGTGGCCTTCGCCGGCATCGCCAGGCCGGAAAAGTTCTTCGACACCTTGCGCGGCCTGGGATGCCGGGTCATGGCCGCCCATCCCTTCCCCGACCATTACGCCTACAGCCCCGAAGACATAGAGCGCCTGACTCGGGAGGCCGAGGCGTCGGGCGCGCTGGCCGTGACCACGGCCAAGGACCGGGTGCGTCTGCCGCGCAGGCAGGCCGGCGGCGTCCGGGTCTTGACAATCGCCATCGAATGGGAGGACGAAGCGGGCCTGGACGCGATCTTGAGCCCCATCTCAGGAGGCGGGGAACCATGACCATCCGCCGCGCGCTCAGGCGCGGCCTCCTCCATCCCCTGGAGGCGGCGGCGGCGTTTATCGCCTATGCGGTGTTCAAGGCGCTGCCCCTGGACGCGGCCTCGGCCGCCGGCGGCTGGCTGGGCCGCACCTTCGGGCCCCTGCTCCCCTACTCGGCCCGCGCCGCCGGCAACCTGGCCCGCGCTTACCCTAAGATCACTCCGCCCGAGAGCGCCGCCATCGTCCGGGGCATGTGGGACAACCTGGGACGGCTGGTCGCCGAATACCCCCACCTGGACGAATTCCGGATCTACGGGGACGACGGTAGGATCACGGTGACCGGCGCCGAACACGTGGATCTGCTGCGCGACGACGGCAAGCCGGGGATCTTTTTCTCCGCCCACATCGGCAACTGGGAGATCATCTCCTTCGCCGCCACCCAGCGCGGTATTCCCCTGGACAGGATCTACCGGGCCGCCAACAACCGGCTGGTGGAATGGCTGTACCGGCACGGGCGCAAGTCCGTGGAGGGCGCCCTCATCGCCAAGGGCCAGGCGGGTATCCGGCCCCTACTCAAGTCCATGCACGACGGCAAGCACCTAGGATTGATGGCCGACCAGAAATTGAACGACGGCATCGAAGCCCCGTTCTTCGGCCAACGTATCATGACCTCGCCCGCGCTCGCGGAACTGGCCTTCAGGTTTGACTGTCCGGTGGTGCCGGCGCGCGTCGAGCGCCTTTCCGGGGCGCGCTTCCACTTGCACGTCGAGCCCCCCCTGGAACTGGCAAGGACCGGCGAGCGCCGGGCCGACGTGGCCGCCGCCACGGCCCGGGTCAACGGCGTCATCGAACGCTGGGTGCGCGACACCCCCGAACAATGGCTGTGGCTGCACAACCGCTGGCCCGATTGACGGGGGCCGACGGCGTTGCCATTCGAGACACCGCCGCCCCTCTCACTCGCCGGCCGTCAGCAGCTCCGGGTCCAGGTGCGTCTCGAACAGGGCCACCCCCCAATGCAGGTGGGGACCCGTCACCCGCCCGCTCATGCCGACGTGGCCGATGGGCGTCCCGCGCGCGACCTTTTGGCCGGGCCGGACGAACAACCGGCTCATGTGGGCGTAGACCGTGGTCAGCCCATGGCCGTGGTCGATGATCACGGTCTGGCCGGTGAAGAACATGTCACTGCGGGCCAGCGCCACCACACCGTCGGCGGCCGCCTTCACCGGGGTGCCGGAGGGCGCCGCCACGTCCACCCCGTTATGGGGGGAACGCGGCCGGCCGTTGAGGATGCGCCGGGTGCCGAAGACCCCGGTGACGGGCCCCGGGACGGGCCAAGCGAAGCCGGACGCGAAATAGGGGGAACTCGAGTCCCGGCGGCGGGCTTCGGCGATGGCGGCGCCTTCGGACCGGATGCGCTCCAACTCCTCCGGTCCCGGCGTCACCTGGCGGGAGGGCAGGCCGTCGATGCGCTGGGTCTCATACTCCCTTTGGCGGACGGCGACGGCGCGGGTTTGCACGGACCCGCCGGGCAGGACCGCCCACACCTTGACGCTTGGCCCGGCGTCCCGGCCCAGGCCCACCAGGAACAGGCCGTCGGGCGACACCCGGACGGCGTGGCCGTCCACGGTGACGGCGGCGCCGGGGTCGGCCCGGCCGATCACCAGGCCGCCTTGGGCAAACCGACCTTCCAACTCCAGGGCCCCCGCCGGCGGAGGCGCCAGCAGGACCAAGGCCGCGGCAATCAAGGCCGCCCTCAGAGGAGAGACCCCTGCCCGTCGTCATCGGGCGGCGGCTTGGCGGTCTTCTTCTTCCGGGCGGGGGGGGCGCCACCGCCGGAGACCCGCGTCACCGTGGCGTCGGCGTCCCCGTCATGGAAGCGGACGTTTACGCCCATGCCGACGGCCACGGCCCCGATGTAGCGCAGCGGGCGGCCCGACGCATCCCCGACCAGGGCGAAGCCCCGTTCCAGGACCCGTTGGTAGGACATGCTTTCGAGCAGGGCCCCGGCCTGGCCGAGCCGGGCCCGGCGGTCGCGCAAGAAGCCGCCCACGACGGGGGTGAGCGATCGGGCCAGGCCGGCCAGCCGGGCCACCCCGTGCCGGATGTCCCGGCCCGGGTCGGGAAGCAATGCCGCCAGCCGGGCGAGCTCGGCCCGGCGCCGCTCCAGCCCCACCCGGAGGCCGTTGCTCAGGCGCTCGGCCCAATCGTCGAGGCGCTGGGCCGCCGCTTCCGTCAGGCGCGCCAGGTCGGGCAGACCCCGAGCCAGGCCGACCAAGCGGGTGCGCCCATCGTCGAGCAGGCGGGTCATGGCGCCCAGCATGCGCCCGCCGCCGTCCTGGACCCGGGCCAGGAGCTCGATCCTGACCGGCACCGCCATCTCGGCCGCGGTGCTCGGCGTCGGCGCACGCTTATCGGCGGCCAGGTCGATAAGCGTGGTATCGGTCTCGTGGCCGACGGCCGAGATCAAGGGAACTTTGCTGGCCCGGGCCGCCCGCACCACGCGCTCTTCGTTGAAGGCCCAGAGGTCCTCCAGGCTGCCGCCGCCGCGGGCGACGATGAGCACGTCGGGCCTGACCGGGGCGTCGGCGGCGGCGTCAGGTGGCAGGCGGTTGAAGCCCTCGATGGCCCGAGCCACCTGGTCGGCCGCGCCCTCGCCTTGGACCAGCACCGGCCACAGCAGGACCCGGCGCGGGAAGCGCTCGCCCAAGCGGTGCAGGATATCGCGGATGACAGCGCCGGTCGGCGAGGTGACGACGCCGATGACCTCGGGCAGGAAGGGGACGGGCCGTTTCAGCCTCGAATCGAACAGGCCCTCGTCGGCCAGCTTTTTCTTGCGCTCGCCCAGCAGCTTCAAGAGCGCGCCTTCGCCTGCCAGCTCCATGGACTCGACCACGATCTGATAGCGCGAGCGCAGAGCATAGGTGCTGAGCCGCCCTACAACGATCACCTCCATGCCGTCGCCCGGCTCCATGGCCAGCCGGGTGCCGCGCCAGCAGACCCCGTCCAGGACCGCGTCCTCGTCCTTTAGCGAGAAGTAGAGATGCCCCGACGCCGCCCGCTTGAAGCCGGTAATCTCGCCCTGCACGCGGACCCGGGAGAAGGCGTTCTCGACGCTGCGCTTGAGGGCCCGGGAAATCTCGCTGACGGAGAGAACGGGAAGGTTGACGCCGCCCTGTGATGGTGTTTCGGTCTCCATCGCCTGATTGTATGATACAAAAAACCGCGACTGGCAAAGGGAGTAACAGTGACCAAGGTGCTGGTGGTCGGATCGGGAGGCCGCGAACACGCCCTTTGCTGGGCCATCGCCGAATCGCCCCGGCTGGAAAAACTGTACGCCGCCCCCGGCAACGCCGGCATCGCAGGCCTCGCCCAATGCGTGAACGTGGCCGCCGACGACATCGGCGGCCTGGTCGCGCTTGCCAAGGACAACGGCATCGATTTCGTCGTGGTCGGGCCCGAGACGCCGCTGGTCGCCGGCCTGGTGGACGCCTTGGGCGAAGCCGGCGTCAAGGCCTTCGGCCCCAACGCCAAGGCCGCCGTGTTGGAAGGCTCCAAGGGGTTCATGAAGGACCTGTGCGCCAAGTACGGCATCCCGACGGCCGCCTACGGCCGCTTCGACGAGCCCGACGCGGCCAAGGAATTCATCCTCCGCCATCAGGCGCCCATCGTGGTCAAGGCGGACGGGCTGGCCGCCGGCAAGGGGGTGATCCTCTGCCGCAGCGAGAACGAGGCCTATGCCGCCATCGACCACATCATGACCGAGCGCGCCTTCGGCGCCGCCGGCGACGAGGTGGTGATCGAGGACTTCCTGGACGGCGAGGAGGCCAGCTTCTTCGCCCTGGTGGACGGCAAGCGCGCCCTGCCGCTGATCTCGGCCCAGGACCACAAGGCCGCCCACGACGGCGACGAGGGGCCCAACACCGGCGGCATGGGAGCCTATTCGCCGGCCCCGGTGGTCACACCTAAGATGGCGGACACCATCATGGAACGCATCGTCACGCCCACCATCGAGGGCATGGCCGCCGAGGGCCGGCCCTACAAGGGCGTGCTCTACGCGGGCCTGATGATTGCGGACGGCGAGCCCAGCGTG
>PVBE010829892.1_pt1 | contig 10627 bp, 9 predicted proteins | sample 1631181 | NCBI WGS metagenome assembly PVBE01 (sample SAMN08397723, study PRJNA350692) | Marine metagenome, whole genome shotgun sequencing project. | isolation source: water | place: Pacific Ocean | collected 2012-04 | reverse complement strand
GCTACTCGGCCACCCGTTCAGATTGCTCGGCATCGAGGAAGGGGCCGGCGACGTAGCTGATCAACAGACTGCTTTTCGGAAGCCAGCCGTCGATATCCGCGAAATCGCCTGAAACGCTGGCGACCACCCGCTCATTCTCTTCGAGACGCTGCAGGATCCTCAAGCGAACGTAATCGATATCATGGCCCGCCGATGACGAGCGGGGAAATCCGCCGGCGACGAGGTGTACGGGAATCGGCCCAGGGGATGAAGTCATGACCAAAAAGACTAGCCCCGATTTCCCGAGCAGACAGGGGCCGACGCCCTCCCATCCCGATGCCGGGGATGCCTGGCCTCATAGCAAGGGGCCCGGAATCAGGCGAGCCCCAGGCGATCCTGGAGGAAGTCGAGAGTTCGCTCGACAGCCCCCTCTTCCGTGCGCAAGATCGACGCCTGGAAGTCGCTAACACCGAGGCCGCGCAGGCGATCCAGGCCCGCATCGAGGAATTTCTCATCCCCCACCAGGGCCAGGGCCGCTGGACTCTGGCTCCCCTCCTTCTCGAGCATGGCCCGATAGCTCGGCATCTGGGCATAAAGAGCCAGCAAGTCGCTCAGGCGTTCCTGGGCCGCCTCGTTATTGGAAGTCAGGGCGATATGCATCCCCACCACCAGGCGCGGTGCGGCACGCCCGGCCGCCCTTGCGGCCTGCCGCAACTTCGGACCGATATGTGTCTCGATGGTTCGGGGGCCCGTCATCCAGAGGATGGTTCCCGAGGCCTGGCCCCCCGCAATCTCGAGCATCCGATCGCCCAGGGCCGCGATCAGGATCGGGATCGGCTGCCTTCCGGCCCCATCCAGGCCGAGCTTGACCCGATATTCGTCGCCCTGGAAATCGACCACCCCGGCGCGGAGCAGAGGCTCGAGGACCGCCATGTACTCGCGCATATGCGCCGCGCGGCGCATATAGGAGAGTCCGAACATCCCCTCGATCACGGCGGGATGGGAAAGGCCGATCCCCAGCGTAAAGCGACCCCCGCAGGCCTCGGCTGTCGTGAGCACCTGCTGGGCAAGAGCCGCCGGATGACGGGGATGAGTGGGCACAACGGCCGTGCCCAACTCGATGCGACTGGTCTCGCGGCCGAGCAGGGCCGCGGCCGTAATCGCATCCGGACCGAATACGTTCGGGAGCCAGAGGGTCGAAAAGCCTCGACTTTCGAGTCCCCGGGCCCGTTGAATCCAGTCGTCGAGACCGATTCGATTCGAGCCCCCGCCCACTGTAATCCCGATCCGCATGCCGCTTTCCCCCGACCTGGAACGCCATCCCGAAAAGCTCGAACGCCGGAAGACTTCCGAGTCACCGTCGTGCCGACATCCCCTTTGGAGAAAGAAACCAGCGCAAATGCTTCGGGAGCAGCGAAGTCGACATCTTCGGGGCGGAACCGTCCGGGAGCAATCCGGGCTAGCGTTGAGCCGAGAGTATCACGTCGGCATCGCTTCGGGAAAGAAGCGATGCCCGCGGCTGGGATGAGAGGAGCGAAGCATGAGTCATCGCGTCATACAATGGGGCACCGGAAACGTCGGCTTCCACAGCCTGCGCCACATCATTCGCCATCCGGATCTCGAATTGGTGGGAGTCCATGCATACGGATCGGCCAAAATCGGCAAGGATGCCGCCCGTCTATGCGGCCTCCCGCAGGAGACCGGCATCATCGCGACCGATGACATCGAGGCCCTGCTGGCCCTCGATGCCGATGCGGTCGTATATACAGTCAAGGGAGAGACGCGCCCCCACGAAGTGATTCCGGAACTCGAACGGATCCTCGCCTCGGGGGCGAATGTGGCCTCGACGGCCATGATCTTCCTCGTCTATCCGATCTTTGCCGACGCCGCGATGCGGGATCCCCTGGAGAAGGCCTGCCAGAGCGGGAATTCGACCCTCTTCGTCAACGGTGTCGATCCGGGCTTCTCCGGGGATGTCCTTCCCCTCGCGGCGCTTCAACTGGCTGACGAGATCGATGAGATCCGGGTGCAGGAGCTATGCGACTACTCGACCTACGAGGATCCCGAGTTCACGGGTTTGAGCTTCGGATTTGGTCGACCGGCGGACTACAGGCCGCCGCTCTCGATTCCCGGTGTGCTCAAGAACGGCTGGGGGGGAATGGTCCAGATGATCGCCGACCGACTCGGCGTCGAGATCGACGAAATCCGCGAGAGCTTCGAGCGGTTCTATACCGATGAAGCATTCGACACCCCGATGATGCATGTCCCCGAAAACACCTGCGCGGCCGTACGCTTTCAACTCGAAGGCATGGCCCACGGTCGCCCGGTAATCGTGACCGAGCACGTGAATCGCCTGGCCGACGGGGTCGCGGCCGATTGGCCGCGACCCCCGGCCGGCCGTTCGGGAGTTCATCGCTGCATCATCAGCGGCAATCCCTCGGTACAACTCGAATGCTTCCTGAAGGGTGAGGACGGCGATCATAATACCGGCGGCGTTCAAGCGACGGCGATGCGCGTACTCAACGCGGTTCCGGCACTCTGCGAACACGAAGCGGGAGTCATCAGCACCCTCGACCTGCCCTATACCCCCTCGACGAATATACGCGGCCATTCGGGGGCCTGATCGGCCCGGGAAGGTCCGCGAGCCAACGACAGGCGGCCGGAAATCCCACTTCGGGAAGGCACTCGCTTCGGGCGGGATTCTCTTCTCATATTCCTGACTCGCTGCTCCGCCGATCCGCGCGCGGAGTTTCCTGGCGTCGGCAGGCGATTTTTTCCTCGCAGGTTACATTCGGGGCCTATGGCGCTCGATCCTCCGATCTCGGGCAATTGCGATCCGGCCTTCTCCGCTGTGCGGGAGGCCTTTCATACCAACTTCACGCAGCGAGATGAAGTTGGAGCCGCGGTCGCCATCGAAATAGCCGGGCGCAGGGTCGTCGATCTCTGGGGAGGCTGGCAGGATGAGGGAAAGAGCAGACCCTGGCAGAGTGATACGGTCGTCAATCTCTACTCGGCGGGAAAAGGTGTGACGGCGATTCTCGCGCTCAGCCTCATCTCCCAGGGCCGACTCGACCCGGATCGCCGCGTCACGGAAATCTGGCCCGAATTCGGCCTGGAGGGTAAAGGAGGGACGACGCTGCGAGACCTCCTGGCCCATCGCGGAGGCCTGCCAGCCCTGCGCGAAGAACTCCCCAACGAGGCACTCACGGACTGGACGCATATGACGATGGCCCTGGCCCGGCAGAGGGCCTATTGGGAAAGCGGCACAGCTCACGGCTACCACGTCAACACCTTTGGCTTTCTGGTGGGCGAGATCATACGACGTGCAGCCCGGGCCCCTTCCTTCCGCCGGGCATTGGGCGATCTGTTGACGCGGCCCCTCGAAGCGGATTTCCAGATCGGCCTGCCACCCGCGGATCACCCTCGATGTGCCCGGGTAATCGGCGCTCCGAGTTCCGCTGGAACCTCCCCCGCAACCCGGTCGAAGGAGATTCCGGAAAATAGGGATGCCGAGGCGAATGCCATGCGAAAGGCGGCCTATTTCAACCCACCCGCCATTGCCGGGGTCGGTGTCGTCAATACGAACTGGTGGCGCTCCCTCGAGATCCCCTCGACGAATGGCCATGGAACGGCGCGCGCCCTGGCGAGAATCTACGCAGCGGCACTGGATGCGTCGCTCTTTCCGCGCTCGCTCCTCGAGGAAGCGCGCATTCCACACTCCGATGGAATCGATCGCGTGCTGGACCGACCCACGCGTTTCGGACTCGGCTTCCAACTCTCCCAACCGTCGCGACGGATCGGGCCGAACCCCGCTGCGTTCGGACATTTCGGCCACGGCGGTTCCCTCGGATTCGGGGATCCCGAAAATGGGATGTCATTCGCCTACGTGATGAATCGCCCGGGCGAGCGCTGGATCTCCCCCCGCGCCAACGTGTTGATCGAAGCCGCGTACGCAGCCCTATGAGGAATAGCCAACGCTGCGACGCTCGCGGACAGGGGGGGGGATGAGTGAGGGAATGCTCAGTCCCTGGCGAGGCATCGGAGAAAAACTGCGACTCTTCCTGACTCTGGGACTCGGCTGCATATCGGGACTGGGCGCCGCTGATACCCTCGACCGGGGAAACCCTCCAATCGGCCTGCGGCGCCCGACGGATGGGCCCGTCATTCATCCCGGACTCGACCCCAGCATCGGCGAGAACATCCAGGGGCCTTCCGTGATCCGGGTTCCGGATTGGGTGCCAGACCCTCTGGGTGCCTACTACCTCTATTTTGCGGACCATAAGGGTCGCTATATCCGATTGGCCTACGCGAACGAGATTTCCGGCCCCTGGAAGATCCACGTGCCCGGCAGCCTGCAGATCAAGGACTCGTTCTTTCTCGCCGAGCCCCCTCCGATCAGCGCAGAAGAACGAAAAGCCATCGAAGAGTATTTTGAGCGCAGTGGAATCGAGATCCAACACGGTCGGGTCGAGGAGGTGACGACCCCGCATATCGCCTCGCCAGATGTGCATGTGGATGATGAGAACCGACGCATCATCATGTACTACCACGGACTGGAGAGCCTGGGCGTACAACTCACTCGAGCCGCAACATCCGGAGATGGCATCCACTTCGAGGCCAATCCCGAGATCCTCGGACGCACCTATTGGCGAAGTTTTCGTTGGCGGGAAGAATTCTACGGTCTCGCCATGCCCGGACAATTCTACCGCTCGGACCAGCCACTCACGGGCTATCAGAAGGGACCGCTCCTATTCAACAAGGATATGCGCCATGCCGCGGTGATGGTCAGGGGCCATCATCTATGGGTCTTCTGGACCCAGGTAGGAGAGACGCCTGAAAGGATCAAATTGAGTCGAATCGACCTGCGTGGAGACTGGATGCAGTGGCGAATCGACCATGAGCTCGAAGTATTGCGCCCGCGAGAAGACTGGGAGGGAGCCAACGCTCCCCTGCTGCCCTCCGTGAGAAGCACCGCTTATGGCCGGGTCAACCAATTGCGCGATCCGGCTCTCTATATTGAAAATGAGGGTGCGGACGACGAGCGGATATACCTCTTCTACGCAGTGGCGGGAGAGTCGGGGATCGGGCTCGTGGAGTTGAAGCTGCCCTGATCATGCTTCCGCGTATCGGGCCTTCACTTCCTATTCTGATCCCGGGCTCGAGTCGATATTCCGATCGGGCCGAGATCGCTGCGCGGGGCCCGGGTTGGCGGAGCCCGGGGTGAACTGGACGCTCGGCCCCCGGAATCTCTCAGTCGGGCTGGGGATATCTCCGATGTCTTCGGGGCCCGCGAAAATCCTCTTGATGCCGCTTCGTCGCCCGCTACGATCTTGCGCAAGTCCTACACCCATATTCGAGCGAATGCGGAAGCGACGGAGCGAGGCCTCTCGTCCCACTTTCGGGCACATTAGCGACTCCCCGTCGCATACTGCGATCTGGACAGATCATGAGGGTCTCAGACCCCGTCGCAAATGAGGCGAATCGCTGGCCGCTCTTCTTTTTTCAGGAGAGGGCCGCGGCGTTTCAGGAGAGGGCCGCGGCGTTTCAGGAGAGGGTCGCGAAGCGGCGAGAGGCCCTGAAACGGCGACTCGCAACCGAACCTGGGCTAACCTTTTCGAGCCGCATTGCCCGCCCATGAGATGATTAGAGGGAAAGAGGAGTTCTGCGATGACCTACGACTGGCTAGCGGCCTTGGCCCTTCTTGGCTCCGTCTACCTCATAACGAAGCTCGGATATTTTCTCGCTTTCAAGGTTCCCGCCTTCCAACGCATGCGCGCCATCAATCGCGAACAAGATGCCGTCAAGCGAAAGAACAAACGCTATCAGCCGGTCATCAAGGCCAGCATACGGGTCGGCCTCATCACCAACATCATCTTCTTCCTGATTCTGGCCCCCTTCGTGATCAACCTGGAGTCGAAGCCTGTCTGGCGCTACTTCGCCGACACCGCCCTGATCCTGCTGGTCTTCGATTTTTTCTACTACCTGGCCCATCGTTTTCTGCTGCATGGCGTTCCCTATTTCGTTCGGGTGCATGCCGTCCATCATCAGGCGCATAAGCCCTGCCATATCGACGCCTATTATGTGCATCCGCTGGAGACATTCATCGGCCAGGCCCTCTTCATCGGATCGGCGACCATATTGGGTGCAGTTGTCGGCCCCTTCAATGCATTCTCTGTAGCCGCCGCCTACCTGATCTACGTCCAGATCAACATTATCAACCACACCCATGTAGATCTGCCCTACTTCCCCTTCAAGACCCTCGATTTCATCACGACCAAACATGCGATCCATCATATTGATATGAGCAAGGGCAACTACGCGACTATCACGATGGTGTACGACTACGCGTTGGGAACCCTCGACTGAAGGCTGCGACGAGGCGACTCCCCTCGATCCGCGAGCCCCCTCGATCCACGGCCCCCTCGACGCTCGCCAAGAAGGCGCTCGCTGACAGACGCTCCCGAGTGCGGCGGGGGCATCCGGCGGACGATGCGATGGATGGCGACCCCGACCCGGGATGCCTCGAGATCCACGCCGATTTGCGAGCGGAGATCCCTGCCCCCGGCCCGCCGCTTCTCGGCGCCCGTCGCCAGCCCCTGCTCGATTCGGGAGCCGGGCCCCGCCCTCTTCTCTTCTCCCCCTCCCCTCTTCTCTCCTCTCCTCCCCCTATGGCATAATCACTCAGCAGGCTCCGACCCCGTCTTGTATCCCGCCAGATTCATGAATCCGAGAGGGGAAACCCCATGAAGAATCAATACGACTCGCTACCCCTGGATTGGAATGCGGAAGCCATCGCGGCTCGGCGGGAGAAATACTACGCCGCGACCCAAAGAGCCTTCGTCCCCTATCAGACGCCGCAGATCTTCAAGCGCGGGCTGGGGCATTACCTCTGGGATCAGGAGGATCGTCGCTACATCGACCTCCTGGCCATGAATGTCTGTATCTCCGCCGGCCATGCGCATCCCTTCATCAACGCGGCCGTCTGCGAACAGGCCAGCCAGCTTCAACACAATACGACCATGTTCTCGCACCCCATGCCCGCTCACTACGCCGAGGAATTGGTCGCCACGCTTCCCCCGGAACACGATTGGGTGGTGCACTTCACCAATTCGGGCAGTGAGGCGATCGATCTCGCACTCCTGATGGCGCGGGTCCACACGGGAAGAATCGATTTCCTCTCCCTGCGCACGGCCTATCATGGAGCGACTTTCGGCGCCCAGGCGCTGACGGGCATTCAGGCCTTTCGCCACGCGGTGCCCCAATTGCCCGGAATCACCTTCGTGGCCGAGCCCAATCTCTATCGCGGCTCCCTCGGCCCGGAAGTCCTCCCCTACCTGGACGAGATCGAAAATGCAATCGCTCTCGAAACCAGCGGATCCCTGGCGGGAATGATCATCGAGCCCATACAGGGCTACGGGGGAGTCGTGCCGATGCCCGAAGGTTATCTGGCGGGCGCTTTTGAACGCGTCCGGGCCGCAGGGGGCATCTGTATCGTCGACGAAGTCCAGTCGGGCTTCGGCCGCACGGGAACGAGCTTTTGGGCCTTCGAGGCCCACGATACATCGCCGGATATCGTCGTCATGGCCAAGGGGATGGGGAATGGTTTCCCCCTGGCGGCGGTCGTGGCCAGGCGGCCCATCGCCGAGTCAATGGCCGATAAATTCTGCTTCCACACCTACGGGGCCAGCCCGATTTCGTCCGCTGCGGGACGGGCCACCCTCCAGGTGATCCGCGAGGAGGAATTGCAGGAGAATGCCCGGAGGGTCGGCAAGCTGCTGCTCGGGGAGCTATCCGACCTGAAGCAGCGCTACGAGGTCATCGGCGACGTGCGCGGCCGGGGCCTGATGCTCGCAATCGAATTGGTGAGGGATCGTCGAAGACGCGAACCCGACCCGGAGAGCACCGCCATCGTATTCGAAAAGGCCCGAGAGCATGGACTGATCCTGAGTAAATCCGGACCCCATCGCAGCGTGCTGCGCCTCGTGCCGCCCCTCTGCCTGGCCGAGGAGGATGTTGGCGCGGTGGCCGAGGGCCTGGATGCCAGCTTTGCGGCCCTGGGCCGAAGTCGCTGATCAAGTCACGCCCCGCGGAGTCTCGAAGGGATCCGCTCTCAGGGGATCAGGGGCTGATCGGGAAGCAGCGGGGGCATGGGACAGCCGAGGCTGTCGGCGATGGCCCGAAAGAGTTCCGCTTCGTCCGGGGTCACTTCATGATCGGCCGTAATCAATCGAGCGCAGGCGGAGAGGAATTTCTTCTTCATGGGAGGAGTCAGCTCCGAGAGGAAATCCAGGGCGGAATCCAATTCCCGAAAACCGACCCGGCCAAAGGGAAGCAGGCGAATTTCCGGCAACTCCAGGGCATTCGCCACCTCCGAAAAAGCCCGCTCGATCGAGACATCGCTATTCGAACTCGCGGCGACCAGGGCCGAGAAGACCTGGGCGCAGGGATCGGCCAGGCCTTTGAAGCTGGCACGGCGAAGTCTCGGGCCCGCGATCCCTTCGAAATGGGGACGCAAATGCGCGAGGAGCAGCCTCTGGAGAACCCATTCGAAGAGGCTGATCTCGGCATCGGCCAGAACCAGCTCGCCGACCACGTGACGGAAACGCCGATATTGATCCTTGGACAATCCACGCAATGCGGGCAGGGCCAGGTCGATCAAGGGCAAGCGGGCGCTCGTCTCCAGGCCATCGACCTCGGGCAGAAGGCTCTCCACCAGTGCCGGGACGCCTTCTTCTGCCTGGCCGCGCAGCAACTCGAACTGGCGCCTGCGCACGTCGCGCTCGGAATTCATCAAAAGCCCGTAGACGAGGGCGCGGGCCCCATAGGGCTCATGGGAGGCTTCGATCAGGCTCACTGCGAGCCGTCCGATCAGATCGCCCGCCCGCTGGAGATGCGGCATCGAAAAATTCCCGATCTGTGCCAGGGCGTCGGTCGCGGGCTCCGGGGAAAATCCCAATGCGGGGCCGAAGCCCTTTCCCGCAACTCCCGGGGCGGGCGAGGGAAGTGGCTCGCCCGCCTGTCCCCACGACGGGTCGAGACGGGCGATCCGCTCATCCAGGGGCGGATGCGTGGCAAAGAGAGAATTGAGCCCGGAGGAGAGGGCGCGCCCAAAGAAGAGATGGCTCGACTCCAGGGCGGAGGGATGCTTCATCTCGGAACCCGTCACGTAATTTCCGATCTTCTTCAGGGCTCCCGCGATGCCCGAGGGATTCCGCGTAAACTGCACGGCCGACGCATCGGCCAGGAACTCGCGTTGGCGACTCACCGAAGCCTTGATGAGATTGCCCACAAAGGTGCCGACAAAGCCCACGCACATCATGACGAAGCCGATGACGAGCAGAACCTGGGTGGAATTATCCCGGCGATTCCGACTCCGCATCAGGCTTCCGTACATGGATGAGCGCAGGAGCAGGTTGCCGATCAGACCGATCACGAGGATCCCGAAGAGTACGCCCATCAGCCGAATATTGAGGCGCATATCTCCGTTCAGGATATGGCTGAACTCGTGGGCGATCACCCCCTGCAATTCGTCGCGGCTCAGCTGATCGGCGCAGCCCCGAGTCAGGCCGATCACGGCATCACTCGGCGTGTAGCCCGCCGCAAAGGCATTGATGCCCTCTTCGTCCTGCATCAGGTAGACGGGGGGGGTCGGTATCCCCGACGCAATCGCCATTTCCTCGACGATGTTCAGAATGCGGCGTTCCAGCGGGTCTTCCGTATTGGCGTGGATCAGCTTTCCGGCCAGGCCCTCCGCGACGACTCGCCCTCCCCCGGATAGAGAAGCCATGCGATAGAGGCTCGCTCCCCCCACGACCAGGGAAGTCGCGATGCCAACCTGAAGCATCAGCAGCGGATCCAGCCATCGAACGTTCAGCACCACGGCACCCGTATAGGGGTCGTGCTCATAACCGAGGAGCATGGCGGCCGCCAGATAAAGCATGGCGGCCATTCCGATCACGGCCAGACCGAAAAGAAGAACCAGCCGCTTCGTATGCCTGCGGGCCCGATCCTGAAGTTCAAAAAAATCCGTGGCCATGATCCGTCGAAAGTACTCGCGATTCGATTCAGAATTCGATCTTGGGGGGGTCCGCGATAGCCGCGGTATCGAATTCGAGCAATGCCGCATCCTCGGCGTGGCCGAAGAGATTGGCAAAGATCAGGGGGGGGAAGCTCTGCTTGTAGGTATTGTACTCGGTTGCGGCATCGTTGAAGGCCTGCCGCGCGAAGGAAACCTTATTCTCGGTGGACGTCAGTTCCTCGCTGAGTTGTTGCATATTCTGATTGGCCTTGAGGTCGGGATAGGCCTCGGAGAGGGCCAGGAGGCGGCCCATGGCTCCGGCCAGGGCACTCTCGGCTCCACCCAATTTCTTCATGGCCCCGGGTTCCCCAGGACTGCCCGAAGCCTCCGCGAGCCCGCCGACCGCCTGATTGCGGGCCTGGATCACGGCCTCCAACGTCTCCTTTTCATGGGCCATATAGCCCTTGACGGTCTCGACGAGGTTCGGAATCAGGTCATGCCTCCGCTTGAGTTGAACCTCGATCTGGACGAAGCCGTTCTGGAAGCGATTGCGCAGGGCCACCAGGCGATTGAAGATCCCTATCCCGTATACCAGGGCAGTTTAGTTTTGGCCGCCGGTTTTACCCGCAT
>PVBE010724668.1_pt1 | contig 10627 bp, 19 predicted proteins | sample 1631181 | NCBI WGS metagenome assembly PVBE01 (sample SAMN08397723, study PRJNA350692) | Marine metagenome, whole genome shotgun sequencing project. | isolation source: water | place: Pacific Ocean | collected 2012-04 | reverse complement strand
CTCACTTGCCATTATTACTCTCCTTCTTTTTAGTTTTATTTTTCATCACTTTCATTTTAGGGGGGTCTTTGAGAATGTCGAGGAACTCTTGAACATAAATATGTTCGAGATTCCCTTTCGCATATTCTCTCCGAGCAATCGTTAATCTTGTCTCTCTCATTTTATGCGTAACCCACTACCAACACCTGAAGACCGTTTGCCAATGGTGCGACAATTAACTTTTCTGTGTTTGGAATAGTCTCGATTGCGGCTGTGACTGCTGTTGTGTCTCCAGCATCAACCACTACGCATGTGCTTACTACGAAATCAACCATTTTAAATCGATGTATTTGATATTAGAGTTATTGATTTCGGATTGGTCAGTTGGCATTGTCCGAGTTCCCAAGCTCTAATCGTGTGGTCAATTCCTTTTCGAGTTATGGTTTCGACCTTTAACGCTTCAGCCTCTACCCATGTCCCACACTCTCCGCTTACACATACCAAAGCATAGTCTGCGGTTACTGAGTTGCTTACAATTACTGTTAAACCAAGAAGTGTTCCCACTCTCCCGTTCTTTGTCACATCTGCCGTATAAAATTGACCAGCGTTTCGGATATTCGCATTTCCAAGAAGGTTAGCGAAGTCCTTAGGATTTACTAACAAATAACCGTTATTATAAGGGTTATAGTTGTTCTCAGTAATTTCCTTAATTGCGTCTAATATGTTTTGAATCGGGTCTCGATTTGCTACTGTTGCGGAGTTCCATTCATCTCCAGCTCCGATAGCTACTGAATTAATATTTGTTGCTGTTTGACCTTCCGAGATTGTTTCCCAGATTGTGTCATCAACACTCTTTGCGACTGCTCTTGAAATTCTTAAAAGAGTTCTTGCGATAACATCAACATTGTTTAACATTGAATCTTCCCAAGAGATAGTCCCTTCCATACCATGCTTCAAGGTTACTCCAGTTTGTTTAGTCCATGTAACTTCTCCATAAGGGAAATTTGCGAACCGTGGAATGCCTTTAACATTAGAACCAGTCCCACCAGTTAAGTCAGCTGCGGTCTCTTGATAAAATACTTCAGACCATGCTGAACCAGTTTTTGTCATGACAATCTGTTTCATTTTATACTCTTGAAGTGCGAATCCAGTTACGACTCTTTGGACATCTTCAGCCCTTAAGTCTGCCATACTTGCGGAATCTGCCATCAGAATCCACTCCCGACTAATACTGCTCCGACTTCAGACGCTGAGAATGTTTCGAGTGCGATTCCAACATCTGAAAATAATAAATCTGCTGCTGCGACTTTGGAGATTGTGTTTGCTCCACCGATTGAAACTCTTTCTCCAACTGTTATTCCAGCTGCGGTAGCCTTTAAATCGAAGATTCCGAATGTAAATGCTCCAAGGTTTGTCACACCGTCAGATGCTGTTTTTTCCGCAGCGGCAATTCCACCGAATGCGTCGTTATCTGCTGATGTGGCAACTGCGGTTCGAGGGTCAGTTAGTTTTAATAGAGTGCCTTTCGCAATTCCCGTTCCGTCTGCGACTGTGTGTCGAATTGCGTGACCTTTTGGCTCTCCTAATAGTTCTATGATTACTGCTTCATTTGCCATTCCTTTTTAAATCACTCCTTATATTTAAATCTTTATAATTTTTTTAAAGGAGTTGATTATATCGATTGCTCTTGGAGGTTTTTTAAACCAGTCCCAACAGTTGCCACATATTGACTGTTTGTCTCTAGGTGTGTTGATTACGAACCTGCGAGTGTTGCCGCATTTCTTACATTCCTTCTCAATTAGTCTTAAATCGACCATTGTTGGAATTTTCATATGTGAAGCCCAAGAGCTTTTAATTCAGAGTTTATTCTGGTTTTCGCTTCTTCCTCGGGGTCGGTTTCTGGTTCTACATGACCAGCTTCAGACCTTCCGCTTAAGACTCTGACGGCTTCCAGCTTTTCTTTTCGTTCTAAGAGTCGTCTTGTCTCTTCATTCGCTTCTCTAATCTCTTTAGCTAGTTGCCGAGCTTCTTCAACCAAACCGAGATTAATTTTCGTCTCCGCCTGATTCTCTTTCGAAGTCTCATCAACTGCTTGAGAATTGTTTTCGTTATTTCTTTCATTTTCATTGTTCATTATTATATATTCTGGAGTTCTGATAATTGTCCGCCAGTTAAAGTTGTGTCTGGATATTGAAGCTTATAAGATAAGAGCCTCTTTTGATTCTGAACTATCTGTAATGTTTTCAATACTTCGCTTCTTTTCATTCTTGCGTCTGACAATGAGCCGAGTCGGTCTGTTTCAATCATTTTTAAAACTTGATTAGCTGCTATAAGTGATTCTTCAAATATTTGTAACCTCTGAATCGCCTCAGCAGTATTTGCTCCCGATGCGACCAGCTTCTCGACTTCGGGAAGTTCAGAATCTATATTGGCTCTGACTCTGTCTGCTTGGTCGATATTTAATTTCTGCCCTTTTGAGACAGCGAGAGTATATGCGCCAGCCGTGACAGCTAGTGCTGCTAATGTTGGCAGCAATGCTCCAGCAGCCATTGCGGTTCTTCCTACTGTCGAAGTAACTCCAGTCGGAATTGCTTTCTGAGCCATTCCCCGAGCTGCTTTTGTTGCCAGATGTCCTCCGATTCCCTTCGCTCCCGCTTCGACATATTGCTCTCCAAGAAGTTGAGGGTCTGTTAAAGTCTGAGCTTTAAGTCCCACATACGCGAGAGCTTCTTCGTCAGTCATTGTTGAGTATAAATCCTCTCTTTCAAGGGTCTCTAGTTTCTTTAATTGTTCTGCCAGAGCCTCTCTGTTTCTTGTCGCTTGATACTCATCGATAATCATTTGCTCCATGTCCGGTTTTAATTGGTCGAGTCTCTTGCTCTGGCTCAATAATTCCATTACGACCTTTCTCTCCTCGTCTGATATTGGATTTTCTTGTTGCCATCTTTGGCTGTATGGTTCAACCGCTCCTTTGCTTGCTATTGTCTGATATAACATGAATTGATGCGGAGTTAAATTATATGTTTGACCGCCTAGCGTTAAATTATAATTTCCGCTTCTTCCTCTTGTTGCGGCAAATTCTGCGTCTCCTCCTCCACTCGAATAAAGCTTTGCTTGCTCTGCCAACATTTCTTCTTCCGTGAGTCTCGGTTCGATTTCCGTGGTGTCCTCAATCACATAAGGTTCTGGTCTGTCTTCATCAACAGTCATAAATTCCTCAAACTTCTCCTTTCCCTTCTTCTTCCATTTGTCCCAGATTGCCACTATGTGCCACCTCCGATTCCAGTCGTCATGTCTCCCTCTTGAAATCCAAGCGGTTTAGATGTCTGCGATTCCATTCCGTCTTTTCTCTCGTCACTTAACAGTTCGTTATGAAGTGAAGCTGGGAATTGAAGGTCAATCTTCAAATAAAGCTGATTCCAGACTTGGTCTTCGATGTCCTTTTGCTCGTCTTCGACTGATTGCTGGAATGCTAAATAAGCAATCTTAGCTGTCGATTCAGTAAATTCTCCAGAGCTTCCGAGAATGATTTGAGGGATTCCGACAACTTGGAAGAATCTGTCTGTTAATCTGTGCTGCCAAGGGAGAGGATTAAGAGTCGCATTACTAGGAACAGAGACCAGCTCGAAATCCACCGTGTCCTTTGGAATATAAATGTTCTCTCCTTTGTTAATGACTTCATCCATTTTTCCTATGAATGTATTAATCTTTCCTTGGTCGTCTGTGTCGAGTTTGAAAGCCATGATAGGTTTGACATGTCGATGCTGAAGTTGTTTCATATCTGTGAAGCTCTCATTAAGTGCGTTGATGACTGGCTCGAGTGCTTCAATGTCTGAAGTTCCGTGAATCTCATCAGCTACTCTCTTATTAATTAAGTGAAATATCTGAGTTGGTTTGAATTTGTGAATGACTGATTTCTTTCCAGTCTTTGAGAGTTGTTCATATCTCTTGATTATTCCCTTTTTATTGACCACTATTTGAATGGTCGAAGGGTCGAGAGGTTTGATGTTGAGGAGTTGTTTGGTTTGAGGGTCTCTTATAATCTCAGCGAATGCGTCTCCAGCAATTCTCCGAGTGACTATCATGTTCTTTAGAATTGTGTTAAAGGTGTCCCTTCCGAATCCCGTTATTGAGTCGAGAACAGTCTCAGTTGTTAAGTCTTCAGTTTCATATCCTTTTCCAATTGTCCAGATTGCTCGCATGTCAATAGCTTGTTTGAGTTCTGGAATTGTTTTATAATAACCGTAATATTGAGACCATTTAGAATTTGTCCATGTCGTTTCTTTTGTGCCTGAAGCTGCGTCTGTGTTCCTAGTATCGACAGTTACATCATCAACTGTGTTCGTCATGTCGCTACTTGTTGCGTATGCTATGTCGTTTTCTGGCATTTTATTATTAGTCTCTCCTTATTTATATATCTAATCTTAATGGTATTTGAAATATTGCTGCTGAAGACGGACCGCCACTTCCTCCGTAATCACTACCAGCTGGATTGAACGAAACATCAACAGATGCGAAAGTTGCTGAAGCGAATTTCTTTGCCCACCCTTCCAAAGTCACTCTTATCGATTCTCCTTTTTTGAAGTGTGTTTCTGGAATCTCGATGACTACCTGTGAAGAACTATAAGACCACCCGCTTCCAGTACTCATCTCTGGTCCTCGAGAGTGAGCAATTTCGGTTTCAGTTGTGCCATCCCACTTCCTAATTCTTGCTAAAATATAACGGTCACATTGACCGTCACTATTTCCAGCGTGAGGGAGATAAGCTAAACACTTCCCTGAGAGTGTGATTGGGTGGTCTAAAATATAATCAAAATCTATATCGACGAGTTTTGTATAAGAGGAACTATTTGTATTTGCTGATTGTTGCGAAGGATTTGCTGCCATTGTGTGTCTTACTAATTGGAATGTATCTGTGGGTGTTGCTCCTTCCGAAGCTCCGTGAGGATAAAGCGTTAAGAATCCAGTTCCTGAGACAACATCTGCGAAATCATAATTTACTTGAACATCTCCTCCAGTTCGATATACAATTGGAAGCGGCATTTATGCGTCTTTCATGAATTGTCTGACCTTCATGTCCTCCATGGTTTTCATACATTGAACAAATCGGTCTCTTAATACATCGAGCATTGTCTCCGCTTCGACTCTGGAAGTAAATCCAGACATATCGTATTGAATGACCGCCATGGCAGACCAACAAGCCGAAGCCATTTTAAGAATCCCTTTGACATCTGCGTTAAGTCCTGAGTATAAATCAGACCAGTTCGTTCTGGTTTGAGCATTGATTAAAGACTCGGATTGAGCTTGAAAGTCATTGATAAAAAGTTCAGTCGCTGAAACAGCTGAAGCATTAACTCCCGCCATGCGTTTGACTTCGTCAGTTGTTGCGAATATTCCTGTATCCACCATTATTTAGTTCTCCTTATTAATTCAGACAATAAATCAAACAACATTGCGTCTCTTAATGAGATTTCGACTGGATATTGTTCTCCAGTTACTTTGTCAATAAAGCCTCTCTCGATTAAATCAGTTCCTTTAACCATGATATTTAGAACCAGTCCATATATTTAAACTTTTGTCATGGAGACACCATGCCGCTCTGATGAGTGCCTCTGTTATGTGAGTATATCTTCCGAAGATTCTTATTCCTGAGTTCGTATATTCATACTGAATAGATTGGAGAGAATGGAGAACCTCATCATTTTCAAACAGTTCGAGTTTATTCTGCTCCATTATTCTTAAAAGATTGGTGTAGAGGTCTTCCTTGAGAATCTTCTTCATTCTTTTATCTTTACTGATTGCTTTTGAGGAGTTGTTGATTGCTTCAGTCCGTCTTTTTGTTGTTTCTTCTTCGAGGAGAATGTCTAAGACTCCAGCTCCGAGTCCTCCGTCATCGATGTATATTTTCCTGAAGTTTGAAGCCCGATGAAGTCGGATTATATTCCTTGCCGTCTCTGTTAATAGAACTTTCCTATAAATCTTAACCTCATTCTCTCTCAACTTCTCTCGATTAATCCTTTTCAGAGAGAAGAAGACAGTCTCATCGTCTCCGAGTCGAGCAATATCGACTCCGAGGAAGTTATCAACTGTTTGAATTTTATTGAATTTAATCGGTTCATATTCATCTCTTTTAAGAGTCATACACTTTTTGATGAGGTCAGTCGGAAAGAACTGTCTCAATTCATCAATAAATCTCCCTTCATACTCTTGACCATATTCGAGAGCGGACATTTCTTTCCGTTCTCGCTTCAGATACTCCATTGCCTTCTCCTTTTGGAGTTTAGACCATGAATCACATATTTCCCGATTGCTTAAAGCGGTTTGAGAAGTGATTTCGAATTTGGAGAAGGAATTGTCTGGATTATTCCAAATTCTATAAAAATAACCTTGTCTTCCGAATGGAGTTGAGAGGAGAATTGTATCTCCTCCAGTTGTTAATAACATTGGAGTGACTGCTGTCCAGACTTCTTCGGGAACACGACTCGCTTCATCAACATAAAGTCTGTGAATTGTTCTCCCTCTGATTCCAACTCCAGAGAGTCCAGTCGGCAAACAATGAATAACACTCTTATTGTAAAGATTGATTTTATGTTTCGTGGGTCTGTCTTTCCCTTTTCTTATAGATTTCATCGATTTAAAAGTTAAATATGAAAGAGTCTTGTCAAATAGTTCATAAGCTTGTCTCTCTGTTGGTGCTATCATTAGAATCTGTTTGTTCGAATGTTTGAGAGCATATTCCGCAGCGTCTCTTGCTGCGATGACGGATTTCCCGACTTGTCTTCCGCAACAGAGTATCTTGTCTCCCTTTTTAGTGAGGAAATCTTCTTGCCAAGGGTCAAGCTTCATAGTAATCATTCTAAAGACATAACCACCTTATAAGTTCCATTGGGAATTTGAGAGAGATATTCTTCAGTTTCTCTTTTTGAAATCTTACCGACTTTTGATTGTATGAAATATATAATCTTGTTCTCCGTGTCAATGGCTGTGACATCAACTGGAGAATGAGAACCCGCCGACCTATATGATATATGTCCGAGTGCTTTATGTCTATGAACTATTTTATACTCTTTTCTCCTTCCCTTGACATAGTTTGCGTTCGCCATGTGTTAAGTATATCTGATAGTTTATAATATTTTAGAAATTTTACAATATTTTAAAACATTGTCTGAGTGCCACCTTCTTCGAAGGTGTTGCGGGGCGTGAGGGTCGCTTCAGACAGTAAATGTTTATTTCTGCGCCAGAACAGTAGCATAGAGGGGGGGTGGGTGTGTGTGCGTGCGTGTGCGTTCCCAAAAAGAAAAGAGAGCCATTACTTTCAGCTCTGAGCTGAGCCATCACGAAGCTTTAGATTTGAAGCTGATTAGAATCGAAGATTCTAAAGGAAGCGGAAGATTTAAAGTTTGTGGTGCTGGAGGGGAAGGGTTGAAAGTATCACATTCCAATAACTCACTCTCCCGAAGACTTCACAAACTAACCAATTTATCCAACAATAGCAAAGCATATATAACTGCGTTTGCTATAATATAACGGGAGCTTAGTTCGCTTAGCTCCCTTTTCTCCTCTCGATAATGAGAGGTTCTTATAGCCAGAGATATATTATCTTTATTTATTAGATAGATAATAGCTCATAGTGTGGCTTAGTTTATTTAACGCGGGGGGGAGGGGGGAACACACATTAGTCCAAGAGGAATTTCTCTCTCAGAGTGTGGTCAATCATCTCGAGTTTAGCTACATCAAGAGAGGGAATCGAAATTTCCCAACCATAACCTCCTTTTTGACCTCTTGTTAGTTTTATCTTGTCACATTGGTCATTAGTCCTTATTATTTCTTCGTTCATTTTTTACCTCCTTTTTTGATTCAGTCCAAGCATGACGCATAAAGTCAAGCTGTTTCTGAGTATCTTCTTTATTAATCTTGCCGAACGCTTTTAACTCATCAGCAATCTTTTCTCTATGCTTCTTGTTTTTTGAGAGTTGAATCATTCGCTTCCTGACTAGGTTTAGCAAACCCTTCCTTCCGAATTGATATTTTTCTTCCATTGTCTGATTTTATTATTTTCCCGAAATCTATTAAGACATTGACATCTTCTTGAATTGTTCGTCTTGTTAAATTCCAATTATAGCTCAACATAGTAACCAGCTCTTTCATTAGAGCTGGTTCAGTTGCCTCCTTTAATAGTCCTAGTATGAAATCTCGTCTATAATTGACGGTCAATCTCCTTGACTTCATTCTTCGACGCTTCCTTTTGCGTAAATGACATCTCTCATAACTTGACCTATTTTTTGGTTTATTGTTATGAACTCTCCTTTATATCCCACTAAGGATTTAAGAGTCATTTCGTTCCCTTGCGATTTCGCAATGAAATTAAGGCTGGTCTTGTTTGGATAATATTCCAATTGATGTCCAGCGATTTCAATCGTTAAAACCGTCTTTTGCTTTTTTACGCCCTCTCTGTCGAGGTCATCTACTTCTCTATTTTCCGCCGAAACTACTCTGAATTTCTTGTCTTCGAGATTTTTTATAAACTCTCCTGACATGCGAAAACCTGCTATTAGTTCGTTTGACATTATAATCTGCTCCTTTTAAGCATTAATAAGATAAAGTTTCTCCAACTAGATGCTCCAGATTTCTCCTTCGCTTCTCTTAATTGGTCGAACTCCTCGTCTGTAAATACTTCGTTTATAGTCCTCATCGATTACTCCATAAATACACTAAAGCAACCAGTAAAACTGACCATAAAGCAAACTCCGTTATGTATATCATTTCTTATTCCTCCTTGATTGTGAAAAATAAACTTCCAAGAGTCGAGATGGAATCACAGAACTCCAGTTACACTCTCGGCAGACTCGCTTCGATGTGATTGGTTCTCCATTGTTTGAATCCTTCTCTTTCATCTTCTCAAGACATAGTCCGCATCTCATCGGCAGCTCCGACATTCGTGCCGATAATCTCGTTCAGAGTCAATCTCGACTGACTCACAACTTGAACACATTATGGCTTCACGACCATCAACAAACATCTCGGAAATCATTTCGATTCAACCTCTTCCAGTCTGCTTTCGAAATCGTCTGCTCTACATTCAAGGTCTTCAATCCGACTGTCATTATGACTGACTTCACTTTCAAGATAACCATAGTTATCAACTTGGTCTCTTAAGTCTTCAACTTCGCTTCTTAAGTCTCCGAGTTCTGTCTCCATATCATTAACCAGTTTTATGAATCCAGTTATCTTCTTGAGGAATCTCATTCTTCCTCCATAATTCTTTTAGCTCGACTCGCGATAACTTCAACAACAAGAAGCCTTCCGCAGCTTCTTGACCATCTGTCCTCGCTAAATGCTCCGCTGTTTTTTTGATATTGAAATTCCGCTTCCGCTTTTTCCAATTCATATTCAATCATTTTCATGATTTGTTCTGACTTACTCAATTGAGCAGTTTCAGCTTTTAATTTTTGTTCGCTTTTCATACCCTTTCTAAGAAAGTTTGAGTATATAAAGGTATCGCCTCTCCGTATATCGTTTTATAATTTTCCGAGAATTTTATCAAGGATTAAAAGGATTCTCTCTTGTGTTTCTCCGAGAGAATTGAGTTTCGTATCTGCTAGTCTGAACATCAAATACATTCCAAGACCACCGACTCCAAACTGAACGACCAACTCTTCGAGTGCCATTACGGAACTATGTCTCCTCTAGTTCTAAGGAATGATAAAATCATATTGACCGCTTGCCTTGCTTCAATATCAATAACTGCTCCGCCTACTGCGTCAATAATCGGAGGGTGTCTCGGCTGAGGTGTTGCTCCATGAAAGCCGATGTTTGTTGCGTCAAGATATAAATTGTCTGTGCCAAATTCGCAATATAATGCTCTCCCGCTTGTTGTATCGACTCGAAAGTTAGCTGTTCCTGTCCCAGCATTAACAGTAACAGCAGCCGCTGAGATATTAAGTTCCTGTCTATTTCCTGCCGTTTCAAAAATGGCTCGAGTTCCGAGTTGATGAACCATAACATCTCCTCTGAATGTGAATTGCGAACCTTCGTCTTGAATATATGTTGCCGCAGTTTCAAAAGTTATTCTCGGATTTCCCGCTCCTGTGTTGTGGATTGTGAGTCCTTCCTCGCTTGCGGATTGAGCATCGATTTTTATTATTCTTGCGGTTACTTGGTCATTAACATCAAGAACTTTGAAAGTTGAGCGGTCTGAAACGGGTTCTTGCGGAGCAGAATAACCAGCCTGACCTTGAGGAGTCGCTCTACTCATTGCCCTCGTTTTAGATAAAGGTTTAGTTGGGACTAATAAATTAGCCGCTCCCTTCAAGGTTTGCTTTTTTGCCATTTAAACGGTAGTGTCATAAAGCGGAAGATAATAAGTTGCTCCGCCGACTGTGACTTTAAGTCTCGCATCGCATTCAATATCAACAGATGACGAATCTCTTAGAGAACCAGCTTCTCCGTCATCAGCGAATTTGACATTCGCAACTTGAAATTCTTTTGTCGCTGCCGTCTCAAAAATCTCACTTGCCATTATTACTCTCCTTCTTTTTAGTTTTATTTTTCATCACTTTCATTTTAGGGGGGTCTTTGAGAATGTCGAGGAACTCTTGAACATAAATATGTTCGAGATTCCCTTTCGCATATTCTCTCCGAGCAATCG
>PVBE010402567.1_pt1 | contig 10627 bp, 24 predicted proteins | sample 1631181 | NCBI WGS metagenome assembly PVBE01 (sample SAMN08397723, study PRJNA350692) | Marine metagenome, whole genome shotgun sequencing project. | isolation source: water | place: Pacific Ocean | collected 2012-04 | reverse complement strand
GACAAAGTGTGATTATTGTGGAGATGAATGGGATGTTGAATGCCATGAATGTCATGATGGTGAAGATGTGGATGATAAAGACTATGAAACAGTATATAGAGATCAACATGATGATTATGATGGATTACCAGTAGACAAAGGCGAAGAAGTTTTTGAATGTAAATGTGGAAAAAGTTATCATAGATCATGGCATGTTAATAGTGGAGGAGCAGGAGGAAGGAGTTGGGTAGATTGAAAATGAGAACTGAACAAACCTCAAATGGATTTAGTTATGAAGGTATTACTTTTAATCATAAAAGGCAGACTACGTATGAAGAAACATTAATTCGGTATGCTAACAAACTATTCAGATTGATAACTCATATTGATCGTAGTTATGACTTTCAAACTTATGGCAGATTGGAATATTTCAACGGAACTGACTTTGTTAAAATTTCAACATTCTCACATGATCAAATAGTACATGAAATTAATCATAAGAATAAGGACTGTGATGGTAAAATCTATAATCATGTTGAAACAACAGGTCATAGAAATGATGTTTTTCTAGAAATGGTTGAAGGAATAATTTCCAGGTATGAGAAATTCATGCCACATGAGGAATCGAAATGAGTCATGGATACCCACGTCTTTCAGGTAAAGAAATAATCATGGGTAAGTCATATCCAACACACGTAACTATACCACTTGATGAATATAGTGAACTGAAGTTGATGTTGATAAAACTATGGAAAAAAGCAAGACCTAAACTTGAAGCTGAAATAGGTGAAATCATAGATAAGGTGGATGATTTAGCATATAGGGAGGAAGTGAAATGAAAAAATACTATCTAATACCATTCATCATGGCCCTATTCGTATTTGTATTTCCCCTAGCCGAATTTACAATAGATTGTCCTGATGCGTACATAAATATCGAAGGAAACACAATATGCACATCAATCAAAATGATTTTATGGGAAACAACTGCTGCATTATCTCTATACCACTGGGATGGAATATCAACATCGGTCCTAACTCATAACCCTGAAATGGTGTGTTGTTATGATGAGAGAGTACATATGTATGCAGCGGATGAAGCAAACTACAAGTCCATTTTTCCTTTATTAATTACTGGTGGTATAATAATGATAATAGGTGTAATTAGAAAATGAAAAAAGAAACAATAAGATTCCTAAAGAAAATATTCGGTAGTAATGATTTCAACCGATTCATTGAATGGGAAGGAAAACTAACAAAAGATGCTTTATTGCAAGAACTTGCAATGTCTGAATTGGAAAATGACTTGTTAAATAAAACACTTACCAGAATACAACATGAAGTAAAAAAATTAAAAGATTATGGCTATATAGATGAAATGTTATCCAAAGAAAGTGAACATTATGAACAAGATAAAGAATACTTCCCTTTCATATTTGCGATTGTAGAAGATTACAAATTTAGTTTCACGCCATTTACTAACAATCAAGATAAAGATAAACAAGGATTTGCACGAATCATACAATGGCATGGAGGTAAATTCGCAGACAAGCAAGTATGGTGGGACCTTGAAACTTCTGATTGGGTGGACATTGAGAAGGCAAAAGGAAAGAAAGGTTGCAAGCATATACTGATACCTAGACCACCTTGTAGACCGTGGAAAAAATGACATTAAAAAGATATTACTTAACATTACCTATGGGGTATGTTGTTGCTAATAGTAAGACAGAAGCTAAAGAAATATTAGAACAAGAATACGATCCTGTTGGATTACATGTTAATGGTTTTTCATATACAGTAATAGCACATAAAGAATATGAGATATCAAAAATAAATAATAAAATAACAAAGAAAGATCTTGAACAGTGGAACGATCGTATGGAGGAATTGAAATGAAGTGTAAGATTTGTGAACAAAAAGATGATGTGAAAAAACAACATGGACTATGCAATGAATGTTGGAATAAACAAGCATCTGAAATTGAAACAATAAGTAAGGATGAAATTAAAGAACTTAGAAACAATGCAGTGTATGGTAATACAGGATACCCATGCCATGTATGTAATAGAGGTATTATGAAAGAAATAGATACATCAAATGGAATACTGTCATATTGTGAGGCTTGTGGATTTGAAGGCTAGGGAGGAACAATGACTAAATGGGAATTGGTAGGAACTTGTGGAGTAGATAGTGGACAGATAATAGTTGTTGATCCATGTTATGTTATTCCAGATGAGTCTGATCTAAAAAGATTTAAAGAGAGTGGAGATTACGATGAGGTCGATGCTACTTATGAGGAATTGTTAAAGGAACGCGATAGACCTAACAGCCATAATCTAACTGATGCATTTAAGTTTGGGATAGTAACTAATACAGGCTTCGGAGATGGAGAGTATAAAGTATACATCAAGAAGGAAGATCAAGGAGTCTGGGGAGTGAGAGTTTCAGAATTGAAAATTGTATTTATAGAAGATATGGATTTGGAGGAATCGAAATGAGTAAAGAGGAATTGAGAAATATAAACCCCTATGGGCATTTAACAGTTGAAATAATTCAACAAAAACTTCATGACGAAATAAGTGCCCTTCAAATGTGGTTAGAGAAAGATAACAAAATACCAATTAGAGCACATGGTCTTAAACTAATATATGATAGAATGTTTGAACTTGAAGTCCGTTTGGATATTCTACGTGATTTAGCATCACATGATCTATGGTTAGAATGTGAAAAAAATAGAGAGGTGGATTGTGACATGAGTGAAGGAGTTAGTTGAAATGAAATGCGCACACGGATCAATAGATTGGAAAGCAGACCCACCACAATGTAGAGATTGTTATGAATCATTTTATAATAAAGTTGAATGTGGAAGATGTATGGATATAGTACCAAGCCTTAACGCAGATGGTATGTGTGACGGTTGTGTGGAGGAAACCAATGACTAAAACCAAGGAAGAGAGACTAGCGGTCCGCCGGGCCTGGTACAAGAAAAACAAGACCGGAGAGAAGGCTAGAAGGAAGCGGGACTACGAAAAGAATAAAAAAGAGATACGAACAAAACAGGCCCAGGATTATCAGGATAATAAAAAATCAATATTAAAAAAACAGGCCCAGTACAGAGAGGAGAACCGTGATTTAATTAACAAGCGCAAGCGCGCCAGGTGGGCGAAGAACAAAGACAAGGAGAATGAAAAGCGTAGGGAGAGACGAAAGGTTGTCAAGTAGCGAATTCAATGACGCGGGGGCGGATAAAAAATTTGATCATGGGTATAGATATGAGAGAGTAAACTCAGACGGTACAAGAACCCCAGTAAAATACAATCCTCATGATATGAGAATTAACAAAAGAAACCTACAGATTGTAGGAATGTATATCGCAATAGAGGACCAGTTGGTCCAGGCCCTTATAGAATACAAGACACATCATTACAGCCTGGGAGAGGCAAGAGACTATGTACGAGAATACTTTACCAAGGATATCTATCTATACATCTCTAAAGAAATGAAAGTGCCTGTCCCTAGTGTGAGACGTGCGATCGGAAGATGGAGAAGCCCTGGGACCTGGAACTACGAAAAGGCCGCAGAACAAGCAGTAAAGTTTGTGATGGATAATGCATTAACACCTGAAGATGCGATGATTCATGAGATGACAAAATTGGAAGGACTTGGAGAAAATGAATTGGCCTTTCAGAACTCAATAAGACCAGGAGGAAGTAAATCAAAGTGGAGTAACGAAAAGAATAATTTTTCTATTTTAATTAATGGTGATAAAAATAATGAATAATTACACTAAACGACGTGAAGAATTAAGAGAACAGAAATGTAAAGGTTATTACAAATTAGAAAAAGATGAAGAATGGCATGAGACCGGACATGGTTCTGTGGCACGAAAGAAAAAGAAAGAGAAAAAATAATGGATGAATCTGATTCACTTCAAAATGATATTATACAGATAGAACACGATCCAGATGGATGGACTTGGGTAAATATGCTTGACCGTGGAATTGTAATATCATTTGAGCATCTAAGTGATTATACTGAATTCGTGCGTAGTTTACATTCTGCAAATAATTCATTCATATTATCAGATAACCGCAGAAAGGATATAAAGAAGTAATTGGTGTATTGTATATGAGAGTTTATTGTAATTTATGTGGGACCCAAATAGACGCAAATGAATTCATAGAAGACCACGCTGTAATTTGTAAAACATGCGCAAGGAAATCAATAAAACAAATAATGGATGATACCCAAATGAGAGATCATGAAAACCCAACAACAGAAAGTGAGAATTACGCAATGCATAATGCAATATGTGTTTGTGAGAATCTACATCTAAAACCAAACTTTGCAGATTTTGTTTTAGAAATAGTTGATGAGGTAAAAAATGATTTACATCCTGAAAAAGACGCTGACATAATAATAGAAAAACTAGGATTGCCAAAAGCAATGAAAAGAATGATACCTGTAATTATACAAAACTGGAGGGCTGTGAATGATATCTAATCTAACAATTGATATCTTAAAGGCAATAAAAAATAAAGACACCATTCAAATAATATCTAATTTAGCAAAAAACCCATCCGGGTTGACATACACAATGATAGGTCAATCAGCAGGATGGAAAAGCACAGACGAGCAAAAAAATCAAGGTCTTAATTATCATATAAGCAAATTATTAAAAGCAGGAATAGTAGTTAAGCAAGAAGTACATATAGGCCCATACAAAGGATTCAAAGTATATGTGCTTTCAAGTATAGGTCATGCTGTAAATGATACGCTTGATATGCTTGAACATGAAATAGTTGAAAAGGCAAAACATAATGTAGGCAGAATACAGTGTAAAAACTGTAACATGGAAATAACATACAAAAAGACACAAGTGAACAACAAAACAAAATACTGCTCAAAGGAATGTCAGCAGGCATATTATAAAAGCGGTAACCCACGAGGTTGGAACTTGAATAAAAATGTGTAATGGAATAACGTGTATTGTACTTTCTGTAAGTCTAGGTGGTAAAAAGCATGGTAATGGTATACAAAGATGCACACAGTGTAATGATAGAAACTTTGCGACTAAAGAAATAGCGGGTGTGTGCCCTTGTTGTAACTATAGATTAAGATCACACCCAAGACAAAAAGATTTAAAATTAGACGTTAAAGTAAACAACACACTTCCTTTTAGAAACGAAATATTTTTCTGTATACCAGAGGAGTTTAGATTTAATGACACTGTAGTGAAAAAAATAATCAAAGGTGAAATGAAGGCCTTTGGTAGAGCAGAGAGTTCATCCAGGTCTGCATTTGAAAGATTCCAAAGACTCATGAGACAATATGGTAAAGCATTGGAAATAATAACAAGAGATGATTCTGGATTAACCCAGAGTCAGAATGACTATATAGAAAAACTGAAAACTATTGAGAAAGATGTAAAAAGAAGGTACGCTCGTATGTACTACTATATGAGAAGCTGGGGCCCAAACGGGAAAGAGTTTAGGGAGAAGCAAAAACAATATAAAAGTAAAAAATACAGAGAGATGACACCTGAAGAAAAAACAAAGTATATTGAAACATCAAAAAAGAGAAACAGAGAAAGGTATGCCAACGACCCAGAATATAGGGAGAGGGTGTTGGCTAAAAATAAAGAATATCATAATAAGAATAAGGACCGCATATTAGCCCAAAGGAAAAAATACTATACAAGGAACCAAGAAAAATTAAAAAAGAAATCCAGTGAATATAAAAGAAATAGGAAAAAGGAGTAGCGAATCTATCTTTTCTTATTGTACTTTTTCATATAATCGCGATAATAATTAGTGTTTTTCTTATAATAAGTACGCTGTTTAAGTTTTAACTCAGCCTGGTGTTTACGATAGTACTCTTGCTGGTACTTTTTAACATGTTCCTCGTTCTTTGACTGATATTTCTTAGAATTGGCGATGATTTTGGCCCTATTTCTGCGATAATACTTGCTAAAATACTCATTCATAATATACCTCTGAGTATCACATAAATAAAATTAAATTTTAAATCCATCTTAATTCTATGTATATTATGGGTTGGCTTAGAGAGAAAACCATTTACAAACTTACAAAGAATAACCTTAGACGTGTACCTAACACACCAGGCGTGTATAAGATTTACGATGCCAATAAACAACCAATGTATGTGGGAACAACCGCTGGTAAATATGGTAAGCAATGGGGCGATGGTAAGGTCCAGCGTAGAGGTAATGGGGCTAGAAACCAGGCCAACGGTGACAGGTTCCGTTATGGACTTAAGCATAGAATATCATCATATCAACAGAAAGATGATTACCAGGAACACAGAACCAAGAAGGCGTTAAGAGCAGATAAGCCATCATACTTTTACTATGATACAATTAGAAGCCATAACTTAAGACGAGCTACAGAAAAAAAGTTGAAGAACGGACATAAACATAATTATCGTTAGTTACGAACTGTTAGAATTTATTTTATGATAGACAGTATTTAATATACCTATTTTTTGTCAGAGAAACAATGAATCTTCAAAAAAACCGATCGATCGCGATCGGACACTTTAGGCACAAAAACGATCGCAGTATATATACTGGTTACGAATTATGTTATATTATTGGTGTGAAAATGAAATAGATCGGAATAGAGATCTACAGGGAATAAGTTGAGTCAATTCGTAACCGGTGCATCAGACCGGGAGTAAAATCAACGTAAATTAAATTTTAAATATTTAATACATTTAGATTAACCATGAGTGGTACTTTCACTATGGCCTTGGAAGGAATTTTTCATGGCGTAAAGTCAGCAGGAAAAGGCATGGGTGAATTCATGACTAATTGTATGAAGTTTGGTAAATGGTAGAAATTATCTTTTAAATAGTATTTTATTGTAAAACCATCATGTTGACAAACGTTGACTAAGGTTGGTTGGAGGAGTGTCTCCTGGATACAAACGGAGAACGGGCCACTGGTCCAACTCGTGAGCAATCACAAAAGCGGACACCAATCCTCCAACCCGATCATTATTTAATTTCATAAACATTGATTTATATAATCATTTAACGGTTATACGTTATGCCAGAGACGACAGTAGCAATTTCACTTAAGAAAGTCACCCACAAAGAACTCACTCTCCTTCTCAATTCAATCAAGATGACAGTTGGGAATAAAACAGGTGAGTTACCAACTAATTCAGAGATTCTCAAAATGGGTATTTTATTATTAGCAAAAAAAAGAGGCACAGTTAACCTAGAAAAATTATATTACTCTGTGAAGGACGAGGACACATTCACGGAATGGTTGAAAACAAATAGGGGATTTAAGTAAATGACAGAACTATCTAAAACCGACAGAGACAATCTCTGGAAAGAACTAAAACTTTCCTGGGCATCTCTAAAAAGGGGCAGCTCCGCAAACGAGGCTCAGAAGACAGCAGCGAAAACCAGAATCAATGAAATCCAGGACGAGTTAGGACTGGATAAAACTGACTGGGAAGTACCTTACCAAAAGGGCCAAGTTTCAAAGACTTCAGGTGGAAGTGCAGCAGGCAGCACCAGTATCGGTACAGAGTCAATTCAAAAGGCTTTGGATGCAATCTTGAATCGCTGTAGAGAGATTCAAGAGGAGCAAACAAAGATGAGAGCAGACATGAACCGTTTTGATGCAACAATTGCTACATTGATACCAACACAGAAGGAGGCTGCCTAGTCCCTTTTTTTACAATGTCTGAACAAAACGCCAGGGATCGCATTTTAGGTGAATTAAAACGCCAAGGTTGTAATATTATACCAATACCACCACGTCAGAAATTTCCAAGCATGGATTGGAAAAAATATCAGACAGAGAGGTATTTACCAAGCATACCAGATGGAATGAACTTTGCGGTGATATGTGGTGAGATTAGTGATAATCTACTTGTGATAGATATAGATCATAAAGGCGATGACCCTGGAATCATTAATGAAATTATACCAGATGTGTTAAAGAAAACACTTGTTGTTCAAACAGGAACACACGGACATCATATCTATCTTAAAGTTAGAAAACTACCAAACTCTACAAAGTTACAACATCAAGAAAGATTAGTGAAAGGTAAACCAATGGGAATAGACATACAAGCAAATGGAAAAATAGTTGTAGGCCCAGGTTCCATACACCCAAACGGTAATGATTACACTGTTGCTTCAGAAACAAGAGAAATCATGGAAGCCAATTTCTTGGAAATAGGTCATAAACTAGAGGAGTTGGGTTTCACGATGGGGGCAATGATGAAAGGACGTGCAAAGGAATTGGCAAAAGGTGTGAAGACAGGAAGTAGACATCAGGCAGCAATCCAATACGGTAATTTGGTTTGTGGTACACTTAATGATGAGAAGTCATTTAGATTTGAAATGGACCGTTGGAATAAACAGAATGACCCACCACTTCCAGAGTCAGAACTTGAGAAAATAATAGTTGACATTTTAGGCCATCAATCACGTAAAAGAGAAGCATTAGGTGAAGATGTTGAAGATGGTGATAAACGGAATGTTGATGATATCAGTGAATTAATGATGGGTAGATACAGAATACGAACAGCCAAGGATAACGACCAGATGTTCATCTTCAACGGTGCAGTGTATGAGCCAATAGGGGCAGAGGCAACAATTCGTGAAGAATGTGAACAGGAGAAAAAGGGATGCACAACCAGGTTTGTATCAGAGGTCATAGCAAAGGTACAGAGAAGGACCTATATCGATAGAGCTGCATTTGATAGCGACTCAAATATCCTTACTTGTAATAATGGAATATTGAATATCAACACAATGTCAATAATGGACCACACACCGGCAAATCTTTCAACGGTTCAACTCCCAGTATTTCTTGATAAAAATATCAATCCAGTAGTACCAGAAGATGATCTCACTGTCAATGATATAGATAAGGCACTTGAAGGAACTAAATTTTATAAATATCTTAGAGAGTGTTTCACAATAGATGGTGTAACAGATGACATTCAAATCTACACAGTATTGGAAATGATGGCAAGTTGTCTTCTAAAGACAAACAAATTCCAGAAAGCATTCATGATGATTGGTTCAGGTGCAAACGGAAAATCAGTTCTCCTAAACTTCCTTACATTCATGCTCGGTAAGGAGAACTGTGCAAACATATCAATTCAATCACTTGCAAACGAGCGTTTCAGTATGGCAGAATTATACGGAAAACTAGCAAACATATATGCTGATATTGAGTCTACAGAGTTACATAGTACAGGTAAGTTGAAGGTGCTCATAGGAGATGATGCAATAATGGCCGAACGTAAAAACCGTGACCCATTCTCATTCAAAAACTACAGTAAACAGATATTCTCAGCAAACAAGTTTCCACAGGTTAACGATCCAAGCGATGGTTGGTTCAGGAGATTCATAATTATCAATTGGAAGAGACAATTCGGCCCAAGTGAAAGAAATTCAAATCTCCTAAATGAACTCTGCGTGAAAGAAGAAACTAAACCAGTTTTCAAACTATTGGTCCAGATGGCTAATAGATTAAATCACAGAGGAAGATTCCTAAAAGAGCAATCTACATCAGATTTAAGAAAGGAATGGATGAAACATTCGGACCCAATTCAGATGTTTGTTGATGAAATGGTTGTAGAGAGTGAGAATGATGAAGAAGAGGAGATGTATGTAACTAAAAAGAATGCATATAGAAACTATAAGACATTCTGTGGTATGAGAGAATTAGAACCAGTTAAACTTAGAATATTCAGTCAGGCTATGTCTGAGTATTACGACGAATCAACTAAAAAGGTGAACGGTATAGCAACAAGAATATGGGCAGGAATAAGAATCAAAGATATCTTCTCCCAGGAAACCCTGGAGGACTTTGATGCATAATTCGATAAATCCATGCGTCTCTTGTGGTTGGCCTATAGATAATTCACTTAGGAGATCCCGGCCAAAAATTTATTGTGAGAAATGCCTGAAGATGAGGCAGAAGAATAGTTTCAAGCAGTTCATGAGGAGAAAGAAATGACCAAATGCTGCAAAGGTTATTGTCAAACAATTGACAAACAAAGGCCCAGGAATGAAGACTGTTATGCATTAGGTTGGAGGTATTGTCGGGTGTGTAGACACTGGTGGCATGAAGATGATTTGGTAAAATTGTTACCTTATTATAAGACTAAGATAGTGTGTGCTTGTTGTACAAGTTTAGTGAGACAAAAAGCAAGAATATACGGATGGAGAAAGCGATATGGATCTACAAATAGGCCAGATTGAATTTCTCATACTCATAGGAGTTTGGGTGAATGCAGTTGCAAACGTTGCGTATTATTCACGTAAGTGGAGACATCAGGCACAGAAATAAATTTAAATTTTATATACATATACGATAGACGAAATTCATGTCATCTGTAGATAAAATTATGATTCCAGTCACAATAGTAATTACATTCATAGCAATCATTCCATTCATAGCACCAGGTGGTTTATTTGAGAATTTTACTATAACAACCACTCAAGACACAATACAACAACCAACACCAAGTCAAAAAAATGATAGTGTTTATTTTCAAGGAGTCGATGACAATATAGAAGAAGCAAAACAATCAGTAAGGGACCTATTAGCAGAACATGAGGCGGCAAACCCATAAAATTAAATTTTATAT
>PVBE010218200.1_pt1 | contig 10627 bp, 12 predicted proteins | sample 1631181 | NCBI WGS metagenome assembly PVBE01 (sample SAMN08397723, study PRJNA350692) | Marine metagenome, whole genome shotgun sequencing project. | isolation source: water | place: Pacific Ocean | collected 2012-04 | reverse complement strand
GGCTTCTCTTGGTGTTTCCGCGCCAAACACAGGCGGAGCGAAGTGGATAGGCAGAGAATGTCCAACCCTCAGAATCTTCTCCCTTGACAATTTTGGTGTCGGCAGCACAACCCGCAAGCATCAATCCAAGAGCAAACGCGGGAGCGATCAATAGCATTCGATTCTTCAGAGCATCCCGATAACCCCCTTAAGAATCGAGCTCAGTCATTGTGGCGAATAGTAGCTGGCAACTCTGCAGCAAATGCCACCCTTTCCTCGACTTCCAGCCGCCGAGCCGAGCCGGAATTGGGAGAGAAGTGGGATAGGCGAGAAGTCGCTGCCATCCCCGCCCTCCAGGCCCCCGGAGCACTGCGCTGGAGCCTTCGGGAACGGCGACCCTACCCTTTCTGAGCGAGAAGGCGATTGGCAACGGCTCCGGCAGTGCGTCTTGCGTGGGTGGTGGCGGTAACTGGGCGGCCTCGATGGGATCGTGAGCCGGAAGGGAGGCATGCGAAGGATCGAGAGGCGCTTATTTGGTTGGCTCGACATCGATCCGAAACGGGGAAGGACTGCGACAGGCTGCACGCAGATGCGCGTGCTCGCGCCGGCGCGTGGGGGGATGCTACCGCCCCTCCCGCCAGAGGATCCGATGATTCAAAGAAGCCAAGATCCAAAGAAGCCAATATTCAAGACCATACGAGCTGGCCCGATGTACATGAACAAAGCCCGCCACGAGGCTCCCCATAGGCCTTGAGACAGACCCCATGCCCAAAAACCAGACCAGAAGCCAGCCTGGATATCCTACCCCCCCTGCGATGCATTCAAGGATCCGCCCCCTGATGTGCATCCGATGTGGCGTACGGACTTCTCCTGCTTTCGGATCGTTGGCTGGGGCTGGTACCGCCTCTCGACAGTTCTTGATGACTTCCAGCGCCACCCGCGCTTTCGTCGCCGGGGAGCTGAGTCCGGCGATGGGAGCGACCGATGTGACGGAGACGCTCGATGAAGCCATCGCGATCGCAGGAGTCGAGCAGCTCGAGGTGAAGCATCGGCCGCGACTCCTCAACGACAACGCCCGGGCGTATCTGTCGTGCGAGCTCCGGGAATGCCTCGGCAAATGGGGCTTGGGCGATATGCGAGACGCTCTGTAGCCTCCTCAGACCCAGGTGAAGAATTGAGCGCTGCCACCTTACGATGAAGAATGTGGTGAGGCTTCAGCACTACTTTCCGGAAGGGCCGAGACTTTCCAGAAGAGCTGAGACGGCCCGCAAGGGCTTTCGTTGCCTATTAGAACAACGAGCGGTATCACGAGTCTCTGGGCAGCGTCAGACCGGCCGATCTCTACTTCGGATGGCAGGATGCGGTGCTGAGCGAACGATCAAAGATCCAGCGAAAGACGATGGTCTGGAGAAAGAAGGAGTGTCTGGTCCAGAAAGATCATTCTGCCGACCTGGGCTGCGGCAAGTCACGGAATTGGATATGGACGAGCTGCGGGCAGAGAGGGCGGAACAAGAGGCCAGTGCCGAAGCGCGGGGAGCCCAACCCCGTTTCGCCTTCGCTCTGCGCTGGGAATGACGGCAGAATCGGAAACCGACGGAGATTCAGGGAGCCCCCCTTCCGCGAATGGAATGTCTCTTGAATTGGGTGCCAATCCTCAGAAGGATGGCGAGAAGAACCATCAGGCCCTGCCAGCCCAGCAGGGGCACGGGTGTCGGACCGCCGCCGGATTGACTGATCAGGGAATCGAGAAGTTGGTCATCGAGGTCGCTCGACATCTCCCAGATCATTACGCCGCCAAGGCCATTATCGACGACGTATGCCTTCTTCAATGCCAGTGATGCCGGATCGTCGTAGCTGAGGAAAAGACCGGCCGCCGGATCGTAAAGCCAGGGCACCATGGCGTCGCCATCCCAGTACTGCTCGATGTCGGGCCTGGTAAGGTAGTTCGCAGCAATATCGGAATAGTCGAACATTCCTGTAGCGCCGGTGGACCCGTCGTCCCAGGTGCCCAGGGGCGCTCCGGTGTGGCTCTGGAAGAGCCCGCCACTCACGTTCGCTACGCCCTCGACCGCACGGCCATAGAAGGGGACTCCCATCACCAATTTGTCGGCTGGAACCCCCCTTCCGAGGTAGTTTTGAATCGTCGCATCCACATTTGTTCCGATCGTGTTCGTCGGATCAGAAGCTGATGCATAGAGCGGTGCATTGAAATTCGAGGCGGAACTCCAAGCACCGTTGAAGTCGTACGTCATCACGTTGATGAAATCGAGGGAGGCGTGGATCTCTTCGACTTCGAGGTTGGCAATCTTGTCATCGCCGGCAGCCGCAGCGATCGTCAGGAGATAGTGGCGACCGTTCAGGGCACCGCGGGCGTCCAACTCACTCCGCACTGCCTCCAGGAGGAGCGTGAAGTTCTCGCTATCTTCGGGGCGCGATGTATTCGTGGCGAAACCGCCACCTCCGGGGTATTCCCAGTCGATATCGATCCCATCGAAGCCATAATTTTCCATGAAGTCGGCACAGCTCGTCGCAAACTGTGCGCGCGACTCCGGGGTCAATGCGGCATCAGAGAAGTTACCCGACCACGTCCAGCCGCCGACTGAAATCAGCGTCTTGAGCTCGGGGTGTTGCTCCTGCAAGAGGTCGAGTTGATGAAAGTTCCCGAAGTAAGGGGCATCGGAGCCTGGGCCGGACCAGGGGTCGCCGGGCAAGTGACGCTCCACGTCGGCCCAGGGATCACCGAGTACGCATTCTCCTGCGACGACGTTGGCAAAGGCGTAGTTGACGTGGGTCAACTTATCTCCTGGCAACTCTGCGACCTCGAAGCCGCGCGCGTAGATTCCCCACGCGGGGTAGTATCCAACAACGCGCGAGGCGACTCCCGCCCTCGCAGTGGAGCTGGCAGAGTGTGCGGGCTCGCCGTCTTTGGGATTGGGTTCGGCGGTCCATGTCGCGGACCCTGCAGTCAAGACAAGAAAACTGGAGACTGCGGCAAGCCATGCGTTCCCACCCGCTGAACCCCGATTGCGCCGAAGAATGCCCATACCCCTCCTTACCAGGATGTTCCCGCTACGCGGCGATCTGGAGAGCTTGCCAAGGCATTTTGATTTGGACATGATGCCAAGACCCCGCTTTTCTCTGCGGATATCCGACGCCTGAGCGCCGCCGCTCACGGATCTCGCGTCGCGCCTTCAGATAAATTCCATGCCCGGATCCGCCTTCCGCAGATCCCTCAGTCGATGGGTGAAGGGAGAGGATACAAGGCCGAACCTGGTTGCGAAATCCCATTTCTCGACATCACCGGGATTGCCATTGTGATTGTCGCCCGCATCGATCATGCCCAAGGCCAGCGGGTCGTACCCGAGTTCCCGCTCGAGTTCGAGCCCGACCCTGAGGCCCTACCCTGCGCAGCCCGTCTCGAACGCACAGCCGGTCCTCTCGCCTGGCTCACTCGGCAAAAAGGCCTCACCGAACGAGCACTTCTCGTCGCTGGCCCCCCAGGCCGAGGGCATACTCAGGGGCGCCCTTCACCGGGTACATCTCGGCGATCGGCTCGCGTCGCTTGCGCAAGCGCCACCCTTCGTCGTCGTAGCTCCCACCATCGAATGTGTACCGGCCGTAGAAGGGCCCCCAGCTCATGTTGATGTTATGGGGAGATCGTGAGGAAGGCGCAGTGACCGTGCACATCGCCTCCAGCACGCGCCAGAGGCCGATCGCGTTGCCCACGTCCAGCGACGAAATCGCCTGCTCCGGCAGGTCGCCGCCATTAAAAAGCAGTTGCGATGGTGCCTGCCGCCTCCGGGCAGCACCGGTGAGTACTCATGAGCGGCGAAAGACGAGCTCAGCCCATTCATTATTGAGATCGGCGAGGGCGATATAGCGAGCTCAATCCCTTTGAGCATCGAGCTCGCAGCACTCCACCCCGCCCTCGCCGACGAAACAGATCGACCACTCGCTGCGAGCCGCAGACTTGTTAACGCTCGGGAGCTGGACAGGGGGGGGGTATTTCAGGCTGGAGCTCGGCCCCCTCTCGGTTCCGGTTGGCAGGCCGAACGCGATCCCGAAGACCACGGAATTCGGCTCCTCCAGCGCAGAAGAGTTGAATGACTCGAACCACATCGGGTCGGGATCGTCACAGCGCGTCCTCGAGCCGAAGCTCTCCAAATGATCCGTGATCGCCAAAAAGTCGAGCGGATGCTAGAGCGACATCTGCTCTCCGCCATCGCGGCGAAATGCCTCTTCCCGCGAGAACCGGTGGGCAACCTGGATCGTCTATCTCACCCCGAATGGCTTCGCGTCGAAACTTTCGTCGGTGTGGAGGCGGATATCATTCCAGTAGACGGTCTTGCCTTCATTGAAGGGATGAACGACGTATGCCTCGGGCACCGCCACGCTGACCTTCGAATCATCCTGGAGCACATAGTCGGCGGAGACCGAGTGGCGGCCAACCATTCGATCCGCCCTGCTCATGCGGCATCCGATCCCAAACCACGCGATGGCGACGGCGAGCACCAGCAGAATCGCGAACCCGAGCAGGAGAGCAGGATCTTCTTCAGTACGATTTCTTTTCCCTGGAAGTAGCCTCGCCAGTCATAATTCGTGCGGGCGGTATCCGATGGGCGAGGACCAAGCCCGTTCCTGGATCGTCGCCGCCAGGTCCGAGCGCGGCGGTATGCCGGCGCGCACCGCATCCCAGGTCGACCAGCGGCAGGTGGGGTTCTCGAGGACCCGTGCGTAGTAGAACGCGCGCTCGCCCGCGTCGAAGTCGGGATCGCTCCAGACGGCGCGCAGTTGGGCCGAGCCGTCTCCATACGCTGCGCAGGTGGAGAGATCGACGCGCGCATCGTTATCCGGGCAGCGCTGCGTCTCGGGGTCGACCGCGGCGCCACCCGAGCATGCCACGTCGTAGACGCGCTCGCGCGTCTCGCCCTCCGCGTCGATCCATCCCTTCACGATCTGGGCGCGCTGGAGCGGCCCGCTCATGGGATCGGCGAGCGCCCACACCAGGAAGGCGGGCGCCCTGCCCTCGTTCGCGAGCAGGTCGCCGCCCATCGACACCCCATTCGCGTACGCGGCGGAGATGACATCCTCCCGATCGAGCATCGCGGGCGCGAAATCGTAGCCCGCGAAGAAGCGAAGCCGCATACGCGGGCCCGAAGTGGCAAAGGTCTCCTTGCGGCGAAACGCGTCGTAAATCGAATCGCGCGTATTCTCCTCTGCCCACACGGCCGCGAGGCCCGACGCTCCGAAGGTCGGCGTGGGACCGCCCATGTAGCGCTCACCGTCGACCTCCGCGGTCAGATCGCCGGGCACGAGACCGAGCACCGCCCCCAGCAGCGGCGAGAACGGTACCGACCCACGCAGGTTGGGCGTGGCACTCATGAGGCCGAGCTTCGACACGTAGTCCGCTTCGTTCACTTCGCTCGCGGCCGTATGCGTGTCGCTTGAGCCGATGAAGCCGAAGGCATAGGGATTCACGACTCCCCGCTGCTCGAGCGAGAGCCCGCGCAAGAGCGCATCACGCACATAGCTTCCATTCGGTTCGCTCGTCAGATTCGTGGCCACGCGCACCTCCATGATTTCGAAACCGGCCCACTCATCTTCGCTCGAAAGCAGCGGATGGGTCTCCGACGTCCCTTTGATCTGCGTAATCTCGACCAGAGGCTCGTTGCGGATGCGCTGCTCCGCGTAGGCGTCGTTCATCGGGTCTTCCGCCCAATCGACGAGCTTGAACATCTGTCCGTTCGAACCGTTCGAGTTATGAGGAATGGCCAGGCTCTCGATGCCTTGTTCGCGAAGTCCATCCATCCAGGCCCAAAGGTCTTCGGGATTGGCCGAGTGGACGCGGGAGAAGGGAACGGCCGGAAGCTCGTCGCTCCCGCGGAATACGACGTTGCGGTGGAGGTTCCCCATGTCCCCACTCCAGGTCGTGTACTCATACGCCACGAAGGTCGTGAAGCGTCCCGGGGCGTTGTGGAGATCCGCCGCTTGAATGATATCGGCCCAGGCGCTGCGTGTGACATCTAGCACCGCTTCGGACTCGACCTCGCCCTCCCCGATCGCCCTCACGAGATCGGGAATGAAGTTCGCGAACGCGCCGATCCGACCGAGCAGGCTCATAAGACCCCGGTTATCCGGCGCGTTCAGGTCGTGGAGCGATTCGGCAAACGCGTTCTTCGAAAACACCGTCGTCGTGTCGGCCGCTTCTGCGGCCACCCCGAGGAACATTGCATGATCCGTAACCGCGTAGAAATCGAGCGGCTGCTCGAGCTGCAGTTCGAAGCCCGCCGCATGCTCAATGGCCTCTCCCTTGGCGAAGCGATACGCGTCGTGAGGCGTCGCGAGCGTTCCCATCGCGTACGCGTCGAACGAGTAGGTGGTGTGGACGTGCAGGTCGCCGAAGAACGCCCTGCGTTCGGGGTCGGAGGCCACCACCGGCTCTCGAACGAGTACTTCGTCCTGGATGTCGAAGACCGACGGCAGCTGGGAGTCCCCCGCCTCGGCAGCGTCATTCAGATTTCTATCGGAACCACAGCCGAAGGCGGCAAAGAGGGCGATGAGCAGGGCGGCAAAACGGGAAGGTTTGTCCAATGAGTGGGTCTCCGTCTCAATTCGACCAGTAGAGGTTGTCGTCATCCGGCGTACCGGTTCCCGGATGAGTTATTGATCGAGCGTTGCAGACGATCACCGATCGGGCCGGTGACCGTCCCCGAAAGGCGGCCTCCATCAACCCTCCCTATTTCCAAAAACATGCATCGCACTTCATCACTTCGATTACTATTACTATGATTTCGCCAAATTAATCGAGACCAGTTTGGCCGATGGCCGATCGTATCGCAAACAGATTACAGAAGGGGCGGGAACTGCTCCGCGCGGCGATCAGCCGGAGCTTCGAGGCGATGATCGAATCTCTGATCGCCGAACGGCGGGGCGCCCCCTTCGTCGAGCGGAGGCTCCAGACCTTTCAATCGGCCGATAGACTCCACGATAGTCAACTGCGCGCTCCACTCATCATCGACGAAGCGTAACGAATGAGCGCGGCGCGAGGGATAACGAGGCGGGCCGGGAGAATCCAGCTTCGGCGAGGCGTTTTCGAGTTTGGGCGTCTGGCCGAGAAGCGTATGCGGTTCAGGAGATCGCAATCCGGTCTTCACGCAGACGATGGTATTCCCGGCGCTGATCTTTACTCTGCTTCTCGTCTGGTACGGAGGATCGGGCAATCCGATCTCGCCAGAGGAAGTCGCGAAGTATCTCGCGACCGCCGAGCTGCGGAAGAGCGGCGAAGCGATTGCTACCGCCGCAGGAGCGGAGCTGGAATGTCCGAGAAGAATCGTATCGCATATCGTTGCGCGCGCCCGCCACCCGTTGTTGATTCTGGCCGTCATCGGGTTTCTCCTGGGTCGGGTTGGCGCCGGCTCATGCCAGAAATCAGGAGCGCCACGAGAACTGCGGCATTTCCCTCGATGCTTCGCACGCTGAGGAAGACGCCATGTCACGCATTGGGAAATCCAGCTTCTCTTCCCTAGGGGCAGAGTCCCATCGCCTGAGATCAGTTGGTGAAGACGATGTACTCGTCGTCCTCTTGGAGGGGTTCCTCAAGAGTCTTGTCGACCGAAAGTGGAATCTCCAGCTGCGGGAGCCATGCTGATAGAAGCTGCTCCTGATCGATTTGGCGTAAATCGGCCATCAAGTCTTCGACCTTATGGGGCATGGCCGCAGCGAGATCATTTCTTTCGAATGGATCGTTGGCGAGATCGAATAACCAGATCCGTTGGCTCTTTTCCAGCCATTGAAGCTTCCAGTCGTTCTTGCGGTAGGCCCGGTATTGTCCGTTGCGCCAAAAGATTTCTCTCGGGCCGTGGTGATCCGAGAGCAAGTCTTGACCATCGAGTTCGAGGCTTTCGGGAAGAGATGCGTCGGCGGCCTGAGTCAGTGTCGGAAAGATGTCCATCTGGGTCACCGAGCCTGCGTGGACCTGGGCGGCTGGAATGGCCGAGGGCCATTTCATGAAAAAGGGCACCCGAACGCCGCCTTCGAAGAAGCTCGCCTTGTATCCGCGTAGGGGGATGTTCACCCGCGGCAGGCCCGCGTTTCCATCTCCACCATTGTCAGTCGTGAAGAGGACGATGGTGTTTTCTTCGAGGCCTCTTTCTTCAAGCTTTTCGAGTATAGCTCCGACACCACGGTCGAGAGATCTGATCATGGCGGCGTAGACTCGCTCTCGATGCCCTTCGATCTCTCCGAGTGCGTCGTAGTCCGATTGCAATGCCGTCAACGGCGTATGAGGGGCGTTGTACGCAAGATATAGAAAGAAAGGAGGTGCCCTGTTGGCTTCGACTGCTTTCAGTGCTTCCGCCGTTAAATAGTCGGTCATATACTCGGAGGGACGGAAGCGATGCCCTTCTTCATCGACGACGGCGAAATTCCCGACTGCCCGAAACATTCGGTCCATGACGTCGAATTCGAGCTCTGCTTCAACCATATTGGGGTCCTCCGGCTGGGAATAGAGCGCGAAGCCCGGCATGAAGCCTACGAACTCGTCGAAACCGCGCGCGTCTGGGCGCATGCCTGCGGCGCCGCCCAGATGCCATTTCCCGATCATCAGAGTCCTGTAGCCCTCCTGCTGCGATACTTCCGGCAACATGAGCACATCGGCGGGCATGCCCAATGAATTGTGGTCGGGAATCGTGCCACTGGGGTAGGAGTAGTGTTCGGGGTTGAAGGATCGACCTTCGACGAAGTACTCATTCGTGAGCATTCCAAAAACGATGGAAGGCCCTGGGGTGAACTCGAATCCGGATCGGGTCGGGTAGCGCCCCGTCATCAATCCTGCTCGGGATGGCGCAGAGGTTCCCGACGCGGAGTAGGCCTGGCCGAAAGCGATTCCCGATTGGGCGATAGAGTCGATGTGAGGCGTGGATCCGAAATCTTCGCTCGAGATCGGGTCGGCCCTGTAGGATAATCCGTTAAAGCCGAGGTCGTCCGCGACGATCAGGACGATATTCGGTCGTGGATCGCGGGCGCGTATGGCCGCGGGGGCTTCTTCCCAGACAACGTTTCTCGCGGGGGAGATCGGGTGCTTGATGTTGTCAATCAGCCTGGGGATATAAAGCCAATAAGTCTGGAAAGCCCACACGCCAACGATGCGGAAGCCAACGATGAGGAAGCCGACGGTGAGCAAGCTGAGAGTCTTCCAACGCTTCACCGTTCGCTTTTCCCCGTGATATCCGAGCCGAGGGTGACGGATGGCCCCTTCAGCCTCCAGCGGGGACGGATCGGGCCTGATAGGGCGGAGGACCACCCCGCTGCAGGCGCGACTTGATCTTCAACCCCGTACAGATGATCGGGGCATACCAGGGTTGCAGGCGTTTTATGCCTCGTCGAAATCCCTCTCTACTCGTGATTTCGGCCGCCCAGCGTCGAATTCCGGGATAGTTTCTGAAGTCGATCACCCCCGTTCGCGACATCAGGAAATACTGCACGAACCAGGCGATGTCCGCATAGGAGTATTCATCGGCAACCAACCATGAATGATCTGCCAGGGTCGATTCGAGCCGATCAAAGAATCCGAATAAATCGGCCTCTGCAAGGATGACCTGAGCCTCGGAGAAGCCGGCGGAAGCACGCCGGTGAAATTCGGCTGCGTCCTGGTCCGCTTTCTGCTTCTCGAGATAGCGTTGCATTTCTTCGGGCGATTTCTGACCGCCCAGAGCAACGGCGTACATATAAGTCTTGATGACTCTGTTGTGGTTGCGGGTCGCCCCATCCATCCAGTCGTCAACCTCTTCTTTTGCTGCGCGATCCGACGGGTATAGGGGGAGGGCTGGGAAGCGTTCTTCGAGATATCGCGGGATATCGATCGACTCGGTCACGACCAGGCCATCGTGCACCAGGGCGGGCACAAGGCCGGCGGGGTTGATTCGGAAGTAGTCGTCTTGGGTGTTGGCCCGCGCCAAGAGATTGACCGAATGTGGCTCGAAATCGAGACCTTTTTCGGCCAGCGCCAAGGCGACCCGCTGAGCGCAATTCGACAGGAAGAAATGGTAGAGGTGGATCCCCGTCATGGATCGGATCTCAGGATCCTCGGCTTCCCGAATCGGCATGCTTGCGTCTTCCTCTATGTCGTCGTCGGAGCCACCCGCCCAGGCGGGAAGATGGACGAGACAGAGGAGTTTGGCACGGGAAACGCCAATCGCTCAAGCTCCCCTGCGAGCAAGCGGCCGGGCGCGGACATTGCTCAAGCTAGACGACTGGGCCTCCCGTGGACTTGCCAATGGCTTCGCTCCCGTGGAGAGGCGCTGACTTGATCGCGCGTCCGGGCTGAACAAGCCCTTGCCTGCTTCCACCTCTTGCGGCATACGGCGTTCAAGCTGGATTCAAATGTTGTACCCTCGAATCAAATGATCATCCCCGCGGAGCAAGTTACAACCACCGAAGTCCAGTCGTGGAAAGGCCTACAGCTCATCCACTTCCAGGGTTCCAGCTGCTCTCAAAAAGTGCGTATCCTGTTGCGGGAAAAGGGTATCGATTACACCGGGCATCAGATCAACTTGGGAGCCGAGGAACACGTGAGTCCCTGGTTTCTTGGAATCAATCCTCGTGGCGTCGTACCGATACTCGTGCATGACGGTGTCGTGCACGTCGAGAG
>PVBE010918839.1_pt1 | contig 10628 bp, 10 predicted proteins | sample 1631181 | NCBI WGS metagenome assembly PVBE01 (sample SAMN08397723, study PRJNA350692) | Marine metagenome, whole genome shotgun sequencing project. | isolation source: water | place: Pacific Ocean | collected 2012-04 | reverse complement strand
GTGAGCTGCTTGGGGGTGAGCTTGGGGCCGTCGAGCTCGCGGGCGTAGATGCAGACGGTGGCCCAGCCGGGGTTGGTGAGCAGGAGACGCTTGCTGCCGCGGACCAGGACGAGGTCGCCGTGTTCGAGGGTGACGCCAGCGAGGTCGACGCCGGCGAGGCCTTTGTGGGCGTCATCGCAGCGGAAACGGCGGGTCTTGGTGAACAGGCGTGCGCGTACGGCCTTGGCCTGGGCGTCGGTGAGGCCGCCGCGGCGGACGTCGGCGCACTCCTGGGCGGAGGCGTGGTCGAGCAGCGCGCCGGCGACGGGGTCCTGGCGGCCGAGCGTGACGGTGACGGGCTGGGACGCCCCGGCCCGGGTTCGGTTGAGCTTCAGAGCGCTGCCCGGTGCGGCGGCGCGCAGGCGGGCGGCGAAGGCCTGGTGGGTCTTCACGGCCTCGCCGGCGACCTCGGTGACGATGTCGCCAGCCGCCAATCCTGAGGCGGCGGCGGGGCTGCCGGAGGAGACGGCGGTGAGCTTCACGCCCGCAGCGGTCGTGGCGAAGCTGGCGCCGAACCAGCTGTCCTTGGACTGCAGCGCGTCGAGCAGGGCCGCGCGGTCGAGCCACTCAGGGGCGCCGAGGTCGAAGACCTGGAAGTCGATGGGACACGGGTCACCCGCGTAGGCGACGGAGGCTAGAGCGACGAGGAGCAGGGGTGTGCGCATGGGCGCGAGGGTATCAGGTCGTCCCGGCGCGGAGCCGCCCGGACTGAATCGCGATCGCGACCTTGGCCATGATCGTGAACAGCAGGGCGCCGAGGGCCCAGATACCGAGGCACACGAGGAACTCGATGGTCGAGGGGGCGTACTCGACCAGGTCGCCGGCGGGGGAGGGGACGAAGCCCGGCACGATGAGGCCCATGCCCTTCTCGATCCAGACGCCGACCACCGCGAAGACGGAGGCGCTGACGAGCCAGCCGCGCTTCGCCCGCAGCTTGGGGGTCAGGAAGATGGTCATCGCCACCACGCCCATCGCGAGGCCGGACCAGATGTACGGCGCCACCATGCTGTGGCCGTGCAACCCGAAGAAGAGGTACTCGGCGGACGCCACGTGCACGGAGTCGGTGTAGAACTCCTTGAAGAGCTCGCACCCGAGCAGGAAGTAGTTCAGCGGCAACGCGAAGGCCGCCACCTTGGCCAGGTAGCTGAAGACGGACTCCTCGACCTTCATGGCCTTGGACCGGTCGATGAAGTGGAAACACAGCAGCAGCAGGGCGGGACCGGACGCGAAGGCGCTGACCAGGAACCGCGGGGCGAGGATGGCTGTGTTCCAGAACGGACGCCCGCCCAACCCGCTATAGAGGAAGGCGGTCACTGTGTGGATGCTGATCGCCCACCCGATCGAGAGGAAGACAAGGGGCAGGTAGTACGCGCGGGCGGGCTCACGCCCCTGGTAGCGCATGTAGAGCAGGTAGCCCGGGATGTGCAGGTTCAGCAGCAGGTAGCCGGTCAGGACGATGACGTCCCACGCCAGGATCGACTGCGGGAAGTTGAGGCGGCCGGTGAACGGCATCATGTGCAGGAACCGCTCGGGCCGGCCGATGTCGACGGTCACGAAGGCCAGGCACATCACGATCGCCGAGACCGCCATGAGCTCGCCGATGAGGACCACGCGCTTGAGGTCCTTCCGGCCGTAGACGTAGCTCGGCACGACGAGCAGGACGGCAGCGGCCGCGATGCCCACCAGGAAGGTGAAGTTGGCGATGTATGCGCCCCAGCTGACCTGGTCGGACAGGTTCGTGACGACCAGCCCCTCTGTCAGCTGTTGCGCGTACGCCCACAACCCGGCGGCGATGACCACCAATAGCGCGGCGATCCAGCCGTAGTAGGCACGCGACCCCAGGGCCGCGCAGCGGATCATCGCTCCCCAATAGCGCAGGTAGGTCATGGGGCCCCTCAGTCGAAGTAGTAGAAGACGCGCGGCACGGTGTTGAGCTCCTCGCGCAGGACGAAGACGCGCTTGTCGCGCAGGATTCGGGACACGTCGCTGTCGGGGTCCTCCAGATTGCCGAAGCTACGGGCGCCGGTGGTGCACGCCTCCATGCATGCCGGGAACGCTCCGGCGCGCGTACGATGCATGCAGAAGTGGCATTTCTCGACCACGCCGCGCGGGCGGATGCGGTTGGAGAGATAGCCCTGGTGCGGGTTGACGTCGCGCTTCGGGACCTTCGGGGTCACGAAGTTGAAGCGCCGCGCCTCGTACGGGCAAGCCGCCATGCAGTAGCGGCAGCCGATGCACCAGTCGTAGTCGATGGCGACGATGCCGTCGGGCTCCTTCCAGGTCGCCTCGACCGGACACACCCGAACACACGGCGGGTTGTCGCATTGGTTGCACTGCATCGGCAGGTAGACCTTGCCGGGCTTGGGCACGGTGCCTTCGTAGTAAAGGTCGCCCTTCTCGAGGTCGAGGGTGCCCCGGTCGAGCTCGATGACCTTGATGTATTGGATCGCCGGGTCGCGGCCCTGGTTGTTCTCGGCGACACAGGCGTGGACGCACGCGCGATTGCCGTTGCACAGGGAGAGGGAGATGGCGAACGCGAAGGACGTGCCCTCGACATGCGGCGGATCGCCGACCTTCACCTCGCGGCCGTAGTCCTCGAGGGTGCGCTTCTGGATGCGCTCGAAGACGCGCGCCTTCTCCTCGGCGGACATCTCCTTGTAGTGCTTCTGAAAGAACGCGTCCCAGTCGACGCCCGTGCTGCAGCCGGTCGCGGCCGCGGCGGTGCCGGCGCCGAGCACCTTCAGGAACGATCTTCGGTCGCTGCCTTCGGCCATCAGTGCGCTCCCTTTCGAATGCCGCGCTCGGGGAACGGTGGCCCGGGCAGCGCCTTGACGGGTGGGGGCTTCGGGCGGTGCGGGTCGTGGCAGTCGACGCAGCTGAACCGGTGACGGATGCCGGACCACTTGCCGACCTCCTTGCCGTGCGCCCCGCCCTCCCAGTCACGCAGCTTGTCGTGGTGGCACTGCCCGCACATCGTGTGGACCTCGTCGAAGCTCACCGTGCCGCCAGCCGGGAGTCGGAGCCGGTCCATCGCCTCGGGCGTGTGACAGAGCACGCACTTCGCGGCGCCGTGCTTCAGCTCCATCCGGTGCTTCTTCGTCGTGCCCGCCGCGACGACGGCCGGGTCGACCTTGTCGTGGCAATGGCTGCACGGGTAGTCGCGCACCTTCCCGCTCCGCGCAGCGACAGTCACGCTGCCGGACGGGGCCGGTCCGCCGCCGACCGAGGCAGGAGGCGCTTCACCACAGGCGGTGAGGAGCGCGAGCGTGGCCCCGGTCAGCGCCCACCAGTGATGGCGAGCGGAGTGTTTCACTCGGCGTACCGGGCCTTGAATTCCTTGGCGCGCTTCGCACGCTCTTTACGCTCGGCGTCGCTCATCTTGCCGAGGAACCAGCGGTGCTCCGGCGCCTCGAGCACCTCGTCGAGGCCCGCTCGCAGCGCGGCGGCCGCTGCCTTCTTCTTGTCGTCGCTCGACCCCTTTCCCTTGTCGATGAGGTCCTCGAGCGCCGGGATGAACTTCATGTAGAAGTGCTTCGCGATCTCGTAGGTGCCGTGCCAGTGCGTGTAGTCCGGCCCCTGCATCGACGCGGCGTGGCGGGCGCGGCGCCCTTCGTGGTGCCACAGCTCGAACCAGATGAAGTCGATCTTGTTGGCGAACTTCACCGGCTTCATCAGCGGCTTGGCGAGCTTCATGAGCTTCAGCCCGGGGTCGGCGAACTTGACGTGGTACTCGTTTATGAGCCCGTCGTACTGGATGTAGAAGCTGTCGACGTACGCTTGGCCGTGGCAGGCGAGGCAGACGTCCTCCATATTCTTCCGCCGCGTCTGCCACTTCACGTTGGCGCCGGGTAGCCCCATTTTCGCGTCGGAGATCTCCGGGCGGATCGACTTCGGCGGCCGATTGTTCCAGGAGATGCGCAGCCCCACGTCGTGGGTGACCGGCTGCTTCGCGGTGGCGGACATGTGGCAGGTCGCGCAGGTCGGCGCTGCGTTGTAGTCCTGGCCGACGACCCACTTGTCGTTCTCCAGGTTCATCTGATGCTTGTTGGCCTGGAACGCGATGCCGTGCTTGGACTCGTTGTAGATCTCGATCTGCGGGTGGTCGGGGCCCATGTGGCACTTCCCGCAGTTCTCCGGGTTTCGCGCCTGGGCGACAGAGAACTTGTGGCGGCTATGACAGGCGGTACAGGAGCCGCGGCTGCCGTCCGGGTTGAGTCGGCCGATGCCGGTATTCGGCCAGGTCGCGGCGTCGAGCTTGCCGCCCTCGAGCACCTTCACCTCGCTGCCGTGACACTGCCAGCAGCCGTTGACGGCCGCGGCGGAGACACCTTCGGGGAAGCCCGGGGTCTTCAGCAGCCGGCCGCCTTCGACCACCTCGGCCAGGACGTTGTCGAGCGAGCCCAGGATCTTGGCGGCCTGGGCGTGGTGGCTCTCGGCGAATTCCTTCGTCTCGCGTTCGTGGCAGCCGCTGCAGTCCTTGGGCGAGACGATGATGGAGATGCGCCGGTTGTGGTGCATGAACGCGTCTTTGTCGTTCGGATGCGCCTTGTGACACTCGTAGCAGCCGACCTTGGCGCGGTAGTGCCGCGACGCGCCCCATTGCTGGACGATGGCCTGGCTCTCCTTCTGGTGGCAGTCGAGGCACTCCTGCGACTCGACGCTGAGTGACGACGGGACGCCTTCCCACTGAGCGTGGGCGGAGCCGATGATGCCGGCACCCTTCGCGGGCGACTCTGCGCCGGCCCTTCCTTCTTTGGGAGCATCGCTGGCGGTGCGGTCACAGGCCCATTGCGAGCCGGTGAAGAGAACGAGCGCGAATCCGGCGAAGAGGCGGAGGGACATTCGAAGCGGCTCCTTCACGGTGGCTACCAGAGGTCTCGGCTGGCTCGGAGGACGTCGATGTAGCTGATGATGCCGAGCAGCGTGTCGCTTCCCGCATCGACCACGGGCACGGCGCCAACCTTGTGGTCGAGCATCACGTCGACCACCTCGGAGATCTCATCGCCCGGGCCCACGGTCATCGCGTCGGCGCTCATCACCGAGCCCAGCGCGGCGCCGGTGCGCTCGCGCGCCTCCTCTGGATGCTCGAAGGTGGCGAGCGGGGGGAGCGCGAAGCTGCGCAGGTCGCGGTCGCTCAACATGCCGACCAGGCGGTCGTCGTCGGTCACGAGGATGTGCCGAATGTCGAGCTCGCGCAGCATCTCGAGGGCGCGGCCCACGGTGTCTTTTGGCGACATCGTGTACGGGTCGGCGGTCATCACATCTTCGGCGGTCATCGGCGCTCCCCATGGGCGAACTTGCTCACGTAGTGTGCGAGTCACGTGCCAGCGGTCCGGACGGCCTGATTTCTCAGCAGCAGTCACGGGGGGTAACGAGAGCGGCACCGACCGGGAGCAGACGCGGGGGATTGGGCGTCCGCCGCTGCTCCTGGTAATGGTTGAGTGTGGCGGACGAACGAGGAAACAAGCCGCTCGACCCGGCGAAGCGCACCGCCGTGCGGCCGCTCATGGTGAATCCGGTACGCCCGGTGGAGCCCGTGCACGCGCACTCAGAGGCTGAGCAGGCCTACCAGGATCCGCGGCGAGCGAACATCCCGCCCAAGGGGACCGACTCGGCGCACGTCCCGGTGCGGCAGGTGATGTCGCGTCCGGCGATCACGTTGGACGCGAGCGCGACCCTCGCGGAGGCAGCAGCTCTGATGCAGTCGCGTCGGATCGATCACGTGCCCGTGACGACCAATCGGCTCCTCGTCGGCCTGGTCACGCGCAGCGACCTGCTCGAGCGCATGCTTCGGACGCCCAACGGCTGGGGGGCGTTGCCGCTCGAGATGGTGATGACGCGGGACGTCGTGACCATCGGCCCGGCGCAGTCGCTGCGCGAGGCGGCCCAACTCCTCATCGACAGCCACCACGGTGCACTTCCGGTGGTGAGCCCCGAGCGGACGGTGGTCGGCTTCCTCGCGGCGCGCGACCTGCTCAAGGTCCTGGTCCGCCGCGCCCCGCTCTCGCTGTGGGTGTGAGCATCGCGTGAGCGTCGATACACGGGCCATCATGGACGCCCTGCGCGCGGCGTTCGCGGGCGTACCCGGTGAAGAGCACGGCCCCGTGCTCGAGACCTTCTTGCACCATCAGAGGCCGGACGCCGCGGCCGACATGTTGTACGGCTTCGTCCAGGCCCATCACGACGAGATAGCCCGGCTCGTCGCCTCCAAGGACGACTCGGTCCGCCACCTCGCCGCCTACGCGCTCAGGTTCTCTCGGGACGTGCGCAGCGTCGAGCCCCTCATCGCTCTTCTCGACAATCAGCTCGACTTCTTCGATCACGACTACTGCTACGAATCGCTTCGAGAGCTCGGGGCGATCGCCCATGAGCGTCTGTACGAGATCGCCGCGAACGATGGCGGTGAGCGAGCTGTGCAGGCCGTGCAGGCCCTCGGGCAGTCGCGTGTCTCGGCCAGCGTCTGGCTCGGGCGGCTCGCGCAGATGGACAGGTTGCCGGACGGCTTCTTCATAGCCTACGCGAACCTGAACGACCCGGCAGGGCTCCCAGACCTCGAGCGCGGATTGTGGCACCCGGATCCTGAGATGCGGGACGACGCGGTGGGCGCGGCCTATTCGCTGCTGAAGTCGGCCAGAGAGCAAGCTCACCCGGCCCTGGACCAGATCGATCGTGACCGCTGGAGCGAGCGGCTGGCGGAGCTCTTCGAGGACGACGAGTTCGACGCGTCCGACTCGTGGATTGTGGAATGTCTCGGTTTCCTGAGAAGCCGGCGGCATCTTCCATTTCTGGTCGCGCTGCTCGACGACGAGGAGGTCGCGTCCGACGCCGTCGAAGCCATCGGCTGGTATCAGAGTGACGACACGCGCCGCATGTTGATAGAGCTCCTCGAGTCCGACGATGTGTCCAAGGCCTGCGCAGCCGCAGTTCAACTCGAGCGCGACCCGGGGTGTCCGGTCTCCATCACGGGTCGTGTCGCAGAGGTCATGTGGCGCGGCATCGTCGAGCTACCGGGCAATTCTGTCTGGTGCGACGCGAAAGACGCCTACTGCGCGGATGCGGAGCGGCGACGATGGGTGATCGAGCAGATCGCCGTGGGCGATGGGCAAGTGGAGAGCCCGGCGCTGCGGGCCGTCAGCAGCTACGTGAATCGGCATCGTCCCGATCGGACAATCGACGTGGTGCTCGCCGACTGCGAGCCCGAGCGCGCGCAGGTCGTGCGGCAGGAGCTCGACACGCTCGCGGCGCGCCGAATGCCGCCCCCCAGGGAGTGACTCAGAAGTCCGTGCAGTCCAGGTCGCGTGCGTCCACGTCGTTGTCGAAGCCGTCGCGGCAGCCGTACTCGAAGCCGCAGACGAGGCGCCCGAAGCAGTCTTTGTAGGCGGGCAGGCATTGGGCGGCGATGCACGCCAGGCAAGTGGGCGAGCCGCCGCCGTTGCCGCAGACGCTGCCGCACTGGCCGACGATGCAGACCACGAGGTGCGAGAAGCGCATGCTCTCCCCCGAGTGCGTCGGCGCCTTGTACGCGGCTGAGTCCGGTTAGTTTCGGTCTTCGGTATTTCGGTAGGCCGCAGCGTCGATCTCGGCCTTGCGCAGGAGGCGGTGCAGGCTCTCGCGCTCGACCCCCGCGTGCTTCGCAGCTTGGGTGACGTTGCCCTCGTGCGCACGCATCAGCGCGTGCAGATAACGCCGCGTTGTGCGCTCCCGGCCCCACTCGAGCACGTCACGATAGGACATCCGCGCCAGTCCCGGCGTCGCGCCGGCATCCTCCGCGGTCGTCGGCTCGCCCTTCCGCACGGTGTCTGCGAGATCCTCCTCGGCCACGCTCGCGGCGCGCGCGAGGATCACCGCGCGGTCCACCGCGTGCTCGAGCTCGCGCACGTTCCCCGGCCAGGCATATCGGGTCATCGCCCGCAGCGCCTCCGGCTCGAAGTCCTCCACGGCGCGGCCGAAGCGCTCGACCGCGCGGCGCAGGAAGTGGTGGGCGAGCAGGAGCACGTCGTCCCCGCGGGCGCGCAGGGCGGGGAGCTCGATTGGGTAGACCTCGAGCCGGAAGTAGAGGTCTTCGCGGAAGCGGCCCTCGTCCACGGCGCGCCGCAGGTCCTGGTGGGTGGCCGCCACGATGCGCGCCCGCAGCGAGCGCTCGCGCGTCTCGCCGACCCGCCGGTAGACGCGCTCCTGCAGCGCCCGCGTCAGCTTGACCTGCAGATCGAGCGGCAGATCGCCGATCTCGTCGAGGAAGAGCGTGCCCTCCGCCGCCTCGTGCATCAGCCCATCGCGCGCCTGGTCGGCCCCCGTGAACGCGCCGCGCGCGTGGCCGAAGAGCTCGCTCTCGAGCAGCCGGTCAGGGATCGCGCCGCAATTGACGGCTACGAAGGGCCGCTCGCGCCGCTGCCCGGAGCGGTGGATGGCGCGGGCCGCGACCTCTTTGCCGGTGCCGCTCTCGCCGGTCAGCAGCACCGTCACGTCGAGGTCGCAGACGCGCTCGATCAGGTAGCGCACCTGCTCCATCGCCGGGCTGTCGCCGAGCAGCTCGCCCAGACCCTCGCGACGTCGCAGGGCTTCCTCGGCCGCCTCGGCGCGCGCACGCAGCGCACGGCGTTCGAGGGCGCGCTCGATCTTGAGGAGCAGCTCGTCCGGCTCGAAGGGCTTGGCGACGTAGTCGTACGCGCCGGCCTTCACCGCCGCCACCGCCGCCTCGACGCTGGCGAACGCGGTCATCAGGATGACCTCGGTCTCCGCGTTGGCCTCGCGGCAGCGCTCCAGCAGCGAGAAGCCGTCGCCATCCGGCAGCCGCACGTCGGTGAGCACCAGATCGTACACATTCGCCGAGACGAGCGCCGCGCCCTCGCTCACGTCTGCGGCGGCGTCGACCTCGTGGCCCGCGAGCAGGCGCACGACGAGGGCGCGCAGCGAGGCCTTGTCTTCAACGACGAGGATGCGAGCCATTCGTCTCTCCTGCCGGGAGCCACGCGACGAACACGCCCCCGGGCCGTTCGGACTCGCGTAGAGCACGAAGCGTACCGCCGTGGGCCTGCGCGATGCTGCGCGCGATCGCCAGGCCCAGCCCGCTGCCCGTGGGCCGCTGCGAGTAGAACGGTTCGAAGACCTGCTCGAGGGCGTCTTCCGGGACGCCGGGCCCGTCGTCGCGGACCGTGAGGCGGGCGCCCTGCTCGCCCTCTGCGGCGGCGGGCTCGACCTCGATCGTGACGGCGTCGCCGAACGCGAGTCCGTTGTGGACGAGGTTGCTGAGCAGCTGCCGCAGCCGGGCGGGGTCGCCGCTCACGACCACTGCGTCTGGGGCGTCGACGGAGCACCCGTCGTGACGGTCGGCGACGAGGCGTGCGAGCTCCACGAGGTCGACGGCGTCGCGCCGCAGCGCGCCTGGCCTCGCGTAGTCGAGCAGCGCTTTGACGATGTCCTGGCAGTCGCGGGTCTCGCGGGCGATCACCGCGGCGTCGTCCGCCACCTCGCCGCCGGCGCGCTCGATGAGTCGCGCGTGGCCGAGGATGACGCCGAGCGGGTTGTTGATCTCGTGGGCGATGCCCGCCGCCACGCGCCCGAGGGCGGCCATCGTCTCGGCGCCGGCGCGCGCTCTTCGATGGGCCTCCAGGTCGGTGAGCATCTCGTTGATCGACCGCCCCAGCGCGGCCAGCTCGGGCGGGCCCGTCTCGGGCACCCGAGCACCCTCCGGAGCGCACGCGACGTTGGCCGCGGCTTGCTCGAGAGTCTCCACCGGAACTGTGACCGCCTGGGTCACACGTGTCGCCACGAGTAACGCGCAGACCAGCGCGCCGATGACCACCGACGTCGCCACCAGGCTCGCCCGACGCGTCGACTGGACCGCCGCTGCCCGAGCTGCGGCGATGCGCGCCGCGATCGCCGCCTCGTCGCGTTCGAGCTCGTGTACGACCTTCTGGATCCGGTCCACCGCGGCGAAGTGCGCCTGGGCGGCCTCGGCGTGGCGGCCGGCCGCGTGGGCGGGGAGGAACTTCTGCTCGAAGAGCTGATCGAGGGCGTCGAAGCGCTCGCGCAACCGATTCACGGAGCCATCCGGCGCGGCCCCGGACTGCTCGAGCCGATCGAGCGCCGCGGCCAGGTCCCGCCGGGCGTTGCGCGTGTGCCCGACATGCTCGTGGGTCTCCAGACCGAGGGCGAGGTGGGCTTGGTGCATATAGAATTCGCGCACCAACGCGCCGGTCCGCGACAAGCGGCGTCCCGCCTCGGCCAGCTCGCCGACTTCGCGAAGCGAGTCGCCCACCGAGACCGCAGCCATGCTCGCCACGGCGATGCCCGCGGCCGACAGGCCGACGAGCGCGAGGAAGCCGAATGTCATCCGTCGCCCGATGCTCCACGGGGCGCGCGGCATGGTCTCCTCCCGGTCGGTGAACGCCACGATACACGTGGCAAAGACGGCGGGCATGCCCGTTGCTTAAGGGTCCGCGCAGGAATAACTTCCGGTTTCGCATCCACGAGCGCACGCCATCTTCGCCCGCGCCTCGGTCGACCAATCCTCGACGTACCTCTGGTACGCCTGCGGTTGAGCTCGGTCGCCGCGAACGAATCTGACGCACGCTCGCGGCGCGAAACTG
>PVBE010488161.1_pt1 | contig 10629 bp, 9 predicted proteins | sample 1631181 | NCBI WGS metagenome assembly PVBE01 (sample SAMN08397723, study PRJNA350692) | Marine metagenome, whole genome shotgun sequencing project. | isolation source: water | place: Pacific Ocean | collected 2012-04 | reverse complement strand
TTAAACGCTGAAGCAAGAGCCTCGGCATAACCCCATGGGCAATCCACTCAACAATCGCGATTTAGTGTACAAGGGATGGGGTCCACCTCAAACTCGGACGATGCCTCCGATCAGTGTCTTTGGAAGGCTTGGAACAGGCAGGTTTATGATTTCTGGTTATGACTCGGCGTATCCGCCTCTGTGCGTGTCTATCGCAATCATGCTTTCTATCGTCCTCGCCAGAGTTTTGGGCTGGAGTTCGTGCTGGCACGTCATTCTTGCTCTCTGGACGGCCTTGATAGTCCTAGTGTTCGTCGGGCCAAGTCTCAAGACTTGGCGCCTTACCGGAGAATACCGATCATCGTCAAACCCAGGATTACGTTTAAAGAAACCCGATGACATCTTCCGGCAAGTGTAGCGGGCTGCCTCACCTACCTTCTTGGCAAGTCCGGCCCTGGGCCTGCGTTGTCCCCCGGTCCGGCCGAAAACGATAGGATATCGTTAAGGTTCGGCAGAGCGGGGTTGGTGTGCACGATGCGCCAAGGACCTTCGGCGTTGGTGAAGGTTAGCCAAGTTTCTCCTGTCGTTGCCCGGGGGAAGTAGGCGGGGATGTCAGCGAAGCGGCCGGTGGCGTCCGTTTCGGCGAGGCCGTTGAAACGGGCGTAGAGCAGTACGCGGACTTCTCGGACGTTTCCGAATCTGGAGAAATCCCAACGCCGGATCTGGCGATCCATGCGGAGGCGGTCGTAGCGGTCGAAGAACCACTGGTAGGACCGAAGCGCGTATTGGAAGCCCCAGCCTTGCGCGTCTTCGTAGTCCGTGGCGTAGAGGTCCGCGACGCCGTTCAGGCGTTCCGCGGCGAAGGCCGATTCCCATTCGAGGATGCGATCGGCGATGTTTTTGGCCGCGGCACGTTGTGCGCCGCCCAGCCCTTCGAGATTGGGCCACCATTCCGTCTTCGAGGGACGCGTATCCTTGCGCTGGATCGGCAGGCTCGCTGCGGAGCGTTGCGTTCTTCGCAGCGTCACCTCGTGGGCATGGTGGCTCAACGTGCGGTTCACGGCCCGGTAGTCGCCGAAGTTTACCGTGCCAGCATATGGTTGCTTCTCATTGGTTCGAGCCTCGACGCGGTAGGTTGCGGTTTGGCCCCGTGGCGCACTCTCGTCTAGGAAACGGCGAGTTTCGATGTCTTCTGCGATGAGTGAGAAGCCCTTCTCGCCGCCCGCGCGGCGATAGACGCGAAAATCCAGGTCGCCTTCGCGAAAGGGCCAGGAAACAATAACGCCGTTCTGCCCCCTGTCGGCGCGAAAGCCGACGACGGGCGCGGCGGCTTCCGGCAGGCGAAAGGTTTGCGACTCGAACAGATTCTCGCGGGTGTGCAGGATGAAAGTGTGCTTCCCTGCGGATATTACGAAAGCCGTGCCCTGCTCCGCGGGCGAGTAGTGCCGCAGCAGCGTGTCGCGCCACGCGCCCACGGTCGGCAAGTCACCCGGTCCAATTACGCGCTCGAAGGACCCAAGGCGTTCTTCGTTCGTGTGGGCCGAGAAGATGGGGATCCAGTAGTTGCGCCCGGTGTTGGGGATCAACTCGGGGACCTGCCCGGGCCGCTCCAAGCCGTACGCGCCATGGAGCATGTGCCCGTCATCGTGGACTCCGTCAATATCGGTAAGGTTCGCATGGAATGCCTTCGCCGTTCGCGACGGCGCGAGCCGGTACGCCACCTTTACCTTCTCGCGAATAGCGTCTTGTTCGACGATGAGTCCGGTGTCTGCCAAAGCTGCGAGCGCCGGACGCAAAACGGGCTCCCAGTATGTGCCACGCGACTCGCCAAACCACAAATCCTCTGGCTTGCGAAGATGGTACACCGTCGCGCCCAGCATGCTTCCCTGCAACAGCATAGCGTTGTAGAGCTCCGGGGGCATGACGACGCTGTCCCCTTGGGCGTGGCCAAACTGCCCAGGCCGAATGAAGCCGGCCTCGCGGTACCAATCGGAGGAAATGGAAATGCCCCAGTCTTCGACGGCGCCTTCAAGCCAAAGGCCCATCAAAGCCGATATGCGCGTGATGTTGTGATGGCCGCGCTGGAGGTTGAGCGGCAAGACTCGGGATTGGTTTTTCTTGATCGTGTCGTACAACCGCGAGCACCAGTCGTTCGACATGACGCGCGGCCAATGCAATTCGTCCAACGCGATGGCCGCGAAGCGCCGGACCTTCGCTGTTTCCTCGATAAGGGCCGCGAGCCATCTTGCCTCGGGCGGCTCGCCCATCGCGTCGCCGTTCGCGAATTCATGGTATTGATTGAAAGCGAGGCCTTCGACATAGGCCCCCTTGATGGTCGAGTACCCACGCAACAGCCCGGTGACTGTCGAAACGGGGTACAGGTGTGCCCCGGCGTCTATTCCAGCCGTTAGGAAGACAGGGACGTCCTCCTTCTGAAGTGCCGCCAGAACCGTCTCCAGGTACTCGCGCTCCGAATCCGATTGGAGTGAGACGAAAGGAAGCCTGAACATGGCATGAGGTTCCAGGTTGCTGGGCAGCGAGCGCCACGCGTCTAGTATCGAGTTAGCGACTTCCCGCGGCTGGTTGGACAGCGGCGGCGCGTCGAACAGAAACAGCGGGGCGTCCGCGGAGATCGCGCCGGCCAAACTGGACGACAGCAAGCACGCGCAACAAGTCAGCATTCTGAGCGTATGGGGTCTCAAGAACTACCTCCAAGAACCTCATCTTAGGGCAGGCTTCCCCATTGTTACAACAGGGAGTCTTCGCCGGGTGGCTATCTCAAGAACAACGCTTCCGCGTTGCGCGTAGTCGCCGCTAGCAGCTCATCGAGCTTGACGCCGATGGTTTCCGCCAGCGATTCCGCTGTTAGCCGAACGTGCGCCGGCTCGCATCGTTTACCTCGAATGGGCTGCGGCGCGAGATAGGGTGCGTCCGTTTCCACGAGCAACCTGTCGCGGGGGACAAGCCCGGCCACCTCTCGAAGCTCGGCCGCTTTCGGAAAGGTAACGTTGCCCGCGAAAGAAATGTGAAAACCCCACGATAGCGTCCGCTCGGCAAAATCCGAGTCGCCCGCGAAGCAATGCATAACGCCTCCCGTAAGCCACGTGTGATACTCGTCCAGAATCGCGCACAGGTCGCTGGTCGATTCTCGGTTGTGGATTACCACGGGAAGGGCCAATTCGGCGGCCAACTCGAGTTGGCTGCGGAATCCCGCCGCCTGAACGTCCTTAGGCGTGTCGTTGTACTTGAAGTAGTCCAATCCGATCTCGCCGATTGCTACGACTTCTGACGCGGTGGCCAACGTACCCAACTCGTCGAGAACTTCAGAGGTAACGGTCGCCGCGTGATAGGGATGGACGCCGACAGCCGCGTAAACATTTGGCCGCGTCAATCCCACGGCCTCGCGGCTCGATTCGAGGTCGTCTCCGATGACGACCAGCCAGTCCAACGCATCGAGTGCGCTCGCTATGACTTCTTCGCGGTCGTCGTCGAATTTTACGTCCTGCAGGTGACAATGCGAATCGACCAAGGGCATCAGTTCTGGGTACCCTCGCCGCCCTGATTCTTTTTCTGCGCGCCCCCGCCACCCGAGTGCCTGCGCCTGCGCCGCTTCCGCTTCGGCTGATTCGCGCCCTCGGTATTTCCTTCCGCGTTAGCCGTCTTAGCAGCCTCGTTGCCGACCGACTCGGGCTTCGGCCGTGAGGACGGTTCCCCCGGAGGCGCCGTCTCGACAGCATCTTGCGCTTGACTATCCGCCGGGGTCGCCTTACCCTCGGAACCGGGCTTGCGTTCGCCCTGCTTCCGAGCTTCGCCCGCCTTCTCCGGCAGCCCACGGCCCCGGCGCCCTTCCGGCGCGCCTTCCCTCGCGACGACGTCCGCTGCGTCCTGGGCGTTCGCTTCCATCTTATCGCGCACCCGCGCCAACTCTTCGGGTTTAGGCCCGCCGGGGCGCTTACGGCCACGCTTCTCCAGCGAGTACAACTCGTTCTCATAGCTGAGGCAGCACATGAGCCGCCCGCACTGACCACTCAGTTTCGCGGGGTTAAGCGACAGGCTCTGCCTCTTCGCCATTTTCATCGAGATGGGCACGAAATCGGTTATCCAAGCGGTGCAACACAACTCGCGGCCGCACGATCCGATGCCGCCGACCATCTTCGCCTCGTCGCGCACCTGAATATGGCGCAGCTCGATCCGGGTCTTCAACTCCTGTGCGAGATCGCGCACCAGTTCCCGAAAATCCACCCGGTCTTCAGCCGTGAAATAGAAGATAACTTTGCGCCGGTCGAATCCGTACTCGCATTCCACCAACTTCATGGGCAGGTTGCGCTCGCGAATCTTTTCTTTGCACGTCGCCTTCGCCCGCTCCTCGTCATCGAGAATCTGACGGTGCGTGATATTGTCATGATCCGTCGCCGCCCGGACCACGGTCATCTTGTATCGATCTTCCGATTCGGGAGGACACTCTTCGGGCGGCAAAACGCAAACCCCGTACTCCAGGCCACGGTCGCTTCGCACCACGCACGGGGTGTCTCGTTCCAGAGGAACATTGCGGCTAATAAACGTAATCACGCGATGGGGCTTGCGCAGCCGCACCTTTACAGTCTGCATGAGTTCGCACTCCTGGCTCGTCGCCAGTCCGATGAGCTATCCGGACTAGGGAGCGAGGGCAAAGAAGAGGTCGCGAAAGACGCGCTCTTCGTTAAGAAATCGTTCCAAGTAGAGCCGCGCCTTGCCGATGGCGCCAATCGGATCGCCGGGCGGCCCCGCCGATTTGAGCAAGGCCTCTTGATCGAGATTCAGAATATGGATTGCGCCGCCCGTAGCGCGATAGACCAAGGCGTCGCGGTACCACGTTTCAAACAGGTACAAGTGTTCCATTATATCACGGCGGCACAGCGCATCCGCCAGCGCCATCAGCTCCTCCTTAATTTGCTCGCGATCTTCCTTGGAGACCTCCTGATTGTCCGGGGGCTCGCCCTCCGCTTTTACCCCCGCCTCGATAGCCGCCTTCTGGGCCGAAAGATACTTTCCGAACTCCTCGGAAAGCGCCAGCGGATCCTCTCCGGCGGAGAGGCGTCCGACCATGTCCAACACCACCGTACGCCTCTCGGTATCCACCAAATCGAAAGCCCGAGACATCTGCCCTTGCGAAAGAGACGCCGCCGCTTGCGCCGCTTCGGGCGGAAGATTCCGCTTGCGACGGAGAATATCCAACACCGTGTCCGGGCGCAACGCCCCAAAACGTAGGCGTTGACACCGTGAGCGAATCGTCGGGAGCAACAACTGAGGGAACTCGGTGATCAGAATGAACAACGTTTGTCCGAGCGGCTCTTCCAGCGTCTTGAGCAGATGATTCTGTGCCGGACCGCGCATCCGTTCGGCGTCCATGATGATGAAGATCCGCCACTTCGACTCGAAGGGTCGGAGCGAGGCCATCTCGATAATTCCTTCGATGGCGCCCACATCGATATTCCGCGATTTCTTCACCGGGACCACTACCTGCACGTCCGGGTGGTTCGAATGCGCAATCTTCGTACAGGGCAGGCACTCGCCGCACGCATCTTGGCCCTCCGACTCGCAGTTCATCGCCTTCGCTAACTCCAACGCCGTCAGCCACTTGCCCACCCCAGAAGGCCCCCAGAACAAAAGGCCATTGGGGATGCGATCCCTCGCAATCATGTTGCACAGAAGGCGTACGGGAACATCTTGGTCGCGGATATTGGTAAGAGCCATAGCGCCACTATCATGGGCTAAACCCTGGGAGCAACGCAAAATAAGTATTCACAGCGGACACGCGGGAAACGTGGAGATACTTCCGCGGTGGCGGTATGTAACGTTGACGCTACCGACAAAGGTTGGCAATCTCGATAAAGGCGCGACATGTTCATTCTGAACGAAGTGAAGAATCTCTTCTCCGCCAATGACTTGCGCACGAAAGAGGTCCTTCGCATTCACTCAGGATGACAGCGCTGGCGACTTTTGTCGGTCGCATCGACTTTGTGGTTTGCGCGATGGGTGGCGTCTCTAGGTTTGTTCGTGTTTGACGGGAGCGGGGCGCGGCCTCAAAATGGATGACCCCAGCCGCGCGGAAGCTGGAACTAAGGATTCTCGGAGCCATGCAGGACTTAGACTTATTGGCAAAATGGCGCGACGCCCGCGACGCGACAGCGTTCGCCCAACTCGTGAACCACCACGCGGGGATAGTCTACGCCACATGCCGCCGCGTTCTCGGCAGTGAATCCGATGCCGAGGACGTCGCCCAAGAGTGCTTCGAAATGTTGGCCGAGGACAGGGGCGCGCCTCGCGAGCATGTGGGCGAATGGCTGCACCGTGTCGCGACGAATCGCACTATCAGCCGACGAAGGTCGGATTCGAGGTGTCACGCGCGCGAATCCCGTTACTCCGCTGGCACCGATCCCGACAGGACCGTCGAGTGGGACGACATATATCGGTTCGTGGAGGAGACCCTCGGCAGCCTGCCCGATGAGTTCCGCCATGCCATCGTTGCTACCATGCTCGAAGGAGAAACCCGCGCCGCTGTCGCGGGCCTACTGGGCGTATCGCCTAGCACGGTCGCGTACCGCATCGACAAAGGCGTCGAGTTAATCCGCGGATCCCTCCGCAAGAAGGGCATCGTGGGCGCGAGGGTCGATTTGGCGGGTGGCTCGGATTTCTACGTGGGAACTCACTCCGAGACGGACGCGGACGGAGCCTTCAGCTTCCACGGTCTGCCGCCCACTGTCGACCTGCATATCGTCGCCTCCCTTGGCGAAGCACTAAAGACGATGCCACTCGAACTGCGGGCCGAAGGGTTGACCGACGGCGAGTTGGTGTTGCTCGAAGCCGGCACTGTTGCCGGCTTGGTCATCAACGAAGCTGGGGAAGGCCTGTCCGGCGTGTTCGTCATCGCCAAGGGTACGCGGGACAGCTGCGTGGGTTCGAGCGACCGCGTGGTGTTTGGGCTGGGCGGCACGTATGTGTTGGAGGAATTGGTTCCGGGCGAGTACAAGATCATCCTTCGGGAAGGCAACGCGACCTATCATCATTCGGATTCCGATAGCGGGACCTATGCCAGCCTTGGTGATGGCAAAAGTCTTCAGGGCTAAACCTCGTGTATGAAGGTTCTTACTCAATCACGGGAACGGTAACCGATGCTTCTGGCAAACCGTTAGAGGGAGCCCACATCTTCTACGGGAACGCATTGCCTAGCATGATCAATCACGCCTCGGCTGCAACGGACGCCGATGGCCGCTTCGAGTTGGAGTCGTTCCCCGTGTCCAGATAGCGAGTCGCCGCGTACCATCCCGGCTATTCGCCGAGCACCATCGAAGTCGAAGAAGACTATGATCGCGCCGAACCCCTCACTTTCAACCTCTCGACCGGCGGCATCGTCGAAGGGAGCGTCATTGTTCGAGACGCCCAATTTCTTCGCGTGACCATGGGCGTCTCCGTCGAGTTCTCCGGCCCATCTCTCGGCGAGAGCGACGTAACGCGCGACGGCGTCTACCGCATGGAGTCCATTCCCAAAGGCCCCACCGAGCTTTTCGCCACGGTGGACTACCAGGATGATCAGCACCGAATGGTGTCGCGGCCCATTGAAATCACAGACGGACAGGTGATCACGGTAGATTTCGACATCGCAGAATCCACAGGCTCGGTCGAGGGGCTTGTCCTGCCGGATGCTGGTGACACGGGAGTCATGGTCGTCTACGCCGTTATCGAGACACTCTACGGAACAGACCGCGTCGGCATATTAGTGAACGAAGACGGCGCGTTCAAGGTTGACCATGTGGCGGCGGGTGAAGGCGAGTTAGAGGCCATGGTGGTGCTCCGTTCCGGCCAGATGATTCAGGGGACTGTCCCGATTACCGTGACAGATGGCGAGAGCCTCCAAGTGGACTTGAACCTGAGGTGGTAGACGACCGAGAGAGTTTTGCCGCGAGCGTCAACACTGGTATTCTCTAACTCGGGATAGCCATTGGACGTCAAAAAGAACGGAGCTAGTCAAGAACTTGAGCGAGGATATTTCAAGCCTAATGGGCAGTCATGCGCTCTCGCGGACAGTCGCGCAAGCAGTCTGCGCGCAAGCCATCTGCGCGCTTGCCTTCGTGGTCGTGTCCCCCCAGGCGGGCTGGGCGGCGGACGATTCGGGCGGCGAGATCGTGGGGCGTTGGGTTACCGAAGGCGCGGAATCGATTATCGAGATCTACAAGGAGGTCGACAGCGATGCCGACGCCAAAGAGAAATCTCGCTATTACGGGAAGCTTACTTGGATTCATGACGCGGCGTACACGGATCGGGGGATGAAGATCACGGACACGATGGAGAATTGGAACAATTCGGACGAGGCTCGGCGCAAAGATCCCCTCTTGGGCCGATTGATTCTTGAGGGCCTCGTTTACAATTCCCGCAAGAAGCGCTGGGAGAAAGGCCGGGCGTACGATCCGGAATCGGGGAAAAAATACAAGTGCATAATATGGGTAACGCAAGGGGATGATGGCTTAGATCGACTAAAGCTCCGAGGGTATATCGGCGTGTCGCTCATCGGGCACACCGTCGAATGGACGCGCACGAAGGACTAGCCTTACGAACTGGACGGAGCCCCGTCCGCCGACGCCTTCCGTGAGCCGACAATAACATCCTGTCCCGAGACCCGGGTTAAGAGAACGATAATCCGCAAACGGTCGCGCTTGTGCCTTCTGGACGTGGACCCGCTTCTCTCGCCATGACTCGTCATCTCGGCGACGAACCCGTAGGGGTTCTTGGGGTGGTAATCCACCGATGCCGTGGGGAAATTATTGCACATGGATTGCAAGATCGGACCAATTTCCCTCACCTCGCATGTGGTGTGCCTCGGCCGCTTTTTCACCACATGGATCACCTCCGCCACCGCGTCCGGGAAATCCTTGTTCAGGCCCGAACTCAAATAACTAGCCGCCTTGTCAGCTTCTCGAAACTTTTCTTGCATGGTCCAACACTCCCCAACAGGACCAAAGTGGTATTGGGACACTCCGAAGATATTTCTCTTCTCTTTTAGTGTACCACGAACCACATTGCTGTGGCCTCGTGACCGGCCACGTGCGAACAACCCATGCGCCGCGGCGCGTCTGAGGCCCTCCTAGCGCTTCATCCGCGCGAACTCAGTTTGAACGCGGCGGCACATAGCCGTATACTTACGGTGAGCACTGGATTATCAATGCTTTGACCTAAACGATTTACGGCCGGTTTCGGCTGTTGGACGGAGTTGCGCCCACCACGCTCCGAATGTGAGCGCATTGCTACCTATCAGAACCTCGGCCCTCTCCCCAGACGAAGTCCGGCCCATCCTATTCCGCCGGCGGAAATGAACAACTGCATGTCCTTTGAAGAATTCGACCTCGACCCGCGTTGCCTGCACGTCTTGAATCAGCAGAGCATCACGGAACCCACGCCCGTCCAAGATCAAGCCATTCCCATCGCGTTGGAGGGAAAGGATCTGGTGGCCGTCGCCCAAACCGGCACCGGAAAGACCCTCGCTTTTGCCCTTCCAAGCCTGACGCGGCTCGCCCAAGGCAAGATCAAGCGCAACCTTATGCTAGTGCTCCTGCCTACGCGCGAGCTCTGCACACAAGTGCACGAAGTCATCGACACGCTCGGCAAGGCGATGCATATAAACGCGGTACCCATCTACGGCGGTGTCAGCATCGATAAGCAGGCCAATCAGCTACGAAAGGGCATGACGGTTATTGTGGCCACACCGGGCCGCCTGCTAGACCAGATGGGCCGGAAAAACGTCAGGTTCGACAACCTGGAAATCCTGGTACTAGACGAAGCGGATCGAATGCTGGACATGGGCTTCCTGCCCGACATCCAGCGTATCCTCCGAAAGCTCCCGCCCGATCGCCAGACGCTCATGTTCTCCGCCACCTTTCCAAATGAAATCAGCCGAATGGCCGAGAAGATGATGCGCGAACCGGAACGCGTTAGCGTGGGGGCCATCGCGAAACCAGTCGATACGGTCCGCCAGACGCTTTACTCCGTTCGCGCCGAAGACAAGACCGCCCTCCTCACGAAAATCATGGATGAGGAAGACATTACATCGGCCCTCATCTTTCTGCGAACCAAGTCGCGCACGGAACGGCTCGCGAGTACGCTTCGCAAGAAGAAGTACAATATCGCGCAGATTCACGGTGACCGCTCGCAGGGGCAGCGGCAGCAGGCGCTCGATGGGTTCAAAAACGGAAAATACAACGTGCTGGTTGCCACCGATGTGGCCTCGCGCGGCTTGGATATCGACTGCGTGAGCCATGCGTTCAACTACGACATCCCGCCGAACTCCGACGACTACATACACCGTATTGGTCGAACGGCCCGCGCACAAGCCGACGGCGACGCGATTACCTTTGTCTCGCCGACGGAGTACAAAGAGCTAGAGTCCATCGAGCGCGCCCTCGCTCACAACATCCCGCGCGCCGAATGGGAGAAGGCACCCCGCGTCCTTTCCCTATACCACCCCCCAGGCAAGAAGAAGGCGGGAAACCGGCAGCGAAGACCGCGTCCAGCGCCACGCCGCCGTCGCCGCCTGCTGTAGAAGCCGTCAGCAAACAACCAACCCCCTCCTCAAGTACGCCACCGGCCAAAGTCGAGAAGAGGCTTGCCGGCGCAGCCTTA
>PVBE010626755.1_pt1 | contig 10630 bp, 8 predicted proteins | sample 1631181 | NCBI WGS metagenome assembly PVBE01 (sample SAMN08397723, study PRJNA350692) | Marine metagenome, whole genome shotgun sequencing project. | isolation source: water | place: Pacific Ocean | collected 2012-04 | reverse complement strand
TGACATAGATCATGGATAGTTGCAGGATCGTGTGGGCGATGCTCCAAGTCAAACAATATAAAGTCCAAGCCAGCCGACGCCGCTATTTCGATGGTCGCAATATCACGACTGTACATGATAAATGTGCCAACGACTGTCTTGCCAGCTTTCCACTTGCTCCTCAAAGGATTTACATTCATGGATGCTTTCTCTTTCAGTAGGGTGTAATTTACGTTTGTGGCAACGGAATTTGTCCAGTATCACTGCTGTAGCTGCTATTCAAATTCTTCTAGGCTTGAGGGCGGTCATTGAATACCACTTGGTTTTCTTAGATTCCGAGCACTGAAAACTTCCGGATTGACACACCAGCGCGGTTGTTCACCCCTAAATACACCTCCGAGATCTTCAACCACAGACTGGGCACACCGAGCTTCAGCACCTGCTGTTGAACATAGTACGTGCGGTGAGCCAATGAAATTCGGATGCTGGAAAAGCGGGTGATTGACATTGGCAGGAGGCTCCTCCGGGAACACGTCGAGTCCAAATCCACTAAGGTGCTCGTCTACCAGAGCCTCATGCAAAATGTCTAGCCCATCGATCAGTGCGCCGCGCCCAAAGTTGAGCAGATACGCCCCGCGTTTAATCTTACGGATATTAGAGAGGTTAATCATTCCTGTCGTCTCAACACTTACCAGAGCGTGGAGTGAAACGACATCGGATTCTCCAAGAAGCTCGTCCAGCGATTTGAGCTCCACCTGCAGTTCGTCCAACAGCTCGTGGTCAACATAGGGATCATAGCCAATGACACGCATTCCGAAACCCTGAGCTCGGGCTGCAACGGCACGTCCGATTCGGCCCATGCCGATGATACCAATGGTCTTTCCGTAAAGGTCATCGGTGCGGTCAGTCGCAGCTTTCCAGCGCCCGCTAATTAACGAATCATGCCAGTAGAATAGGCGCTTGGTTAGCGCTAAAAGCAGTGCAAATGTCGCTTCAGCTACAGCATCACCAAGCAGGGGTGCATAAACTACTGGTATCCCGCGCTCTGTTGCAGCCTCAACATCCAAGTTTTCGTAGCCTGCGCCTGTTCGACTGATCACGACCAGATCATTGCTGACATCCATAATGTCACCATCAATGGGAGCGAGGCCTCGAGTGATTAGACAGACGGTGTTGGGCATCAGCCCTAACAAAGTTTCTCGTTCGTCGTTTTCCGCGGTCACTATTGGGTAAAGCGACCCCAGCCCTTTGTGAATAATCGGGTCGATTGGAGCCGTCGCCATAATCTGCAGCTTTGTTGAGTTCATCGACGGTAGCCTCTCTCGCGATCAGACATGGTAGTTAACCTCAAAGTCCCACATGGAAAGGCTCCCGTGAAGATTGGTTCAGTCGTTCCGCGCCAGTTTCTGTTACTAGAACGACATCGCCTAACCCGACATATAGATAGCGCGGTTTAGTTCCTGGCACAGTGATCGGCGGGTGAATCATTGCGACTACACCTGGTTCGAGTAACGTCATGTTGGTATCGGTGAAATACGGCCATTCACCGTAATCTAGCCCCTGCCCGTGGCCAAACCTCCCCCACTCTCCATCACCATAACCTAAACGGTCTGCCGATGCTCGAGCAGCTTTACAAACATCAGCAATCGGAACTCCTGGCTTCATCGATTCGATGATCTCATCTTGAATCTCTCGGCATGCTCCAAGCAACGTTTCCATCTGTTCAGAAGGGGGGCCCACGGTCCCAGACCGCACGGGTTGTACAAAGTACCCATTTTTCATCAGATAAGTATTGATATTCAGCTGATCGCCCCATTCTAGTTTTCGAAAGTGGGGGCCGATGTCCATAAGTCCTGACTCGACATTATTCGAAGGTCCGGATGCCAACGTGTAGTACGCAGAATCTGCGCCGCGCGCTTTAGCGTAACGTTCCAACTCCGCGGATAATTCGTAACCCATCATCCCAGGTTTTAGCACATCGGGAATAAGTTCAAACACTTCATCACTTAATCGAACGGTATCTCGCATGATTTCGATCTCCGCGTCACTTTTGACATAACGAAGACGCGCGACGATATCCTCCACTTCCGACATGCGGTCGACACCGAGATGCTTCATGAGATCTTGGTACACAGGTACAGGCATGTTCTCCAGCCCGGCTATTCCGTAGTTTTTGCTACCCAGACTGCGTTCGGTGAGAATTTCCTTGATCTCCTGCCCAAATGACTTTCCCACGAATTCCGAACTCGACCCAACAGTTTTCTCATCAAAAGTACTCGAGATAGCTTTCGGGTCGGGGGAAGACACCAAGCGAATATCCCGCATCCAAGATATCCGGGAAATGAATTTCCTCGTGTACTCCATGCCCGGGCAAAGGAGTACAGCTTCCCCTTTCTCTGGAACAAGGACAATCGTGTCGGTTAGCAAGTCAAAGTTAGACCAGTTCGATAGATAGCCCACATGGCCGGTCTGATACCACATGTGAATCTTGGGCCCAGAATAGACGAGAAGCGCTCCAAGCCCGTTTTCGATTACGAAATCGCGAACCTTCTCTACTCGTGCTTCGCATTCTGCATCTGAAATCGTTAATGGAGCTGTAATTTTGTTAGCCATATTTGCCTCACTCGCGATGGGATTAATGCCGAGAAATGCTCAATGTACAGATTAAAGGTACTGTATACTAAGATTGCCGTAAGCATACATATTATTCCGCCAATGACCATGTTACAACCACCTCGCCGTAAAAATCGGACGTCGAATTACAGATTCGTTACGTTTTCGATGAATTGGTCAAAAAAGTTTAATATCCTGGAAAAGCCATAAGGAGGAAAATTTATGAAAAAGCAATATTCACCATTAATCTTGGCGTTAGTCATTTTGGTTCTTGGTGTATCGCAACCAAGTCGCGCTGCTGAGTGTGTGCGTGTGGTTGGTTACGAGCCTTGGACCGGGCAACAAACAATTGATCCTGCATTTAACACAATTCAGACTGACGTTCAGTTAATCATGGCTCTCTATGAGCCGTTAATATGGGTTGACAATAACTTTGGGCTCGTCCCCCGTCTTGCTAAGTCGTGGGAAGCCAACGCCGATGGAACAGTATGGACCTTTAAATTGCAAGAAGGGGTAAAGTTTCACGACGGTTCAGATTTCGATGCGGAGGATGTCGTCTATACCTATCGTCGCCTTATCGCAGAAGAGACAGCGTCGCCCGCCTCAGCCGTTCTGGGATTCTTGACAGCGGAAGGAATTGAGGCAGTGGATTCACACACTGTGAAGTTCACTGCAAATACTCCAACAGCAGAACTACCGTTTCTCCTTTCAAACAAGTTTGCTCTGATTGTTTCCTCAGACGACACGACGGCGCAAATCAAAAACAAGGCTAACGGAACGGGACCATTTACGTTAGATGAATTTTCTCCAGCGGCCGTACGCTTAGTAATGCATGCCAATCCTTCATACTGGCAGGAAGGGCTGCCTAAATCTGACTGTTTAGAGCTTTCTTCTATAGCTGAATCAGTGGCACGAGCTGCTGCAGTGATGGCAGGACAGGCTGATGTTTTGCTGGCGGTTGATGCCAGCACCGTCATCAGTTTAGGCGACGACGCGAAGGTTACGATTGCTAAAACAGAGGCTGGACCCCTGATGATGATGTGGATGATGACCGACGTCGCGCCGTACGATGATGTCCGAGTACGTAAAGCCATGAAGTTAGTAATCGATCGCGAAAAGATGGTGGAGCTAGCACTCCTCGGATATGGCTCTCCCGGCAATGACAATCCAATTCCTCCTTCGTCACCAGCGGCCTATCGATCAGATGTCATCCAACAAGATATCCCACAAGCTAAGGCACTACTTGCAGAAGCAGGTTATCCCAACGGGCTGAAGGTAGATCTCTACACCGGTGCGACGGATCTTTATCCTGGTACCTTAGTAATGGTCCAGGCCTACAAGGAAATGGCGTCAGAGGCAGGCATTGACGTTACCATCATCCCCGCTCCGAATGACAGCTACTGGGATGAAATTTGGATGAAAAAGCCTTTCACAAGTCTGTACTGGTCGTTGAGACCACCATCGTCTGCTTTGCCGATCGCCTATACCAGCGACGCGCCTTACAATGGGACCCACTGGTATAACAAGGAATTTGACAATTTGGTGGCAACCGCTAGCAAAACTGTGGACGCAGACAAACGCGGAGATTTATACCGTGAGGCCCAACGTCTACTCGCCGAAGATGGTGGCCATATTTTACCGATGTTCTCATCGGTCGTTTCTCTGATGCGTGAAGGCTGCTCTGGCTTCCAGCCGCATACTTCCGTAAACCGAGTCCAGTATCAAGAGATACACTGCGACTAATTGCTGAATCGGGCGCGAGTGGGCCACAGCCGACTCGCGCCCGTTGTCTTTTCTTCCCGCTCGATGAAGACGTTCCGCTGGAGCTTCGTCGATCTCGCTCTAAGCAGCGGTTGTTGCGTTAATGTTATTAATGGATGGTTGTGATGATTTCGAGCGGTCATAGCAGTAAGATTGTTTGACTATCATCTTGAAAAGCACGCCAATATGACTGCACTTAGATTAATCGCGGGCCGCTTTGGGCTCGCGTTTGTCACTCTTTTCATAGTATCCATCATTATTTTCGCCATGGTTGAAATTCTTCCCGGTGATGTAGCCTCACGTATTCTTGGGCAACTGGCGACAGCGGAAAACCTTGAAGTATTGCGGGCGCAGTTACAACTCAATGACCCGGCACCGAAACGCTATCTCAACTGGCTTGTCGGTATATTTCAAGGAGATTTAGGTAACACCTTGACCAATCAACGTCCTGTTACCGAGATGCTGGGGCCGCGCCTTAAGAACACGGCCATACTCTCGCTTGTTGCGTTCGCACTCTACTTGCCGTTAGCGCTTATTCCTGCTGCTATTCAGGCATTGAATCGCGATACTGTAAAAGATCATGCTCTATCGATTCTGACATTGATAATTTTATCAACACCCGACTTTTTACTCGGAACGATCCTGTTATTTGGATTTGTGGTCGTTATACCTATTCTTCCTGCTCAATCATTAGTAGATCACACGTCAAGCTTTTTGGAATACGCGCGGGCGATCGCACTGCCAGCAACAACACTTGCGCTTGTAATGGCGTTTTACGCTGTAAGAATGTTGCGCGACAATCTTATTGAAGTTCTTGATGCAGAGTACATTCGAACTGCGGAGTTAAACGGACTTTCAAGACGTTCTGTCTTGTGGCGTCATGCGTTGCCGAATGCATTGATTCCTACCCTAAATGTCACCGCTCTCAATTTTTCCTATCTGATAGGAGGGGTGGTCATCGTTGAGAAAGTATTTTCCTTTCCCGGGTTCGGAAGACTCCTTATCGATGCATTGCTGCTACGAGATATTCCTTTGATCGAAATTACAATCTTGATTGCGGCGGCGGTCTACATCGCAGCTAACCTAGCTGCAGATGTTATTTCAATCGTTCTTAATCCCCGATTGCGAAGTTCCTGACAATGGATGCCCAAGTGCAGCTGAGAATCTCTGGTCTGTCGAGCTATTATGGGGTTTGGCGACGAACCCCAATCAGTTTTCGAGTTGGTGCTGTCATTCTTGCAATTCATATTGTCGCAGCCGCGACTGGTCCGTTCTGGGCGCCTTATGGTTTAGCGCAGATGGGAGCAGGTATGCCACTATCCGGAATGAGTTGGGCCCACCCATTTGGTCTCGACCAAATGGGGAGAGACGTTTTTAGTCGCGTCCTCCACGGAGGGCATATCGTCATCATCATGGCGCTGTCAGGCACTATGCTCGGTGCGGTGCTTGGTTCGATTGTTGGATTGTTAAGCGGATATCTTGGTGGCTGGTTTGATGATGTTGTGATGCGTATTGCCGAGGCTCTAATCAGTATCCCGTTTCTGATCCTTGGAATGTTAGTAATTAGTATGGCTGGATCTGAACTTGCAGGCCAGCCGGTTCTAGTAATTTTCGTCGTAGGATTCATCTATTTGCCACGTTTTGCGCGTATGGCACGAGCCGCCGCGCTTGACTTTATCACCCGTGACTTCGTAATGGTTGCAAGGCTACGGGGGGAAAATCCCTGGTCGGTTGTTAGACGCGAACTACTTCCTAACGCAACTGGAGTTTTATTAGTTGAATTCGCGCTCCGAGCTGGTACTGCACCTGTACTTATCGCCTCCCTTGGATTTCTTGGCTTCGGTCTCCGCCCACCAACGCCGGAATGGGGTGTACTCATCGCAGAGAATCGGCCTCTCATCGTTGTCGCACCTGAGACCGTGCTAGGGCCAGGTTTCGTTCTTGCGTCTTTGGTTATTGGGCTTAATCTGTGGACCGAGGGCTTGGCACGAATTCTTGGCCGTACTGCGCGCACAAACGATCAATGAACGAGTCTACTGCTCTCCTCCAAGTGGAGAATGTGGCGATTAGTTATCGGCACCAACATGGCTGGCTCGAAGCAGTAAGTGGCATCTCATTTTCTATCGAGAAAAAAGAAATTATCGGGCTAGTGGGTGAGTCCGGCTGTGGGAAAAGTTCTCTTGCCTTACTGCTATTTGGATACCATCATCCTAACGGACGTGTAACTAGTGGGCGTGTGCTTTTTAAGAACACAAATATTCTCGGCGTCAGTCGCGAAGTCCAAGATCAACTACGTGGAAGCCAGATCGCCTATGTACCTCAGAACCCGACAACTGCATTAAACCCAGGAAGACGCGTTGGTGGCTTGATAGCTGAAATTCTGATTCGCCATGGCATTGCGAAATCGCCAGTCCAAGCTCGAAAGCGCGTTATAGAGCTGTTTTCGCAAGTTGGTTTACCAACAACTCAAACGATGAGTCAGCGTTACCCGCATCAACTTTCGGGTGGTCAGCAGCAACGTGTGATGATCGCGATGGCTCTCGCATGTTATCCCGAACTTGTTGTCCTTGATGAACCTACTACTGGCCTTGACGTTACTACCCAAAAGCAGATCGTCTCCCTCTTGGTAGAACTGCGAGATCGGTTAGGAACATCGATGGTCTATGTCACTCACGACATGGGCGTGATTAGTGATGTCTCTGATCGAGTAGGAGTAATGTACGCGGGTCGATTGGTTGAGCTCGCGCCGACAAAAGTGCTATTCGAAAAACCAGTGCACCCGTACACACGAGGCCTTATCGCCTCGATACCCAAACTCGATGATCAGTCGCCACCGACCACAGCCCTTCGGGGCTTGTTACGGCGGGAAGAACTTCCTGGGGGCTGCCCATTCCAGCCAAGATGCGATTTTTCCCAGTCATCATGCGCTACGACACAACAGGTTCTCGTTGAACAATCACCCAGTCACCACGTTGCCTGCCAACGATGGCGAGATTTGAGATATTCAATTTCGGGACCTATCGGTTCCGGTGAGATCGCCCAAGATCAGCTGAACAAATCCATAAATGAGAGTAAATCAATATTGGCGGTCGATAATGTAACGCTTGGTTATGGTAGTGTTGGTAAGGTCCTTGGTTGGCGTCTTGGAAAGCACCCTCAAGCAGTTGTCCACAACATATCGTTGAAAATCGGCATTGGCAAAACATTTGCCTTGGTTGGGGAATCTGGAAGTGGCAAGTCGACCATTGCGCGCGCGATCAGTGGAATTCTCGAGCCATTAAAGGGGCGGGTACTGCTCGAGGATGCAGCTTTGTCCGGCTTGTTCGGATCGCGCTCACTCGAACAGCGGCGCCAAATTCAGTACATATTCCAAAATCCAGACGCATCATTGAATCCACGAATGCGAGTCGGGGAAATTCTAGCGCGACCCCTGGATGTTTTTTTTAGATTGGATCGTGTTGTCCGACAAGAGCGAATCACCCGCGCATTGTTAGATGTGCACCTGTCAGAAAACTATGTGAACAGATTTCCTGATCAATTGTCTGGGGGAGAACGCCAACGTGTTGCTATTGCGCGAGCTCTAGTTGCCGAACCTGTTTTGATGTTATGTGACGAAGTGCTCTCGGGTCTCGATGTATCCGTGCAAAGCAGCGTTCTTGATCTCTTACGAGGGCTTACCCGAAATACGAACGTTTCGATGTTGTTCATCTCACACGACTTGGCAGTGGTTCGCCATCTTGCTCATCGAGTAGGTGTTTTGTTTCAAGGACACCTGTTCGAAATTGGAGATGTAGATAGGATTTTTTCGCCACCCTTTCACCCATACACTCATAACCTGATCATGGCACAACCAGGATCCCAATTACTCAGTCGTCAAGCGGACAAAACCACAGTCAGCAGCGCCTCTACATATACACCAAGGCGCGGATGTGCGTATGTTGGTCAGTGTTCTCAACAATTGGGTCGACTATGTGAAGAGACAACGCCACCATGGCAAAATGCTGGCTCATCATTGAGTATACGATGCCACGTTCCAGTAGATGACCTACGTGACCTATCAAGATAGGAATATAGCGAGAGCGCTACCACCATCATCGATTCATTTCTTCACAACGCAAGAAGGAAAACTGTACAGCAAAGGATGGCGGACGGGCTCCTACGTTTACTTCGACATGGCATAGGCGGATGAAGCAAGTGGAAAAACATACTGCAATCCCGGAGTTCCCAAAACGATCATTCGAAACTTGGTTGGATCAGAGGATGACTTACAGACAGCCTCAGAAAGACTAGGGCATACGTCGGCAACACAGCAGCATTACAGGAATAAACCTACAAAGGTCGTTCCACTATCCCCCCATTGAACTAGTCGTGTGTTGTCGTTACTGGGGTTTATCTCCCTGTATCTCCGAATTCCTTAGGAACTTTATTTCCAGAAAACCGCATGATTCTGCGGTAAAATCGGCGACAGAATACGTGGCTTCGAACCCCTCCGGGCACTCCATATTTTCAATGGCTTACAACGTTTCTGAAAAGTGTACTCTCCAGTAAATCGACGATTCTCCAGTAAGCATCGGAACCGCGAGATGGTAAACGGTGGTTGGGGCGACATCTGATGAGCGCCTGGCCCGATACTGAACTGGCTGACCGTCTCGGTATTCGCTATCCGATTATTCAGGCGCCAATGGCTTCGGCGTCAACACCGGCGCTCGCTATCGCAGTCTCGACAGCGGGCGGACTAGGCTCGCTCGGGCTCGCCATGCATACCCAAGAGGCCTTGCGCACTGACTGTTCCACAATATCCAATGCCACCGATGCGCCCTATAACGCTAACTTCTTTGTTCACAGCGAGCCTGTCGATGACCTGGAGCGCACTGATGATACCCGCTCTTTGCTCGCACCCTACTATCGTGAACTGGGGCTAGGCGAAGTACCTGATGCGGTCACGCCAGCCCCGTCTTTCAACGAAACCCATCTGCAGGCCGTACTTGATCTTCGTCCGCCGGTGGTGAGTTTCCACTTTGGTCTGCCGGCTGATGATGCACTCAAGGCGATCAAGGTAGCTGGACTGTTCACCTTGTCCTCGGCAACCAACGTGGCCGAAGCCCGTGAACTCGAAGCGCGTGGGATCGATGCTGTTATCGCACAAGGTTTTGAAGCCGGCGGGCACCGTGGCACTTTTTCAGAACCGTATGAAAGGGGTCACGTGGGCACTTTGGCACTGGTACCGCAGGTTGTCGACGCGGTATCCATACCGGTGATTGCGGCAGGTGGTATCGGTGATGGTCGCGGTATCGCTGCCGCGCTTGCCCTTGGTGCAAGCGCCGTGCAGCTTGGCACGGCATTTCTGACCTGCCCCGAATCAGCCGCGCATCCGCTTTACCGGCGAGCACTCAACGAGGCCCGCGACGATCAAACACAGCTCACACACGCTTTCTCCGGCCGGCCCGCTCGAGGCCTGGAAAACCGTTATCTGCTTGAGATGGCAGGTCAACCCAGCCTCCTCACCAAATCCTCAGCCCTAAGATGCGTATAGCGCAGCAGCATACGGGGCATACATCCTAGACCCCGCTTCTCATCTCCGTTATCTGCCAGTAAATGTGATAGCGATCACAACCTTTCGCAAGTATCCGCCAACTAAGTGATGGTCATCACATCTATCTAGTGACCTTTTACCCAAAATACCAGCATTGGAATTGACCAGAAAACTTAAACACGGAGACAGAGCAATGATTAACGAGATGAATATGAATGAACTTGATAAGGTAAACGGTGGAATTATTGGCTTGATATTGTTGATTGCAGGGTGTGTGAAGAAAAAAAACTCTAAAGATGGCGAGTCCCCAATAGTAATAGTGCCACTTGAACCAGCGGCCGAAGAGACTCGATGCAAGTTGTCTGGTGGAAAGCACCCGTTATGCCCCACTACAGAATGCTGGGATGGCCCCGGGGGCGGTATGGGTATACCGAATCTGTAGGTATAACCCCAGACCGTGGCTTGCTCGGAAAGTAAAATTGAGTAGCGCCCGAAGATGCCCCGCTTATGCGGGGTTTATCTTTTGTGACCCCCATCACATACAGGGCGGACAAGGTAGCCTCTAATAGACCATAAGAAAATGGCTGAAACTAAGGGTTTTACCCTCTTCTGGCAATAACCCTATTAAAGGTATAGGATTACTTTGAGACACCTAAATGGAGAACCATCATGAGCAAGGAAAACCTAGAGCAGTTTATGAGTAAGCTAGCAGACAGTGTTAAACAACATGGCGAACGTTATTTT
>PVBE011948271.1_pt1 | contig 10631 bp, 9 predicted proteins | sample 1631181 | NCBI WGS metagenome assembly PVBE01 (sample SAMN08397723, study PRJNA350692) | Marine metagenome, whole genome shotgun sequencing project. | isolation source: water | place: Pacific Ocean | collected 2012-04 | reverse complement strand
TCAGTAAGAACCACTTCCACTTCGGGCTCTTCAGCTGGTTCGGCCTTTTCTGATTGAGCCGAACCTTCTCCCTCGGCTTTCTTTTGCGCTGCAGCTTTTTCTCTAGCAGCTTGTGCGCGTTTCAATAGATGTTCAGGGATCTCAGCCATAGTGCTCCCTAGAAGAAGCCGAAGAGTTCCATTTCGCGAAGTTATTCAACAACAATGGGATCCCCCTTCCACCTTTCGGCCATATCCTCATTCATGATGCGTTCTTGAAGGAGAACAATTCCTTCAAGGAGCGCTTCAGGTCGTGGAGGGCAGCCGGGTACGTACACGTCTACGGGGATGACTTGATCCACTCCTTTGGTAACTGAGTATGAATCCCAATATGGGCCACCGCAATTTGCGCATGACCCCATTGAAATAACGTATTTTGGATCTGGCATTTGTTCCCATAGGCGCCGAACTGCAGGAGCCATTTTGTCAGTGACTGTCCCTGAAACAACAAGAAAGTCAGCTTGTCGTGGGCTAGCGGGAAGAGGAATGACCCCTAAGCGCATCACATCGTAACGTGGTGATGCAAATGCGGCACCCATTTCGATCGCGCAGCAGGCCAAACCCCACTGGTATACCCACATGGAGTACCTTCGGCTCATATTAAGGAGTTTTGTCAACGGTTTTGGAATTTTTCCTGACTCTACAAGTCCCATCGCGCCTCCGTAACGTTCATCCGTTTTTCTGGATCTAGAACCATTTCAGAACTCCTTTTCGCCAGGCGTATAGAAGCCCTAAAAGGAGGATGAAGATAAAAATCGCCATCTCCACTAAGCCGAAATAACCATATGCCTCGAGTCTGGTGGCCCATGGAAAAATGAATACAGCCTCAACGTCAAACATGACGAATAAGAGGGCGAAGATGTAATAACGGATATTGCTTTGAGCCCAGCCTGTACCGACTGGGTCTACACCTGACTCATATGTTAGGTACTTTTGGTCTTGTTTTCTAGCGGGCCTTATCAGAGCGCTGAGACCCACAAAAGCTCCAACGAGGAGGCATGCGAGGACACCAAAAACGGCGACTGTGAGATAGCTGCGTAGAAATTCAGACACGTTGATAAATAGTAGTTACTTGGATCCAATGAGACCAAGGTGTACGACTCAAGATAGCCCAAAGTAGAGGGTTAAACGAGGTTAAATGATGTTTAGTTCGAATTGTCTTTCTAAGATAAGGCACGTTTAATAATCTGTGTCCTTGCCCGTGTATTGGTGATGCATTACGTCGAAGTTTTTACAACTCATTTCCTAACTCGCTATCAGTACGGGAATTGCCCGCTCTACCATTTCGACTAGGGGTTCTGGCCAAATACCGAGGAACATCGTTGCGAAAACTGTGACCGCTAGTACCAGTGAAATTTCAAATGGGATGTTTAGTTTCGCGTCGTCTTCTTCCTTTTCTGGTTTAGTCAGCCAAATTTTGACGAGGATTCGGAGGTAAAGAAAGGCTCCGATTACTGCTGCGATCATGGCTATGACGGCGAGCATGTACGATCTTTCTTCTATCGCAGCTTCTATGACGTAGAACTTTGCAAAGAAGCCAGAAGTAAGTGGTATTCCAGCTTGACCTAGCAGAAAGATGGTAAATGAAATTGCGAGTAATGGTTTTTTCGCAGCTAAGCCTGCTACCGAGTCCAGGCTCGTTTCTGTTCCGGACTCCCCAGCGTTCAGTGCCACCACTGTAAAGCTACCAATAACCATGAAGGCGTAGGTCGCTAGATAAAAGAGGACTGCTTTTACGCCTTGATCAGATGCTGCTTGAGTCCCTACTAATAGGTAGCCTGCATGGCTTATGGAAGAGTACGCCAACATCCGTTTTAAATCAGTTTGTACGATTGCTAGTAATGAACCAATGAGCAATGTAGCAATTGCGATTGCGTAGATGGCGGGCTGCCAGTCGGCCCGGTATTCTCCGAGGGTTACGTAAAGCACTCGCAGAATAGCGGCAAATCCAGATGCTTTGACCGCAGAAGCCATGAAGGCGACAAATGGAGTTGGTGACCCTTGATAAACATCCGGAGACCAGAAGTGAAACGGTACTGCTGCGACTTTAAATGCCAAACCAACTATTAATAGAGCTAACGAAGCGAGTAAGAGCGCATCGTTAGTTAGCTCAACTTGTTGGGTGAAGCTTTTAATCGCAGTAAAGGATGTTGATCCAGTTGCCCCATAGAGCAAAGCAATTCCATAGAGGAGAAATCCTGAGGCGAACGCTCCCAAAATGAAGTATTTGAGACCTGCTTCTTGTGATTGAATTCGTCTGGAATTCATAGAAACTAGGATGTACGACGATATTGAAAGCACTTCAATGCCTAAGAAAAGAACGATGAAGTCGTTCGCTCCTGCCATGATCATTCCACCAGTTGCTGCGAGAAGGACTAGAACATATGGCTCTGGCCCAGTTATGCTTTCTCGTTCTAGAAAAGTTCCCAAAAGAGGGCAGACTAGGATGACGCTGATGGCTATCAGCATTGTTACAAATAGTGAAAACCCATCTATGCCAAAAGCTCCTGCAATGGTTGAGTAGGGACCTTCGGAACTGTTTTGCACTTTGCTCCACAAGGGGAAAGTGGTACTTAATGCTGCTACTGCGGCCAGAGACGTGAAGATAGATACGAGTTTCGTCGTTATTTTATCTGGGAAAAGTGAGCAGATTGTGAGAAGTAAGATTGCTGCTGAAGCTAGAACGATTACCGGGAGTAAGCCCGTCCATGCGACGGATGGAGTTTGTATCGTCTCGAGGGCTAGCACAGTTATCTGGTTCATTCGTGGCCTCCTGAGTGCGTATCTTCTCCGTAATGGTCAGCGTCATGATCTCCGTGGTGTGAATCGTCGTGCTTGCTATGGGAATGCTGTTCGTGAGTTTGCATCAGTAGGTCACTGAAACTAGTTCGATTCTGGGTGGTTGGAACCGGTTCAGTGAATGAGCCATCTTCAATAGTGTCTTCAATATGGGAAACAAGTTTGTCGACCGCTGGTTCGATGCGGTCTAGCATTGGTTTGGGGTAAATTCCCAGAAAGACGATCCCAACAATTAAAGGTAGCAATGTTAGACGTTCCCAATTGGTGAGATCTTTTGTTGGTTCGTCTTCTGAATTTTGCGGTCCGTGAAATACGCGTTGGTATGCCCAAAGTAGGTAAAGAGCAGCAAGGATGACTCCAGTTGCTGCGACAACCGCCCACCATCTATTGGCGGTAAAGGTTCCGAGGAGTATGAGAAATTCTCCGACGAATCCGTTCAGCCCTGGGAGGCCTATCGATGAAAGCATGACTAGTGTGAAGACGCCGGCTAGTACTGGAGCTGATTTCTGTATTCCGCTGAGTTCAGAAATCTGCCTGGTATGTTTTCGTTCGTAAATGATTCCAACGAGCATGAACAAAGCGCCAGTTGAAAGTCCATGATTGATCATTTGTACGGTGGCACCTTGTATACCTTGTGTGTTGAGCGCAAACGTACCGAGGATGATGAATCCTAAGTGCGCAATTGATGAGTAAGCGACTAATCGTTTCAGGTCTTTTTGCATAGTTGCCACAATGGCGCCGTAAACGATTCCGATAACTCCAAGCGTTAGGAAGAGAGGTGCGAAGAAGTGGGAAGCCTCTGGGAAGAGAAAGAGGCCGAATCGTATAAAGCCATACGTCCCGAGTTTCAACATAACTCCTGCAAGAATGACCGAACCTGCGGTTGGTGCTTCAGTATGCGCATCCGGTAGCCATGTGTGCACTGGGAACAGGGGAACCTTTACAGCAAAAGCGATAACGAAGCCAAGGAAAAGAATTCTTGCTGTATTGGTTGAGATAGCGGGGTTTGTTGCTATCTCTAATAAGTTAAATGTGAGGTCGGAGTCAGCATTCTGTGAATGTAGGACAGCTAGGGAAACGATACTGACGAGCATGAGGGCAGATCCGAACATTGTGTAAAGAAAGAACTTTGTTGCTGCATATTTAGCATTGGCATGGCCCCATTTCCCGATTAGGAAGTACATGGGTATTAAAACAATTTCGAAGAAAACAAAGAACATGAAGAGGTCTAAAGATACGAAGACGCCCATGCATCCTGTCTGGAGCAGTTGAATCCAGATGTAGTAGGCCTTGTGGTCATGACTGGGATTTATCGCAACGATAACGAATGGAAATAGCAGTCCGGTTAGGACTACTAAGAAGAGCGAGATTCCATCGATTCCGGCGAACCATTCAATACCGAGACTCTTGATCCATGACTGTTGGGAAAGAAATTGGAACTCGCTGTTCGTTTCAAAATCGGTTAGCAACCAAACCGAGATCGCTCCTGTGACGCCGGTAAAGATAGTGGCTAACATTTTGTGCAGGCCGACACGGGCATTTGGTGTAAGGGCTACAGCAATTGCTCCAAAAACTGGTAGGAGTACGAGCGCGGGTATGACTGGAAATGTCGGTTGGGATGACACTGCTGCGAGGAAGTTTAGGGAAACCATCAGAACCCCATCCTGGAAACGAAGTATGCAATGATTGCGACAGCCCCGATCACCATGCCCAGTGCATAACTTCTTATGAGGCCTGTTTGAGCACTTCTTAATCGAGTGCTAACTCTTTGTGTTATTTTCCCTACGCCATTTACTGCGCCATCAATGATGTTTTGGTCAAACCATGTGGTTGCTTCAAAACTTTTTCTTCCTGACCCGCCCATAAATTGGCTTACCATCGAATCAAATTTCCATGCCTCTTCGAGAATTGGGTGTTCAATTTTGTTTGTGGCGATGCGTTTCTTTAGATATACAAATACAGCAGCGATCACACCTATGCTGGCGCCGAGTATTGCAAGGATTGCAAGGATCCATTTGGTCTGTCCGGAAGCTGTAACATGCACCTCGTTACCGAAAAGAATAGGCTCAAGCCATTTTTCAAGGTGCTTTGTGTCGTGGCTGAAGGGCAAATTTAAAAGTCCTGCAATTGCTGCAAGACCTGAGAGCAAAACGAGAGGTAGCCACATGACTACTGGTGATTCATGAGGTGTGATTTCATGTTTCTCCGTTTCTTCGCCATCAGTTTCTTCTTCTTTAGCGCCCCACCTCTTTTCCCCAAAGAACGTCATGAACACTAATCTGCTCATGTAGAAAGCAGTCATTACAGCTGCTATGAGAAGCATTACCCATGCGACTTTATTTTCGTTCCATGCTGCCAAAAGGACCTCATCTTTTGACCAGAAGCCGGAGAAGGGTGGTATTCCTGCTATAGCTAACCAGCCGATGATGAAAGTGGATGCGGTGATGGGCATCGCTTTTTTGAGTGCCCCATACTTTCGCATATCTTGTTCGTGATGCATTCCATGTATGACAGATCCGGCTCCAAGGAATAAAAGCGCCTTGAAGAAAGCATGGGTGATCATATGAAAAATAGCAGCGACATATAGGCCGGATCCGACTGCTACGAACATGAATCCAAGTTGACTAACTGTTGAGTAGGCAAGGACCTTTTTAATATCGTTTTGTGCTACTGCGGCGGTGGCGGCAAATAGTGCAGTGAAGAGTCCCACTATCCAAATTAGATCAGTGGACCATCCTGCAGCTTCCGCTAGTACTGGGTTCATTCGTGTTAGGAGGTACACGCCTGATGTAACCATCGTTGCCGCGTGAATGAGAGCTGAGACTGGTGTTGGTCCTGCCATCGCATCGGGGAGCCATAGGTATAGAGGAAATTGGGCTGATTTTCCTGCAGCTCCTATAAAAAGCATGGCAACTATTGCTGTCGCCGTGGTTTGGGTTAGCGCATCTGCTTCAATTACAGAGGAGAAAATATCACTGTATTTCAATGATCCGATATTGAAGAAAAGAAGGAACATTGCGATCATGAAACCCCAATCGCCAACTCTATTTGTTACGAATGCTTTTTTGCCTGCGGTTGCATTGGCAGGTTCTTCGTGCCAGAAGGAAATGAGGAAATACGAGCAAGCGCCAACTCCTTCCCACCCAAGGAAGGTGATAAGAAGGTTATCTCCGAGTACAAGCATGAGCATCGCGAAGACGAATAGGTTGAGGTAGAGGAAGAACTTTGAAAACTTTGGATCTCCGTGCATGTAACCGATTGCGTACAGATGGATAAGCGCTCCTACTCCAGTTACGAATAAAGCCATAGCAATTGATAAGGGGTCAGCGAGAAAACCGAGTCCGACGGATAGTTCTCCTGATGGAATCCATTCAAAAAGGGTTATTTCATAGACTCTTTCTTCCGGCGGTTTTGTTGCTAGTCCGAAGAAAACTGCTACTGCTGAAAGGAAGGATCCGGAGACAGTTGCTGTGGCTAGCCATCCTGCCTGAGGTTCGCCCAGTCGTTTCCCAAATAGCAAAAGAAACGTGAACCCAATTAGTGGTAGTCCGGGAATGAGCCATACAAGACTGGTCATAGCTACCCCCTCAATACCGAGACTTCATCCACTGAAGCTTTCGGCCTTCTTCGCATTACTGCCACGACTATGGCTAAACCTATTACTACCTCGGCTGCTGCAACAACGAGGACGAAAAGTACAGATAGTTGTCCGCCAAGGTCACCCATTTCTTTACCGAAACTTATAAAAGCAAGATTTGCCGCATTTAACATCAATTCAATACACATGAACATGACCAACGGGTTACGGCGTATTAGAAGGCCACCAGCACCGATTGTGAAAAGAAGTGCTGAGAGTGCAAGATAGTATTCTGGTCCAATTGATAGTCCTAATATCATTCGCCAGACACTCCTGATTCTTCTGCAGAGTGCTTTTCAGATTCGTTCGCTTCCATATCAACTATCGAGTCATCATACTCATTACTTGCTAAATGGAGGTCGGTCTCATTGTCTGCACTTCGAATAATTGAAGGTGGGTCATCTTCTGGAAGAGGTTCTGGTTCTCCTTTAGGTCTTCTTGTCAAGACAACAGCTCCTATCACAGCAATAGTTAAAAGCAGAGCAGTTATTTCAAGTGCGAAAACATACCTTGTTGAAAACAGTGATCTTCCAACTTCACGAATATTTTCTTTCGGGGCAATTGTCTTTCCAGTACTGTCCTTTATCGCTTCGTCTATTGACAGTCCCCCTTCTAACGGCGAATAGGTGGCTTCTTGAGGAGGCACTCCAGTAACTTCTCCATTTGAAGCTACCCCTATAAGCACTCCGAAAATAAGGAGTGCTACAAGTGCTAGAAGCGCTAGATGACGTTGTCCGATAATGGGTTCCGTTCGTATGCTCTCAGCTCGGTCAACTCCGAGAAGCATGATTACAAATAGGAACAAGATAACTATTGCCCCTGCATAGACGATTACTTGTACTGCTGCTAAAAAATAAGCTTCGAGGTTAATAAAGTGAATAGCTACCCCGAAGAGTGTTCCTACAAGCGACAACGCTGCGTGCACAGGGTTTTTAAATAGAACTACACCACAAGCTCCGGCTAGAGCTACTCCGGCAGCTATAAAGAAAGTCACAGCTTCCATTAGTGAACCTCTTCTTCTGGTGAGAGTTCGGGCGCTGTTTCGCTGCTGCTGTTTGGCCCCTGGCTGCTTTCTGGTTTCCGGGTACCGTAACCTAATTCTCCGGCCCACTGGACTAAACCTACGAAATCAGCTGAACCGGATGGGGATGTTGCTCTCATCCATTCCGATGTATGTTCATCCTCTCCTTGTCGCCAATCTTCCCAAGGTAGATTTTGTGGCTTTCCGTCATCTGCGACTACAAGCTCATCTTTGGTATAGATGGCTTGTTCTCTGTCCATAAATGAGAATTCGAATAATTTGGTTTCTGTTATGGCCTGTGTCGGACAGGCTTCGACGCAAAGGTCACAATGGATGCACCTCAAATAATTGATTTCGTATATGAAACCAAAGCGCTCACCTGGCGAGGTGGGGTTTTCTAGATCATTGTCTGCCCCTCTGACGTATATGCAGTTGGCTGGGCAGACGCTAGCACATAGTTCACACCCTATGCATTTCTCCATTCCGTCTTCATATTTGTTGAGCACATGGCGTCCGTGGAGGCGGGCTGGTTTTGAGCGTTTCTCTTCTGGGTATTCTGTTGTGACGACTTTCCCTGATTTTGATGCATGGTTAAGTTTGCCAAAGGTAACGGCAAAGCCTTTAAAGAAATTAAGAATGCTCATAGGTAAAAACCTTTTCCTAGTCTTGTTATAGGCAATTCGTTCATTAGATGTTTCATCCGAAGACCTCTTCACCTTCTTGCTCTCTTTTCTTTTGTCCTTTGAGGATGGCGATCATGAGCAAGGCGCCAAAGGCCAATATGGCGACTACACAGATCGCTGCAATGAGTATTTGGGCTGGTCCGCTACCGAATCCCCTGTCATCGAAAATATCAAGAGCTGCTATAAGCAATACCCAACCTAGAGCTAGTGGTATCAGTAGCTTCCAACCTAGGTCCATTAGTTGGTCGTAACGTGGTCGAGGGAGGGTTCCTCTCATCCAGACAAAGACAGACACAAATATGAATACTTTGCCAACAAACCATAAAAGACCCCAAAGCCAAGCAGGGCCAAAGCTCGGATAGTATCCGCTTGGACCTCCGAAAAAGAGAGTCACCATAACAGCGGACATAGTGATTACATTCATGAATTCTGCCATGAAGAAAAGAGCGAATCTTATCGAGCTGTATTCAGTGTGGAAACCACCGACTAATTCTTGCTCGGCCTCTACTAGGTCAAATGGAGGTGAATTTAGTTCGGCAGTGGTAGCGATAAAGAAAATAATGAATGGAACAAATCCTGTAACTACAAGGCCCCAATCTGTGATTCCTCCGTTTTGCTGGAGGGCTATATCATGAGTTGATAGTGTGCCACTCTTAAGTAAAACAGCGATTAAGGCTAGGCCGAGTGCAGCTTCGTAACTTACCATTTGTGCTGATGCTCGGACTGAACCGAGAAGAGGATATTTAGACCCAGATGACCATCCGGCAAGCATTATCCCGTAGACCGCTATGGAGGACATTGCTAAAACAAAGAGGATACCTACGTGGGGGTCAGCAACTTGAACAAATGTTTCATTTCCGAACCAGTTGACTGTTCCATTGCCGCCGCTACTGAAGTCCCCTGCGACAGGAACTACGCAGAACACTAAGAGGGCGGGAACTAGGGAAAAGAATGGGGCGAGTTTAAATACAAATTTGTCAGATTTATTAGGAATCAGGTCTTCTTTGAAGAAAAGTTTGATGCCGTCTGCGAGTGTTTGCAAAATACCAAATGGGCCGGCTCTGCTTGGACCGATTCTGTTTTGCATAGCGCTTATAAATTTTCTCATCCACCAGATATAAAGCATCACGGATACTAGAAGCAGTGCGAATGCGACAAGTACCTTGAGTAGAACAATAAGGAGCATTTCAAATGTTCCGGCATCGCTCAGAAAGAGAGGGTCTAATCCACTGAATATCATGCGCTTGCCTTAACCGTGGGGTCTATTCGTATGTCTATGCTGTGAGCTCCTTCGATGAGTAATTCGCGTGGGTCAGCGCCTTCTAGGTTGGAATAGATCAAGGCTGAGGATCTCGGTACCCTATTGTCCACCTTCACGCTGATGGAGATGCTTGCTCCTCCGGAAGTTACTTCGACCTGTGCCCCTTCTATGATTCCTAATCGTTCAAAATCATATTGATTGATTCTGAGGTCAGCTTGTTCTGCTAATTGGGTCAAAGATGGTGACATTTGCGTAACTGTTCCTTGGTCAAACATTCTTCTTCCTAGGATTAGCCTCATAGCGTAGGAATCAACAGGCCTTGTTTCTATCCTTTCCTCTGCTGGAATGAATGGAATGCGCCCTGTTGCTGTTATGAGATGGCCGTCGGGTTGATGATCCAACTTTCTGTAATCAAGATCTCCATGAACGGCGGAACGCGAACCGAGCTCTTCCCAGATGTCTTCTGGAGTGTCAATTCCGAGATCATGCCCTAATCGGTGAGATATTTCGGCAGCTATCATCCAATCTGGTCTTGCCGTTCCCGGAGGAGTAATTTTCTGGCGAATAGGGGTTATGCGGCCTTCTACATTTGTATGTGACCCATCAGCTTCGAGGAAGGAGGCTGCAGGTAGGACAACATCAGATTCATAAACTGATGGTGTAACAAATAGATCTACCGAAATGATGGTGTTAGTTCCGTCTAGGGCAGCTTTTGCTAGTCCTTTATCTGGAAAATCTGTTAGTGGGTCTGCTCCTAGAAGGAAAAGAGTATCGATGTTTCCATCCGCTGCTTTTTGGAGTATTTGTTTTGTGTTGGCACCCGATTCTGTGGGCAGATTTGGCCAAATGTCAGAAAATACTGAAGATCCGGAACTTAGAGTGTTCCGCCCTGGGAGGAGTCCTGGTGCCATCCCCATGTCAAGAGCACCCATGGTGTTCGCTCGACGTACAAGAGGGAGGAACCGACAGTTATCAACTTCTTGAAGAGAGGTGAGTGCTTCGATAATTGGCTCTTCAGACTGCCCCATGGAGGAGCGGCTCACAATGACGAAGACATTCGTGTCTTTGACGTGGGAATGGGCTACAGAAAGAGCGTCCCCCGATACTCCTCCGACTTCTCGAGGAATATCGCCAGTAGTGATAGCTTGCACGACGTTTCCGATTTCTCCAGGCAGAGGGTGTAATGAAACCG
>PVBE011866224.1_pt1 | contig 10631 bp, 5 predicted proteins | sample 1631181 | NCBI WGS metagenome assembly PVBE01 (sample SAMN08397723, study PRJNA350692) | Marine metagenome, whole genome shotgun sequencing project. | isolation source: water | place: Pacific Ocean | collected 2012-04 | reverse complement strand
CATGACTCCACTTCAAATGCTTAAGTAAAGCTGATCTTCCCTTGTATCCTTTCATTTTGAGCCCATTAATTGAGCAAATATTGCAGGCATAAATCATTTAATGCCTTTGCATGCGTCAAATATAACCATAAGTAGAAACCAGAGCTCTGCAATTCAAACAAAATAACTTCTCAAATTCAAGGAACTTAGTTCTCTGCCTTACTTAATATTCAGTATGTTTTTGAAAGTTAAACTTTTCTAAGCAGTTCTCACAAACAAAGGGCAGTATATCTTTCCCCTCTTACAGCATTTGAACTGTTTATTTCTGGCAAATCACGCAAACAAGTGTTGGAGTTAATTCATTTTTATTTCGATTAACAATCTCCATGAAAGGAATCAATTGAATTTTTGATTCTAAGTGGTATTCATATTTGCAAATCGTTTTGATAGATTATTAACAAGATGGGCATTATTGATCAGTTGCATATGATTGCTAAAGACACTTCAAGTGAAAATTAGCTCCACAGTTGATATGAACAAATGTAGCTTAATTATAGTCTATCTAACTTTTACATTTTGAACAATGTTATGTCAAACATTTAGATCTTTTTAGAGAAATAGATGATAACCTCTTGGCTCCATGATTATTGTCTTCTTCAAGCTTAAATATTTTCGAATACATTTTATAAATTTAAAATATGGTATGATATTAAGCAAAATGGTGTACAACAATAAACTTCTATTATTTCCACCCTTCGAATGCTGAATTTTACCTTCTCTTTAAAACCTAACCAACCGTTCCTTTTATAATGTTCTTCCATGTGATTCAACGACGACGATGTCCAAAGAGCCAGAGCACACCCACTAAATCCCAGCTATCATACCAGCTTGTTATCGGATCGAGAGCACTTGGATAATTTTAAATACATAAGTAATTTTATCACTTTTTAAATAGCTTAATCGAACCCCTTATAGACTTCAGCGAGTCCTCAAAAGCTCTTATGTATTAAAGCTGGAATGACTTCAGGTCCTTTTGGAACTTTTTAATGGTCTGACAAAGTAAATTGTCAAACTACTCCTGGAATTAGTTCTGTCTTTCAGTCTGTCTTTTCAAATTGTGTGTTAAAAGCTCAAAGAATTTCTAAGTCACGATCTGCTTCCCTTGGTCACGTTTCATCCATTCCAAAAATTAATGAGAGGCATCAAGCTTGGATTGCCTGAATTATGCTCGAACTAAATAATTCCATTCAAGGAAAACAATGATAAAACCCAGACGAATGACTTTGTTCATCAGCAAATACGTATTGACCTGATCTCTTTCAGTGAGCTAAAGTCTTTACATTTCTTTTAAGCCATTAGCATTTACAAACAATTGATTTACCATCCTCAACTTCCTCCATGATCACTTCACTTGATTTTGAATCATCCATCGTCTTAATTGTATATTACCTTGCTTTCAAAGTTTTTCCAGGTTTCCCAACGTTTCTCTTTCTGAAAGCTCCTATCTACCACCTTCCATTGTGATGGAGTTTTACATGGCGAAATAGACCAGAGTAATGCATGTAAGCTTTTCCACACTTTCTGCTACAAAAAAATTGTTTCATAGGATATATTAAAAAGGATATGAAGATTTCGTAATTATATCTTTTTAAATTAAATTATATCTCTTTTTAAAATACGTATTGACCAATCTCAACTGGAAAATAGGATATAATTAAAAGGATATGAAGATTTCGTAATTATATCCTTTTAAATTATATATCCTTTTAAAATTTAACTCAAAAACTTTTCTTGCATGTGATTTGTTAGTCCAAAACTCCTTCCTCATCTTGCTAGCAGGCCATATCATAGAGAGATGAATAAAGTGTTTTATGTTTTTTCCAAAACAATCGTTATTCTCTCGTTTTATACTTACTTTCCTCTGCCGCCATATCTCTCTATTTCTAGCACTATTAATTGCATATTAAACAATCAGCTGCATGTATTTCAAGATCATTCTAACTCTGGAACCTCAAACTTGGATCGCAAAAAGCACTCTTCCCAATTAACCACATATGGAAAATTTAGTTGTGAAGTAGAAGATTTTTCCATGTATAAGTTTTCTAACAACTACAACATTTCTATTTTCCAGGCTCTTTGTTCCTCTGTAAAAGTGGCTTTCTCCATTTTTCAGTAACACTTAAGCAATCTGAGCAGATAAAGGGAAATTTTGCATCATCTATTTATTTAATTTCCTTTTGACATTTAAAATGAATAAAATTTACCTTCTTCTTTTTACCTTCTTCTTTATTTCTGCAAATTAAGCAACGAATGACAATATCGCAATACCCTTTGCATTTTTTTATCAGGCAAGCATTTGGTATTTCATCATCGCGATTAAATATATCAATTGCGCTCTCTATGACCGGGAGATAGGGCCAACATCCTGCAATTCTTCTTTAAGCATCCATGAAATAAAGACCATTTATATGTCTTATACACTTAGCACATCTTTGTAGCTGTCCCTTTTGTTACTTGGGCCAGCATTTTTTTCAATAAGTGTCCATTCCAATTGTTGCATCTTTATGGAAACATTCCATGTGAAAGGTGTTACCACATCTTGGGCAAATTCCATGATCTTAATGATATCTTACTACATCTAAGCAGATTAAACATTACCTTTATGTTTCTTTGTTGTATAAAACGAAATCGCCAAAGTTTTTCAACTTTATCTTATTTGTTTTTTGATCGATAGTAAAATATTTTTAGATTGCAACATCTTTCATTAGACCAGCAAAACGATTTTCCTTTATTTCTTCCATTTTTGCTTAAATTTTTCAACAAAATATAACTATATTTAAAGAAATATAATAAATGTCAAAGATAATAACTTATCATCTGGGAAAATATAGGATAAAGAAAGTCAACGAATATTATTGTAGGGTTGTAACCACAAAAAGTGGTCAACTCCTCTGCAATTAATGTCTGATCTCAATTGGAAATAACGATTTTTGTTTTACGCATCACTTGTGTGGAACTAATTATCACCCGTAATGTTGGAAACTAAGAAAAGAGGAAGTAAAATATCCAAGAGAATGCCGTAGATGTAAAGATGAAATGTAAGTAATGGTTATTTAAAATCACAATTGTGCAATGGTCCTTTATTCTTTCGAACCAGCCTATCAAATAGAATAAAAAGAATTTAAACAAATTTGTTGTTCCAAACTTTAATGCAAAGAACCAGAATCTGCAGATTTGCTTTTCCCTGTTAAAATGTATATTTGCATCTTATGTCGAAAATCAAGAGTTCATTTTGACTGTTTTTAACTGGAAGAATCTATTGAATAAAATTCTTATGTTTGTGAAAACTGCACTTAGAATGTGTTTTTCCTATTAGATAAAAACAAGATCCAAGATAAAGCCAAATTAATTTGTCTTTTATGTGAAAAGAATTACTCAGCAGTTAGCTATCTTTTTAATCACTATAAGACTGTACATTTGTCAATTGGGTTTCATTGTGTTCCAAAATGCTTCAAGAATTTTGAATCAAAGAGGAAGCTAAAAGCTCATAAAATTTCATGTCAAATACTGCAAAAATAACGAAAGGAAAAACTTTTGAAGGTCTAACAATCTGAGTAAATCTATGAAGAAGAAAAAATTGTTGAAGAAAAAAAATTGAAGGTCTAACAATCTGAGTAAATCTAAGTAGAAGAAGAAGAAAAAATTGTTGATGAAGAAAAACTTCTTCCAAAACAATTAAATTTGGCAAAATATTCAAACTCAATAAGATATACTGATTTCCAATAATTGTAAAAGCATTTAAATAAGATCAATAAAGTAATCAAAAATATTGGTATGAATTAAAAACACCACTTGAAATTAGATAAGAAATAATTACTTAAATCTTTAGACTTTGAAGTAAGCATCAAAAAGGAGGAGAATCTAGACTTAAGCAAAGCTAAAAGATAGATTTTGGAGAAGATTCTAGAGATTAAATATTTTTTAAAATGATTTAAATTTGTTGGATTTTTGCTTAGATAAACATAATTTAATTAATGAAAATGTAAAAGTTCAATTCCATCAACAAAAAGGGAGAAAGCTATTAATAAAGTTTCAAGGATTATTATTTCAATTAGCACTCATCTGATATTTGTGGCTATTGTAAATACAAAATGCCAGAGATCTCTCAAAAGGTTTACCACTCTACTTGTCTTCAAGGTTATCATAAACAATGTTTTGTAACTGCCATCTAAGAATCGTCTGACTTCTTTAAAAAGTGCATCAAATGCTAATAGGAAATGAAATGCATTCATTATATTACAGAAGGTATTATTAGTCAACTATTTGCAACTGACATGCTTATTGAAAACTTTATGTATAATAGCAAAAGTGAAAAAGAAGAAATTAAAGAAGTTGAAGAATAGTGCCCCGCTTAACAGTGCTTAAAAGTTAAAGATTAAAAGGTTATTTGTGTTGTTTGTAGAGATCCTTAAAAAAGATTTCATTTTAAGTGTATAAAAATGAAAACAAAGCATTTGAAAGCTCCTTTCTTGTGCCAAAAGTGTTTGAGCAAGTTAACAAAATTTTCAAAATCGAATAAAGATCAAAATAATATTTATTGCCCAATTGAGAAGGAATGCTTTTTGAAATCAGCTAAAAAGAAATTTTCTTTCCAGGATCTTCCATCACATGCAAATAGGCTTCATGCTAAGGTAGGCTTTGCTTGCGCCATTCAGTGCAATACATTTCTGGAATAAGGTCATCTAACATCTCATTAGTTAAGTTGTAAATTATTTTAAAAAATACAGAAAGACAAGGATTAAATGAATGAAGATAAGATTAAATAATTGTAACAATAAATAAACATGCTTACCAACAAAGCCAAACAATCCAATACAAAACATCAGTATGGAACTTTTCCTGATGATTATGAATAGTGGCCACATTAAGCTAAAAGTGAATTTATATCTCTTAAACAACCTATTGATTAATTTATCTAAAATAAGATTGCCTTAAGAAAGCAAAATATTAAAGACTGTAAATATATTGAAAGCAAAGGGAATATATTTAAATACAAAGAAGCTTAAAAATACTAAAGGTCATTTTAAGATGATATTAGTAAGTTTCATAAAGAATTAGAAAAATAATTCAAATTGCAAATGGTTACCAAATGTAAACTTAAAGAACCTGCAAAAAATACAATACCAAGCTTAAAACTAAAACATAAATGTATTAAGGAGCTTCAAATAAAATTGAATTAGGAAGACTTTTATTCAAAGAGTAAAATAGCACTAAATGGAGAATGGATTTCTCTTCTAAATATTAATATTTTAGAAATTGAAGCCAAATATAAATCTTAGTTTGCAATTAAATACAGGGAAGCGCTGTAAGAGCTATATGAAAAAAAGTAATTATTGGAAGTCTATTGGTATGCTTCTGAACCGCTTCCTCGTGAGGAACAGAATATTGATGAGTCAGAGCTTGAAAGGTTAACTGATAAATTTACAAAAGAATGGTACCACAAATGATTAAAAATAATTTCTTTTGCTTAATTTTAAATAATGCTTAAATATTATTTGCTTAAATTATTCAAGTAAAATGAAAAAGTTGTATTTTTATAACAAACACAAATAAGCTAATGGTCTAGACTTAGAAGACAATGCTTAGGAAAAGGGAAGTTATAACTCTCACTTTCTAAAGAGTTTATACATCATAAAACCGGTTCATGATATGTGCTTATGATGCTAAAAAAAATGGCTGATATCTCTAACAAGATATACTTCACAAATTGCATGCATGGTTACCACATATCATGCTTTAACCTTGCGTGTTAGTAAAAGTAAAAATATCCTTTAGTTAAATGTGCTGGTTGCAATGGAGATGTGAATTGTGTTCATTATCTAAGCAAAGGTATTATTACAGAAATGTTCTCGACTAAGGCTTTAGTAATAATATCAGAAGAAGTAAAGGAAAATCAAGATCATTGTTCAGTTACAAGAGTCAAATGTTCGGGAAAGGTATAAAAGAAGGTTCTTTGTATGATATGCAGAGATGAGGGCAGAGCGGTTCATCTTGAATGTATGGGATTTAAGGATTTGCATTTTCCATTTGTTTGCACTGTCTGCAAAAAACAATATTTTAAATACATAGGGAAAAAAGATGACATCAAAAATGCACCTATAACTTGCTATAAGTGTTAATCTATCATAGATTTCTCATAACTCTACAAGCATATGGCAGAAAATCATGCAAAAATTGGTTTTCAATGCTCTAAGAAGTGTAATACGTATCTGAAATAACAGGGTCTTCGTGTTCATAAAAGATCATGTGATTCAAATAAACAAAAATATAAATAAAAGAACAAAGAAAGATTAAAGAGAATTCTAGAGGCTTTTGACTCTTTAAAATATTTTATTGGTCATAAAACAAAAAGTCTGAAGACGTTTGGAAATGAGATAGGTAATTTTATACAAACATATTAAGAAAAAAGTAAATAATGGGAAGACAAAGAAAGAAGTATTTTTGAGAGGTTAGTAATGTAAGTAAAAAAGCTGCAAAAGTATTATTAAAATTTTGAATAACACAGAAAATATGATGATTTTAGGAACTTTAAGCTACGTGTAAACCCAAAAGAGAATATAAATACTATTTTCTATTAAATTATCTAAAATGAGATGAGGGCTTTCAAAATAATTATAGGTGAAGAGAGAAAATACTATAAAACTCTATAAGTTAAATACAAATTTATAGAAAATCCAACTGAAGAATAGAAACCTTTAGAAGATATGGTTAGAAATGCTGTTAGCAATTTTAAGACTATTATAAGTAAAAAGATCAAGTACAAAGATGAATAAGGTAGGTACAGCACTAAGCTTGACTTGAACGTTAACATCCCAAATATTGATTCATTGGATCTTTAAGATTAATATTAACCATATCGATAAGTTTTTTAGAAACTAAAATTGAACAATAAGAAGTTAGAATAACACTATCAGAAAACACTTGGAAAACAATGATTATTAGTTTCATTTTAAAGTAATATTTAATTTGATTTCATACCAAAAATAAATCATTCCTATGCATCTACACATCTCATTGGGCAAAAATATCTTTAAGCTCTTACAAGCTATGAATTGTTGTAATTTACCATACAACTAGCATGAGCTTTGTGCCCTAATAATTGTAAAGTTTGCAAGTTAGAAATTACTTTTGCATTTAAATTTCTAAATTATATGCTTTTGTTCCATATTATCCAAGCATAAAGGGCATTACCTTGTGGGTTTTGTGCTGAGAGTTAAACGTCTTCTTGATTGATCTGTTGTAATAGATTGAAAATGTTTAAAAAGTTCAGCAAATTCCTCTGTTAATATTATTGGAGATTCCTCAATTTAAGCTTTTTCTCTTTACTTTCTAACCTTTATAACTGCCTTTACAACACTATCTTTATCTAATGTATTTACTACGTTCAATAGGTATTTCCTTAATAAAATCAATAAAATAGGAAATTAGACTTACCTATCAGGGAGCCTCTTTTTACTGTAATCTGGAAAATATTAAAGTATATATTTCTTAGTCGGATCTCTTTTAACATTTTCCCATATACTCTTTGAGGTAAACTAATGCCATTAAGGAACTTATTCAACCCAATTCACTTTTTCAGTCTTGAGAAGCTTTTTGGTTCCTGCCAAGATATCCTAATGTTGTTATTCAAAATTAATTTGATTTACCCTGCAAAATTTGGAGGTCAAGTTTCTCATTCCAGGAACATAATATCCGCCTGTGTTCACTAGGAAATCACGCAATACTTTTGTGTTTGGTATTTTTCTCAAAAAGTTTGTATTTGAGATCTTTTTAATCCTTAGTTAAGGTGGCGCTGGAGGAATTACCCTGACATTCACTTGTTGTTCATCCCTCACTTTTTCCTCTTCCATTACTACCGGTATTGGTTCAGCTGGTTGTTCTTCTTGATTTTATCCTCTTTGTTGTCTTCTTTCTCTCTCTTCTCTTTATTATTGTCGACGTACCGATCTTCTTCTTCCTTCGTTATCTTGTTCCATTTCAAATGAGAATTGTCAGTTAATTTAAAATTTTGAATTGTTATTTTAAATTTAAATGAATAGGGATTATCTTTGGTTGATTTTAAACCTAGATAGAGATATAACAGATCAAAAACAACAGGATTTAATTGCTAAATTTTAATAAACCATAAGAAACAAAGGAATAAAAAACAAAATTATTTCTAAAAGTAAACAAAAGAAGAAGTTGAAGAAATTTAGATTTAGTGAAAAATGTGATTTTTGCCTAAAAAAGTTTCCTGATAAGAAAATCAAAAGTCACAAAAAATAATGCTAGTAAAAGGCTTAAAAATGCAAGCATTGCAAGGCAAAACTAAGCTTAGAGGCAATGCTCAAACATGAGGCTTAACATGTTTAAATTCTATGTGATATTTGCTTTGAATTTTATGAAGAGAGGGAATTCAAGTTTCATGAAGATTAATGCTAAGAATATTGATGTGTATTTTCAATTTTTACTTTTAAAAATCAAATTACTTCTAACTACTTTATTTAAAATATAAATCCATGCTTAACACTTACGAAATACAACAATCTTAACATTTAACCGAACTTCAGCAACATATAGAATTCCACAAGGTTAATTATACACAAGAATTAACAATAAGATTAACCTTGGAAGAATTGGCAAATTTATTAGTTTACGATGTAAATAGAATGAAAAAGTAAGACCTTTCTCTTACAATTAAACAATTTGTGGAAGAGAATGATTATCTTAAATTTTAGAAATTGATTTAAAAGGTTAAGAATGATTTATTTCAGCAGAATTTTCCATTCATGTTTGAAGTATAACAACAATTTTGTTCTATCATTACTTCTTTTTGATACTTTAAGATGTGCCTCTAATGAGACATATGATCAGAAGAGCTAGAGCCAGACCTCATGTAAACTTTCGAAAGCTAAAAGAAGAGCATATTTAATATTTCAAGCAATTAATGTTAAATGAGGATACAAAAAATTTATCGCTTAATAAGAAAAGAAGGAAAATGATTGAATAATTTAACGGGCTCTAAGTTTCAAGAACAACACTTCATAAATTAGTTTGCTTCTTGTTATTAATTAATAATTTCTAAGTAACACAAGTTACTGAGATATAGTTATAAAAGAGTATGTTAATATATTCCAAAGAAACTTGGAAATCAAATATTGAGAAGAGTAGCCTTCATTTATAGTATAATTTAATTGTATTGCATAAAATTATTAATAGAGTTCATATAATATCTATAAGACGAAACGAGTATAATATTTGTCATTGATGAAGTTGGATTTGGCACTAATCCTTTAAGAAGATACGCTTACTCTATAATTGGATAGCCTGCTTTACTAAAAAGCACAAAGCTGGGTCATAATCTTACTTGTACAGCCTCAATGTTTAATAAATATATTGCTTTATTAATTAATATTAGTTCTAGTGAAGGATGTGTAGAAATGATTCATTTTTTCTATAAGGGAGGACAACATAACGAAATGTTTCAAGTTTATTTTGATAATCTACTTCAAGCAATGAAGAAGAAATATCCTCACAAACAACTGATATTTGTTTTAGACAATCTTTGAGCTCATAAATCAAGTTTAATCATGAAGGTTATGCAGGATGAATAGGCTGAAATGCTTCTTACTCCTTCAAACACACCCTAATTCTCTCCAATAGAAAACATGTTTGGACTTCTTAAAAATCATCTAAAAGACTTTGAGTTCAAAAAGAAGGAGTAGACAGCAGAAGCAATAATGAAGGAAATGTTTAACTTTAGCAAATAACGAATTGGAGGTTTTTTCAAAAAAACCTTACAAAACATGCTTTTGTTTTGGCTTGGACTCGATAGATAACATTTACTTGAAAAAATTTAAAGAAACATTCAAAATTGATAAGTTTAGAATTATTGAATAATAATTTCCAAGTGAATTTTAATTTTATCAAATGATTATAGCAAATATCATTCTTTGTTTTCTTGTTTCTTCACTTCTTTCTTCTCTATTTCCTCGTGATTTATTTCTAAACAATCCTCAACTTATATGATTAAACTTGGGTGGAGAAAATCTTCTTCATCACCTCCTTGGAAGGGTTTTGTAATGTGATAACTTTTATGGAGCCACCATATAGTACTAATTTGTGGTACTCTGAAATTTCTTAGAGTATTTTGAATATGTTCCTTTGTGCCACATTAGTAAGGTGTGTGACCTCTCCCTCCACAAATCTTGCATATACTTTTAGCATAAATATCTTTAACTGTGTTATTGATTTTCTCTATAAAGATTAACAAATCTTCTTCTTTCAGCTTCAAAAGCTAAGTTTATTCAAATTTTCTTCTTTTAACCCATTTTAGTTGATTTTTTGTAGGTTTCTTCATTCCAATATCATTATATTTAAAAATGTTAGCTTTACTTTTGTACTTCGATTTTTACTTGTCTGATTTTCCTTATTTGTTTGGGGTAACCTTTTATTGTGTGGAATTATCTTCTGGCTTTTCCATATTAAATTGAAATTTTCAAATAATATTAAAATTAACTGAAAATATTTTAATTAAATTAAATAATAGATTGTTTATAATTATCAGATTTTGTGATTATAAAAATAGACGTACAGTATTTTATGTCAGTCTG
>PVBE010483814.1_pt1 | contig 10631 bp, 11 predicted proteins | sample 1631181 | NCBI WGS metagenome assembly PVBE01 (sample SAMN08397723, study PRJNA350692) | Marine metagenome, whole genome shotgun sequencing project. | isolation source: water | place: Pacific Ocean | collected 2012-04 | reverse complement strand
TCTTTTTCATTTAGGAGACGAGTCTGGTTTATACAATATGTCAGGCATATATAATAATTGCGACTACGTCTGGAGATCTTTTTGTACAAATAAATATTTTAACAGCAATAAAGTTAGTTGTTTACCTATAGGTTATAAATCAGGAACTTTTTTTAAAAATAAAACTGGCCAGCGAAAATATAAGTGGAGCTTCATAGGAACTCCTCATAGATCAAGCAGACATGACATATTATTTCAACTTTCTGAAATAAAACCTTCGTTTTGTCATAAGACAAATAAATTTAACGAAAAAATCATAGAAGTTGACGAAATGAGCGAAGTGCTGTCTCTAACAAAATTTGTTCCCTGTCCAAATGGTTTCTTTCATCCTGAAACCTATAGAGTTTACGAAGCTCTAGAATGCCAATCCATACCAATAGTTGAAAATGCATTTAAATATTATGATAGATTGTATCCAGACAATCCTTTCATAAAGGTTGATAAGTGGTTAGATGCGAAACTTATAATTCAAAAATGGAGTGAAGAACAGATTTTAAAAAAAAGAGAGGAATGTAAATCTTGGTGGATAAATTATAAAACTAAACTGCAAAAAGAAATGTCGAATAGAATTAACCAATGAAAGAAAATATATTATTAAAAATTGAACAACTTATTAATGAAAAAAAAATAAACGAAGCCCAGCTTGAATTGTCAAGACTGGGTCAAAATTATAATAATGATGCTAATTATCTTTATTTAAGAGGCAAAGTTTTTTACATTAATAAGCTATATTATGCAGCAATTGATGCTTTATTAATAGCTTTAGAGTTCGATCAGCATGATAAAATTTACAACTTATTGGCAGAAATTTATGGGGTTCTGGGTAATGAAGATTTAGAAAAAAGTATTACAAATCCAGATTTAAGAATAAAAGCTATAAATACACTAAAGGATCAGTTAACAGGTATTTATAGAAAATGATTAGAGCTCTTGAATGAAATTAAAAATCCTAGTAAAACAAATTTAGATTGAAGGGCCTGTAGCTCAGCTGGTTAGAGCAGTACACTCATAATGTATTGGTCCCAGGTTCGAATCCTGGCGGGCCCACCAGCATTATTGATACACAACCTTGTCAGATACTCATTCGAGCAGTAAATGATGATAGGATTAGAGGTAACTTTCTCATATTATTGCTCTTATTAATTCTTTTGTGTTGTTCTTTGGTTCATTTACATTCTTGTTTACAGGGTGAAACTTTAGTTTAGGCGCTTTATAAGATTTTAAAAAACTTGTTCCCTCTATTTTTAAATTAAAATAATCGTTTAAATCTTCTTCATTAATGATAACAAGTTGTCGGTAATGAATGTCAACTACATTAGAATTTGCTTGCATGGTAATTATTATAAATTGGCAATCTTTATAAATGGCAGCAAAAAAGATTGTTTGATTATCCAGTCGGGTAAAATAATAAGGCTGTTTACTTATTTTTTCTCTTTTCCATTCATAATAGCCATCGGCTACAACTAAACATCTGTTATTTTTAATAAGATTTTTAAATGAGATTTTCTCATTTAATGTTTCAAGTCTTGCATTAATTATTGGTTTTATTTTCCTCTCTTTAATCCAAAAAGGAGTTAATCCCCATTGCAAACTTACAACAGCTTTTCCGTTAGTAAAGGATTTAATAGTTGGAAGTTTTTGTTGCGGATGAGCATTGAAATTATCAGTGCCATTAACAATAGCAACCGATTTTATAATTTTCTTAGTTTTAGCAACAGCATTAGTAACAACATATCTCCCGCACAGACAAAAAATTTATGTTAAATTAATGTTTTAACTGATTAATCTTATCTTTCAGTTTTAATTTCAACTTTTTTAATTCCCTTAAATTCATCCAAGAGGCAGAGGTACGATCGTTTAATCTACTTTTTGTGGCTTTTTTTGTTATGGTTTCGAGTTTTTTGTGTTTCCTTTTTAGTTCTTTCAGTTCTTTCATCAAAAATTACTATAAATGCCCTTTGTGTCAAAAACAAGAATTTAAATAAATAATATAAGCTAATTTTGTAATCTTCATTATTATTTGTTCATTTAAAAAATGATTTTTTTATTAATATTAAAAAACCTAATAATTCGACTCTTCCTATAACCATAAAGAATATTAGGGAAATTTTTGAAGTTATGTTTATGTCAAAAAAATAAAATTCATTAAGATTATAGTTATTTGAATTAACTGTATTAGTAATCGTTAAAATAGATAAAGTTAATAAATCTTTAAAATTGCTTTGTTCAAAAGACAAGATTCCAGATAATATAAATAAGCTAATAATAAAAAAGACAACGGATAAAAAATAAATATTAATTTCCTCATCCTTAGTTTTATATTTGGATAAAAAAAGCCTGTTACTTGGAACATGCAAGGGTTTTGCGAGCTGGTTGATCTCTTTTAATGAAAATTTAAACAAAGTATATAATTTAATTAATTTTAATCCTGATGAAGTCGAAAACGATGATCCACCAATAATTACTAAAATTAAAAAAAGAAATGACAAATTTGAAAATTGAGCATCTAAACCTAACCCTATATTTGACAAACTACTTAATACTGCAAATAAGACTGGCACTACTCCATAAATATTGTGAAAAAATATATAAACAAAAATTAAAATAAACAATAAAAAAATTAAAAGATAAATATCTTCATGAATGTTTATTAACAATCTGTTATCAGAAAACAGATTATAAATTAAATAAAGATTGAATAAAGGAATTAGCATACAAAAAGAAAGAATTAATTTTTGATTTTCTGATCGTAAGATGTCGCCTAAAGTATTTGTTGGAATGAAACCTCCAGCGGAAGTTATTGTCATGGACAGGTTAAATCCTTCAAATAAACGAATACCCGAATAAGTCAAAAGTGCAAAAATCAATACGGTCAATAAGAAATAAATTATTAAAATTTTTGTATATTGATTTATTATTTCAGATACATTGACTGCTTCATAGTCAGAATAAATATTTTTTATTTTTATTTTTGATGATTCAGTTAATAAAAACAAAGAATATAAAAAATATAAGCCTCCTAACCATTGAGAACTTGATCTCCAGATCAACAAGGGTTCGTCGATTTCTTTAATATTTTCAAATATTGTAAAGCCCGTAGATGTAAAACCGGATATTGCTTCAAAGTAAGAATTTATGAAACTTATATCGTATACACTTAAATAATAAGGTATGGAAATTAATAAAGGAAAATAAAAAAAACCAATAATAACGAGAAATAGTTTCTCAATAAAGTTTATTTTTTTGTTAAGATATTGTTTATTAAGAAAAATAAAAATAACACTAAGCAATGAAAAAAAGAACAAACAAGCAAAGTATACATTTATATTTAGCGAAGTATTAAAATAGTAACAAAAAAGAATAATTAATAACAAAAAAGTTGAAATAAATAATGTAAATATTCCTAGATATAATAACGTTGATCTAAACATTTGTTAATTAAAAGATATATTAGAAGGAACTAATCCTAAATAAATTTTCAACTTTGCTAAGCTGATCTCTTTTGGATAAAAAGACAACCAAATCTTTTTTTTCAAAAACAAAGTTTGATCTTGGAATAATAATATCATCTTTTCTTAGTATGGCACCTATCCTAATTTCCTTTGGAAGGCTAGATTCTTTCAAGCTTTTGTTAATTAGTTCTGAAGTTTCTATAATTTCGGCTTCTATAAATTCATATTCTCCATCTAATAAACTATATACGGTTTCTATAGTGCCTTTATGTACATGCTTTAATATATTCGAAACTGTCATCATTTTTGGGTCAACCAAGTCATTAATTTTTAACGATGACTGTAATAAACTATAGTTTGATTTATTCACCAAAGCGATTGTTCTTTTATTTGATGAAAATTTTTCAGCTAACACACATAACATCACATTGTTTTCGTCATCATTGGTTAAAGCTAAAACGGTTTCGATTTCTTCTATGTTAGCTTCCTTTAATACTTCTTCATCTAGACCATCGCCACTTATAACTATTGAATTTTGAAGCTCGCTTGCAATTTGTTCTGCTTTTTCTTTATTTTTTTCTATAATTTTTATTCTCACATCCTCAATGGAGTTCTCTAAATTTTTTGCTAAATTAAAACCAATATTACCACCTCCAACAATTAGAATCTTTTTTGCAATTTTTTCTTCATGTCCAAAAGCTTCGAGAGTTCTATTTAATTGAGACGAATTGATTACTACATAAGCTTTATCATTTAATTTCATTTTATCTGTTTTGTTTAGTATTAAAAATTTTTCATCTCTTATTACACCTAAAATATTTGCCTCTAAATCTGGAAATGTTTTCGTCAATTTGTTTAATGGAATATTTGCTAAAGGGCACTTATCATCTATTGCGATTTCTAGCATTTTTATTTTATCTTTAGCAAAAGGAACATTATCCAACGCTCCTGGAGCTTCAATTTTTCTTTGTAATGATTTTGCAACTTCTAATTCAGGAGAAATAATCACATCAACCGGCAGTTCTATTTTGCTATAAAGTTTATTATATTTTGGATCAAGATACTCATGAGATCTTATTCTAGCTATTTTTTTTGCAATACCAAAAATAGAATGAGCTATTTGGCAAACTATCATGTTGACTTCATCGCTTTTTGTAACAGCAATAATCATGTCTGCTTCTTTTGCACCTGCCTTTTCAAGAACAGAAGGGAAAGTAGCTCTTCCTACAATGCCTTTAATATCTATTGACTCATTCATTTTTTGTATATCGTCGCTTGATTGATCAATCATCGTTATTGAATGGCTTTGAGCTGACAGTTGTTTAGCTATGTTAAATCCTACTCTTCCAGCGCCACAGATAATAATATTCATTAATTTATTCCCTTGATTCCTAGAGTTTTCAATTTCCTATGCAGAGCGGACCTTTCCATGCCAACAAAATCTGCGGTTTTTGATATGTTGCCTTTAAATTTTTTTAATTGTGAAGTTAAATAAGATTTTTCAAAATTTTCCCTTGCTTCCTTTAGAGGAAAAGAAAAATTACTATCCGATAAATCTAATTGGTCAATGGAAACTCTTTTTAGCGACTCATTTATAATTTTATTGATATTTTCAGTTTTTTCATTAGGAGACAATATAGCAATTCTTTCAACTAAATTTCTTAGTTCTCTAACATTTCCTGGCCAACCATATTCAAATAATAGTTGATTGTTAGTATCAATTTTTAATTTTGATATTCCGTATGTTTTTGAGATTGTTTTTGAAAAATAATCTATAAGCAAAGGAATATCTTCTGTTTTATTCGTTAGCGGTTCGAGCATTATAGGAACGACATTTAATCTGTGATAGAGGTCTTCTCTGAAATTTCCATCATCTATTTCTTTACGCATATTTTTACTTGAAGTGCATATGATTCTTACATTTACATTTATATCATGATAACCATTAATTCTTTTAAATTTCTGATCGGTCAATACTCTTAAAATTTTTGCTTGTGTTTCTAGTGGTATTTCTGAAACTTCATCAATAAGAAGTATACCTTCAGAAGCTTTCTCAAATGCACCATAATATATAGTTCCATCTTTATTTTCTGAGCCAAAAAGCTCAAGCTCATACTTATTGGGATCTAATAATGCTCCATTTAAAATAATTAAAGCTTTATTTGAACGATTAGAGTTTTTATGAATTTTTCTTGCAACTAATTCCTTTCCCGAACCAGCTGGTCCAAAAATAAAAATTCTGCTTTCTGTTAGGGTTAATTTATTTATTTGTTCTTTTAATTTCAATATAGAAGAACTTTTTCCTATTAAGTCGTAAGAATGGAATAATTTGTTTTGAAGATTTTTGTTTTCTTTTTTTAAACTGTAATTTTCAACTGCCCTATTTACAATATTAATCAGTCTTTGAGAATCAAAAGGTTTCTGTATAAATTCAAATGCACCAGATTTTAATGAATCTACTGCCATTTTAATATTAGCATGTCCAGAAATGATTATAACGGGAATATCTGTATCTTTTTTTTTAATGTGAATTAGCAACTCGATTCCATCATTGTCTCCTTTATCAAGCTTAACATCTATGATTGCTACATCTGGCAGTTTTTTGTCAATTTCATTTAAGGCCTGATTATAGTTAGCTGCTTGCCTAATATTAAAGCCAAGATCTTTCAAAAGGCTAGAAATAAGAAACCTTATATCCGAATTATCATCGATGATTAGAATTTCAGCTGACATTTTTTGGTAAAATAATTTCTACTCTCGCACCCTCTTGTTTTGGTTTAAAAATAATTTTTCCATCATGATCATTTACTACTTTATTTACAATTGCCAAACCTAAGCCCGTACCTCTAACTTTTGTTGTGAAATATGGTTCAACTATTTTTTTCAAATTACTGTTTGAAAAGCCTATGCCGCTATCCTCAATTGCACAGTATATATAGTTATCCTTCTCTTTAATTTCTATATCAATTTTATGAGCAAATCCTCCATTTTTCTTTGATTTATTCATAATAGATTCAATAGAATTTTTTATCAAATTAATAAACATCCTGTTTAATTGATCTTCATCAGCAAATATTATTATTTTTTCTTTTTCACATGCAAAATTAAAATTAATTTTACTATTAGAAAGAGAATGCAAATCAATAGTCCTTAAAACAATTTTTTTTATATCAGTTTTTTTAAAAATCGGTTTTGGCATCCTTGCAAAGTCTGAAAATTCGTTAACAAGACGTTCTATATCCTTAATTTGTCTATTAATTGTTTTTAAATAATTTTCAAAATTTTCCTGATCATTTTTATTTGAAATTTTGCTTAAATATTTACCCCTTAATCTATCGATAGATAACTGAATAGGAGTCAAAGGATTTTTTATTTCATGTGCTAGTTTTCTAGCTACATTCTCCCATGCCTCATGTCTTTCTGATAATAATAATTTATTTTGTTGTCCTTTTAATCTATCTATCATCGAATTAAAATTTTTATTCAATTTATCGATTTCTTCTTCCGTTTCTATTATTGGTACCTTCGTGTTTAAATTCCCAGCACTGATACTTTCTGATGCTCTAATTAAATTAACTATAGGTCTAAAAAATCTTGAAGCAAATTTTATTCCAATTGAGATCGATAAAAATAATAGCAGTGTTACAACAATTACATAAATTAATGCAAATGTTATTTTTATTCCTGTTCTTTTATTTTCAACACTATAATAAAAATTTACAGCTTGTTCGGTTTCTTTAAGGTATTTTATAATCTTTGGATCTAGAAATTTTACAACATACAAATACGTATCAATAAAATTTTCAAGTTTTAATAGCGAAGAAGATCTATTTGTAACCGCATCAGTAATTTTAATTGGTCTATTCTCTGAAGATAATAATTCAAATGCTCTATCTAAGGGAGCAACAAATTCTAATGTGGCATCTCTTACGCTAGACATGATTATTTGTCCCGATCTATCCAATAAATGTACCTCGTCTAATCTTCTTATTAATCTTTGATGCCTTAAAACATCTTTTAAAATTGTAGAGTTATCATGAAATAATTTCGCATTTCTATTTATATCTGTTGCAACCAATAAAACATCGGCTTCTATATTATTTCTAGTTACTTCCACATAATTTTTTGCTACATCATATGAATTATTTACTGCGGTGGTAATTTTTTTATCAAAATACTTTTGTAAGCCTAAAGAGAATAAAAACAAAGAAAATATGGCGATAAGTATTGATGGTAATAAAGTAGATATGGAGAAAAAAGTTATATATCTAAGATTTGCCTTTGAACCTACCTCTTGCAGATCTTTATCTTTAAAAAGTTTATAAATTTCTCTGACAATTATTAAAAAAAATAACAAAACCAATACCAAGTCCAGAATTAATAATGTTTGAAAACTAAAATAGTTTAATTCAATAGAAGTCTCATTAATGAATGTAAAAAATGTTAGTATACCTAACGGAAAGCTTATTGAAAAAATAACAAAAACCCATTTATTTTTTTTGATAAAATTTAGCATTTCAAAATAATAAAATATTTAGAAAATTATTGATATATAATACTTGATGAACATTTTTTTAATACTATTAGCGGCTGGCGAAAGTAAAAGGTTAAAATCAACAAAACCAAAGCCGTATATAATAGTTAACAATAAAAAATTAATAGAACATGCATTAAGTTCTTTCCAGGATTTTCGTGTAATTAAAAAAACTGTAATTGTTTATAATAAAAAACATAAAAGATATCTAAGTGAATTAAATCTAAAAAAAACCATAAAAATTACAGGAGGTATGAGCAGACAAGAATCTACATTCAAAGCGCTAAAAAAGATAATAAAAATGAATTGTAAAAAAATATTAATTCATGACGTTGCTAGGCCCTTTCCTTCTAAAAAAATTATAAGTGAAATTATTAAAAAACTTAAAAGAAATCATGCCGTAATACCTATAATAAAAGTAAATGATGCAACAAAACGAGTTAAAAAAAAAATAATTTTCAAAAATATTAACCGTAATAATTTAAGATTCTCTCAAACTCCACAAGGCTTTACTTTCAAAAAGATTTATGAAAAACATAAAAAAAATATGAACGCATCTTTTGATGATGACTCTGCTTTATTCACAAAGGACGGGGAAAAAGTATTAGCTATAAATGGAAGTAAAACAAATTTAAAAATAACTGAAAAAGAAGATTTAGATATATTCAAGTCTTTATTAAAAGGAAAAAATTATTCTGGTATCGGATTCGATGTTCATAAATTAGTTAAAGGAAGAAAACTTTACCTAGGGGGAATTAAAATTCCTTCTGTCCTTGGACTCAAAGGTCATTCTGATGCCGACCCTATTCTTCACGCTCTCATCGACAGCTTACTTGGTGCATGTAGATTAGGTGATATTGGAAAATTATTTTCTGATAAAAATAAAAAATATAAAAATATTAGATCTACAATTTTTCTTAGAAAAGTAATTGAATTAATTAAATCTAAAAATTTCTCAATCAACAACATTGATATAAATATTATTGCTCAAAAACCTAAAATAAAAAAATATTCAAAAAAAATGATACAAAGAATAAGTGAGTTGTGCGAAATAAACCCTAATGAAATTAATATTAAAGGTAAGACAACTGAAAAACTTGGTTTAATAGGGAAAGGAAAGGCCATAGCATCTGAAATTATAACTTCTGTGACCAAATATGATCAATAAAATAAACTTGTTTTTCGTAACTTTTTTTGGAATTGGATATGCTAAATTTGCTCCTGGAACTGTTGCATCAATAATAACATCTATATTATTATTTATTTCATTTCATATATTAAACATTTCTTCAAATATTATTTTGATATTTCTTTTTTTTATTTTTTTTTATTCTTTTTATGCTGTTAGTTCATATATAAAAAAAATTAACAATAAAGATCCAAAAGAAATCGTAATAGATGAAGTAATTGGACAATCAATACCAATATATCTTTATGAAATATCACACGTCACAGCAAAACAATTTGCTGAAGCTTTAGTGTTCTATGCAATAATATTTATACTTTTTAGACTTTTTGACATCATTAAGCCTTTCCCAGTGAGCTATTTTGATAAAAAATTCAAAAACACCTTTGGTGTTATCTTTGATGATATTTGCGCAGGTTTTTATGTTGTATTAATTCTTGTTCTATACATGATTTTAAAATGAAGAAATTACCACGGAAGGTAGTTAAATTATTAAGTAAGAAAAAGTTAAAAATTTCTTTTGTTGAATCTTGCACTGGTGGTTTGCTTTCTTGTGCTATTACTTCCGTTAGTGGATCTTCTAAAGTATTTACTCTTGGTTTGGTTACGTATTCTAATCAATCTAAAAATAATATTCTTAAAATTCCAAAAAAAATCCTAAGAAAGTATGGTGCTGTTAGTTATGAGGCCTGCCTATCTATGGTAAGAAACTTAAGCAAAATTAGTAAGACTGAAATATCACTTTCCATAACAGGGATAGCTGGACCTAAAGGGGGTTCAAGAAAAAAACCTATAGGTTTAGTTTATATCGGTATTAAAAAACGAAATAAAACTTTAGTTAAAAAACACTTATTTAAAAATAAAGGCCGTTTCTACATCCAAAAAGCTGCAGTCAATAAATCTTTAGACCTTATTTTAAGTTTTATTAAATAACTCGTTAGCTCTTTTTTCAAATGCATCAGCTATTTTTTTTAATCCTAAATCAAAAGTTTTGATCATTAAAATATTTAAAATCTCATTTTTTAGTTCAAAATCAACATGAAAATCTACTTCACTTGAATCGCCAGTCTGCCTAAAAGTCCATTTGTTTTCTAAATGTTTTAGGGGTCCTCCTATATTGGTCACGTGTATTGAGTCAGCAGATTTATCATAAACAACAAAACTTTTATACGTTTCACTAAAAAAACTTTTTCCAATGGTAAGATCGGCTGTAATTTTTACTGTGTTTCCCTTGTCAATTATAGTGTGAATCTTTCCGCCTAAACACCAAGGTACAAATTCTGGATATTTTTCAATATCAAGTACCATTTCGATTAAATTCTTTTTAGTGCAAGGAATTTTTTTTGTTATTGTAGCTGATGGCATTGGGATTGTTTTTCTCTCAATTTTTTCATTTTAGAGAAATCTTCATCCGCATGGT
>PVBE010673511.1_pt1 | contig 10632 bp, 4 predicted proteins | sample 1631181 | NCBI WGS metagenome assembly PVBE01 (sample SAMN08397723, study PRJNA350692) | Marine metagenome, whole genome shotgun sequencing project. | isolation source: water | place: Pacific Ocean | collected 2012-04 | reverse complement strand
CTACCCACATCCACATTCTCTACTCCTCGATCGCACTCCTCGGCGCGACGTACCGAAACTCCCGCGTCCCGAACGCCGCCTCTCCCAACAACCGCTCTCTCTCCGCGCGCGCTGTCTCTCGCTCCCCGACCTCTCCGTTCACCCTCGCCGCGGCGTCGACCCGCATGCGCAACCCATCTCCACCACCCTCGCTCGTCTCCCTCGTCGTCCACATCGGTCGCGCGTCCTCGTCGTCCCTCGCCTCTGTCGCCGCGTCCAGTCGTCCCGCGAAGCGTAAAATTTCCTCCACATCCCTCGCGAAGCTCCCGTCCTCCTCCGGCGGACGAAGATTGGCCAATCGCGCGACCGCGTCGAGTTCACCGCGCGCGATCACGGGTCGTCCATCGCGCGCGTCCGTCGTCATCGACGTCGTCGACCACGACGCGCGCGAGGGCGTGGACGCGTGGTGCGTCGCGCGTCGTCGCCACGGATGTTCATCGTCGCGCGCCGCCTCCCTCGAGACGTCGTCCGCGTTCGAGTTCGCACCGAGGGCGAGTCTCGCGCACGAGACGAACGCGCGCGAGGGCACGCTCGAGATCGCGCGCGTCGTCGGCGTCATCGCGCGGCGTCGCGGTGTCGCGGAGACGTCCCCGCGGATGGTAGGGTTTAGGTAGGGTTGAGGGATGGTTTGGGTAGGGTTTGGGTAGGGTTGAGGATGCACCACGACAGCCGAGATTCGGATTGCGCGACGACACTGCGAGACGAGGCGCCGCGGCCTCGAGGGTCGACGGGCGAGACGCGAGTTCGATCGCGCGCGCATCGTTCGTTCGTTCGGCGTTCGAAGTCGCGAGGACGGGCGGGACGCGAGAGGCGCGGGACGGAGACGTTCGCGCGCGCGCGGTGAAGGAAATTTTGAAAATCGGCACGGCGAGGACGACGTCGAGGAGGACGAGGAGGACGAGGACGACGGGGACGCGATGGGCGGCGGTGAGAAAGGACCCGCGTTCAGCGGTACGACGGGTGGACACAAGGTGAATCTGTACGGTGAGGCGCGGGTGCCTCGAGGCGGGCGCGGCGGGCGCGGCGGGCGCGGGGGCGGGCGCGGAGGCGGGCGAGGACGCGGCGACGTCGGCGACGGGAGGAGCAAGGCGCAGATCGCGGAGGAGGAGAACGCGTTGCAGAAAGAGTTGGGATATGAGGTGTTGGAGGATGGTGTCGATCGAGTGGGGTGGTTGATGAACGCGAGCAGCACGCAGGCGGAGGATAAAGAGAGCGGGAAGACGTTCGCGGCGGTGAATTGTTTCTTCATGTGCGAGGACGGGTCGACGTTCAAGGTGCAGGCGAGGTATGCGCCGTATTTTTACATCGCCACGAAGACGGGGTGTGAACACGAGGTGGAGGCGTTGCTTCGACGAAAGTACGGGGAGTTTGTGCAAGACATCATCATGGTGGATAAAGAGGATTTGGATTTGAAGAATCACCTGAGCGGGTTGCAGCAGACGTACCTCAAGGTTTCGTTTCGCACCGAGCAAGAACGCCTGGACGTGCGTCGGGAAATCTTGCCGATCGTGTTGAAGAATAAGAAGAAGTCGTCCGCGGCGGCCGAGTACCAAGCCTTGTCGCATCAAGAGAGCTTGGACGCCGGGATCAAACCGAAGAAGAGGGCGCTGACGGATTACGAGGACGCCATGGTGGACATTCGCGAGTACGACGTACCGTATCACATGCGTTTCATGATCGACACGGAGGTTCGTTGCGGTCACTGGTACTCGGTGCGTTCGGAGCAAGGAGACGTCAAATTTGTCCGTCGAGCGGATATGTTGGCACGGGCCGAGGTGCGCGTGTGCGCGTTTGATATCGAAACGACCAAGCTTCCGCTCAAGTTTCCAGACGCCGAACAGGATCAAGTGTTCATGATTTCGTACATGTTGGATAATCAAGGGTATTTGATCATCAATCGGGAAATCGTGAGCGAAGACGTCGAAGATTTCGAATACAATCCGAAACCCGACTATCCGGGTCCATTCATCGTGTGGAACGTGCCCAACGAACAAGCGCTCATTCGTAAATGGTTTGATCACATGCGCGAGGCGCAACCGAACGTGTACGTGACGTATAACGGTGATTATTTTGATTTTCCATTCATGGAAACGCGCGCGAAAAAGAATGGAATGGACATGTATCGCGAGATTGGATTCAAGTGTGAAAAGTCTGGCGAATGCCGAAGCGACTTTGCGTTGCACTTGGATTGCTTCTGCTGGGTGAAGCGCGATTCATATCTTCCGGCTGGTTCACACGGTTTAAAGGCAGTCACCAAGGCGAAATTGGGTTACAATCCCGTCGAGGTGGATCCAGAAGATATGTTGCCGTTCGCCCAAAGCCGCCCGCAGACGATGGCGGCGTATTCGGTCTCTGATGCCGTGAGCACGTATTACCTGTACCAAAAGTACGTCCATCCGTTTATTTTCGCGTTGTCGACGATCATTCCTCTGTCCCCGGACGAGGTGTTGCGAAAAGGCTCAGGCACACTGTGTGAGGCTCTACTCATGGTGGAGGCGTTCCGCGGAAACATTGTGTGTCCAAACAAGCAAGTGAGCGCTGGAGAACAGTACCACGATGGACATCTCTTGAACAGCGAGACGTACATCGGTGGTCACGTCGAGTGCTTACAAGCTGGTGTGTTCCGTTCAGACATTCCGTGTGACTTCTCGCTCAATCCAGAGGGATATCAGAGACTTTTGGACCAGCTCGATGAAGATCTCAACTACACTCTCAAGTACGAAGCCAAAAAGCCACTGAGCAGAGACAACTGCGAGAACTATGATGAAGTTCGAGCGCAGATTGCCGAAAAGTTGGAACACCTTCGCGACAATCCGAACGTCAAAGTGAACCCGTTGATTTATCACTTGGACGTCGCCGCGATGTATCCGAACATTATTTTGACAAACCGATTGCAGCCGGCCGCCATAGTGACCGAAGATGTGTGTGCGGCGTGCGACCACAATCGCCCTGGTAAAGGATGTCTGAGAGAAATGGAGTGGATCTGGCGTGGCGAACATTTCGCATCCACGTCGAGTGAATATGCAGCCATCAAAGCACAGTTGCAGGTTGAGACGTTCGCGCCACTGCATCCCGGCGGAGCGACGCGCTCTTGGCACGATCTTTCGTATGAAGAACAGCAAGAGAAGAAAAAGACACGCTTAAAGACGTACACGCAAAAAGTGTATCGAAAGGTGATGGAAAAACCGGTGACCAAGACGAAGATGGCTGGAATTTGCATGCGTGAGAACCCATTCTACATCGATACGGTTAAGGCGTTCCGCGATAGACGATACGAGTACAAGGGGTTGAATAAAGATTGGGGTAAAAAATTATCCAAGGCAAAGGAGAGCGGTAACGCTGCGGAGATTCAAAACGCCGCAAATATGTGCGTCTTGTATGATTCGCTTCAGCTCGCGCACAAGTGTATTTTGAATTCATTCTACGGCTACGTCATGCGAAAGGGAGCTCGGTGGTATTCCATGGAGATGGCGGGCGTCGTGACGAACACCGGTGCCAAAATCATTCAAATGGCGAAACGTTTAGTGGACGACATCGGTAAGCCGCTCGAGTTGGACACGGATGGAATCTGGTGCTGTTTGCCTGGAACTTTCCCGGAGACGTATAGCTTTAAAATCAAGGGGGAAGACAAGCCGTATGAAATTTCGTACCCTTGCGTCGTGCTCAACCACATGACGAAGGTTCAAAACACGAACGATCAGTACCAAACTCTCGTGAGAGATGAAGACGGTAAACCGTTGCGTTACGAAACGAGCTCGGAGATGAGTATTGAGTTTGAAGTCGACGGGCCTTACAAGGCGATGATTTTGCCGGCGTCGAAAGAGGAGGGCGTGCTCATCAAAAAGCGTTACGCGGTGTTCGATGAGGAGGACAAGCTGGTCGAGCTGAAAGGTTTCGAGCTCAAACGTCGCGGTGAACTCAAGTTGATCAAGGTTTTCCAAAGTGAAGTGTTCGATTTCTTCTTGAAAGGAAAATCTCTCGACGAAGTGTACCAAGCTGTCGGAGCCATCGGTAATCGTTGGTTCGACATGCTCAAGACGGAGGGAGCGAACTTTGAAGACGACGAGCTTTTGGAGTACATTTCGGAGTCGAGCGTCATGAGTAAAGCTGCGATCGAGTACGGCGATCGTAAATCTACGTCGATCACGACCGCCAATCGTCTGGCGCAGTTCCTCGGCGCCGATTTGATCAAAGACAAGGGTCTCGTGTGCAAGTACATCATTTCGAAGAAACCTCTCGGCGCCCCGACGTCTCAGCGCGCCATTCCGGTCAGTATTTTCAACGCCGAAGTACCCGTCGCACGCGCTTACTTGAAAGAGTGGACGCAAGACAAGGTTCCGGGCGAAGATGACGAAATGCCAGACATGCGAGAGATGGTCGATTGGGAGTACTACAAGACTCGTCTCGCTGGAGCGATTCAGAAAATCATCAGCATTCCCGCGGCTCTGCAAGGCGTAGAGAACCCTTGTCCGGACGTCACGCACCCTGACTGGCTCAACAAGCGCATCCGCGAAAAGAATGATAAATTTATGCAGCGAGATTTGCGTAAAATGTTCCAGAAGCAGATTTCTGAAGGCGTGCCGCTCGCCGGTAAAGATTTGAACATTTTCGACATGGAAGATGGTGGTGTGAAAGCGTCGACGCCGTCTCGACCACGAGTCAGGAAGTTCAGAAGGGACGGCGACGCGCCCCAGACTCCCGAACAAACGGCCACACCGTCCGGACGAGGACCGATGACCCCAGGATCGGCGAGCGTGGATGCGGCAGTGCCGGACAAGAAGACGAATTATGACGGTTGGTTGAAGCATTACAAGTCGAAGTGGAAAACGTTGCGAGCCAACATTAAGCGTCAACGCATCGAAGATGAAAAAGAACAAGCTCGAATAGAACGCGAAGGCGGGGTCACGAGGCGTCGACGTCGTTCGGATGCCTTTGGTATGGAGGCATTTGTTGAATCACGCGAGGAAACCATCGCGCTATCGACCATGCACATCATTCAGGTTGAAGCCACTAAAACGCCGGGTTTGTTCAACGTCTGGTTGTTCGTAAACGGATCGATGCAGACCATCAAGGTGAACGTGCCGCGTCGTCTCGTCATCGCAACTCGTGAAACAGATCGCGACGGCGATCTCGGTCTCGACGGCAAGCGTCGCATCAACGCGATTCTTCCTCGCGGTTTCGACGCGCCTCACTTGTATGAAGTGAGCGTTCCAGAGCAGAATTTCTCTCTCGGGCTCGAAATCGCTGGTCTCTTGTCGGATCCAAACGTGGTGGGAGTGTACGAAAAGTCTGTGCCTTTGCTTGATAGATTCATATACAACATCGGTTGCGTCACGGCGGTGAAGAAGTCGGAACAACAGCGAGCCATGTCTATCGCCAGCGAACCGTACGAGATGGATATGCTTCAGATGAAAGCCACGGCTGAAGTGAGCTCGTACTTACCGGGGATGTCTCACATCACGTTCTATTTCGCCGGCGAATCTGGTCAGAAGGGTCGCGGAATTTACGTGCTTCACAATAGTCGCGAAGAGAAGGGAACCGTCGTCGTCCATCAACCGGGTAAGGGTGTGCGCGAGGTCACCGCCGAGCTATGGACGTCGCATCTCCACGACGCAATCAAGCAAAGCGCCGACGGTGAGGGCGCGGCCGTTGAAGCACCCGACGTGTCGAAGTGGACCGTGCTGTACGCTAGAAACATTGAACAGGTGAGTAAACATCTCAGTCACGCCATGAACGGGTACTTGGCCACGGCGCGAGGAGCCAACGTTCTTCTCGTGCAAGCACCGCCGAGCGCTGGTTTGGAACCGCCGCATGACGCTTCATCCGCGCGACGGGGGTTAGCCGGTAGATTAAGCGCACTGATGCCCGCCTCGGGGCGCCTTCCGATTGTCTCCAGACCGGCGTTCATCTCTGATAGCGACTTGAGCAACGATCCCACAAAGGGTTGGCAGCTCGACGCGGCGAAGACGGCGACGTGCCGCATCGTGGAGAGCGCTAAGTGGCTCGAGGAACATATTCAGATTGCGAGTTACGCGCACATCCCGATCGGCAACTTGAAGTCGGATTGGTGGGTGCACACGGCGGATACGTTTTTCGCACGCACGCTGCAAGACCACGAACAAGTTCTATGGACTGGATCCAGTGGCGAGCCAGATCTCGGTGGTGGCGCCAGTGCGGTCTCGCTCGGTGGCTTGGATGACGCGTACACGTCGTCCAAGATGGAAGTCATCGCGCCCGGCGCGTACCGCAGCGTGTGCGTAGAGTTGCAAGTGCATCACTTGGCGGTGTGCGCCATCGTGAAATCAGGCATCCTGAATGATCTCGAACAAGGTGCGTTGCTCGGTTTCGACACTGGGTCAAAGGTGACGTCGCGCACGGGCGGTCACGAAGCCGCCATTGCGTTCAAAACGCTGCGAACGCTCGTGGACAATTGGCTCAGAGACGCGACAGATCATCACAACGAATATGCCGACGCATTGCTCTCTCGGATTCATCGCTGGTTGTTCAGTCCCAATTCATCGTTGCGCGACCCGTCGTTGAAGAATCTGGTCGAGCTCTGCATGAAGAAGGTGTTCACGCTGTTGCTTGCCGAGCTCCGCAAGCTGCAAGTCGAAGTCGTGTACGCCGACATGCGACGGATCATCATCGCCACCGGCAAGCACGACCTCGCCAGCGCGTCCTCATGCGTAGAAGGTTTGAAGACGGCTTTGCACCAGCGCGAATTATTCTCCTGGTTGCAACTCGATCGCATCAATCAATGGCACTCGTTGCTCTTCAAGGGTCCGTTCGATTACGCCGGCATCAAGGCGTCGACGCTGCCAGGCGAGAGTCAGTGGGTGGACTCGCTGGCTCCGAACGATTCGCAGCTTGATCCGCTGGCGATGGGCGACGGCGAAGGCGCCCTGGACATGCACTGGAACATCGCTCGTTTCTTACCGGAAGCGATTCAAGACCACTTCCACGCTATCGTGGGTGAGTTCTTGCTGTTACCTTGGAAACACGAAAAGGATGAAGACGATCCGCTGCACGGTCGCACGCCCGGCAAGTTTCGGGCGATGAGCGACAGCGACGATTCAGACGATGAAAACTCTGACTCTGAACACGCGGCGCCCGGTGCCGCCGTCCCGCCGACGCCCGGTGCCGGACACAACGCTCGCGACTTGGATCGTCTCGAGGAGGATAAGACGATCTGGTTGGAGAAGCAACTCGAGACGCACTTTGGACCGAAACTGTTGCGATACGCGCAAGAAATCCAACGCGTCCTCGGACTCGCCGGACCGCGTTCTCCTCCGGAGCACCAGTTCCCGTCGCCGCCTGGCGCGCATCTATCCAAGAAGATGCGAGGTACGCCGGCTCTCGCATTCGTGAAGACGGTGATCGCCGTGTTATCCCTCGACGCCAGCTTGGCGGGTCCGGTGGCGCTTCTTCGCCGAAACGCGCTCAAGATAATCCGCGTCGCCGAATTCGCCCCAGAGGCTGAATTCGCCGAACCGTGCGTGTCATACACCCTGCGAGACGTCATCTGCACCGCGTGTTCCGACTGCAGAGACTTGGACCTGTGCCGCGACCCGGATCTCGCCGCCGGTCAGTGGATGTGCACCGCGCGCGTCGATGAGCACGGTCCGCCGTGCGGTCAACCGTACGACAGACAGTGGATCGAGGGCGCCCTCCTCACCGAGATCAACGAACGCGTTCGAAAGTACCAGCTCCAGGACTTGAAATGCGTCCGCGACGGTCGCGTCAAGGTCGGCCATCTCGCCAATCGCTGTCCCTGCGGAGGCGTCTTCGCGTGCTCCATCGCCGACGGCGCGTTGAGCGACGACTTGCGCGTCTTTTCAAACATCGCCAAGGCGCACGACTTTAAGATCCTCGGCGAGACCGTCGAGTGGATGCAATCAAACGCGTCGCGCGGCGCGTCAACTTCTTAGTTCTCTTTACGTAATAGCTACAGATTGAATCTATCGAATCGCGCGTTCGCTCGTCGTCGACGGCGTCCTGGCCCTCAACCTCTGCGCGCGTCATCGTCTTCAGACATCGGCTCGCGAGTGCCACGCGCGCGCGCCCGAACGTCTCAACGAACGATCGCGTCTCGCGACCCGGTACCATGCGGGAGACGAGCGCGAGCGCGGCGTCGACGTCGGCGCGCGTCGCCGAGGAAATGTCGGCCGCGCATCAAACCGTCTTTTATAGAAACCTCGCGCACAGCCTGCCGCCGCGCGCGATGACGCTTCTGAGCGATAAGGCGTTCGCGAATGGGTTCGCGGGCGCGATCGCGGGCACGGTGGCGGCGACGGTGGTGTGCCCGTTGGACGTGCTGAAGACGAGACTGCAGGTTGGCTCGGCGCTGCGAGGGACGAGCGCGGGCGAGTATCTGAGCACGTACGGGGCGCTGCGGCGAATAGTGCGAAATGAAGGGCCGAGAGGGTTGTATCGAGGACTCGGACCGACGGTGACGGCACTGTTACCGAATTGGGGGGTGTATTTTAGCATGTACGGGGCGTTGAAGAGGCTGTTGAGCGGGACAAGGGACGACGCTTCGTCCGAGGCGGCGAGTGCGGATGGCGAGGACGCAGAGGTAGGCGACGCGTCCGCGCCGGTGAAGGGTGCAAATCATTTGGCGCACATCGCGGCGGCGGCGGGAGCGGGAGCGGGGACGATTTTCGTCACCAATCCTCTATGGGTGGCGAAGACGAGACTGCAGGTGCAGCACTCGCAAGCGCTCGCGGCGGCGATGCCAAAACGCGTGCCGTACACGTCCACGATCAACGCGTTGACGAGAATCACGCGAGAAGAGGGACTTCGAGGGCTTTACAGCGGATTCGGACCGTCCCTCATCGGTATCGCGCACGTCATTATTCAGTTTCCACTATACGAATCCATAAAAGTGGAGCTCGCGCGAGAACGCGACGTCACGCTCGATAGGATTTCACCGATGGATCTCATGGTCTCGAGCGCCGTGGCGAAGATGATCGCGTCGACGATCACGTACCCGCACGAGGTCATTCGTTCACACATGCACGTGCACGGCTTGGGTCCGTTTCGCGGCATCGGTACTGTCGTGAGTCGCATCTTGAACGAGGGTGGTATCACCGCCTTTTACCGCGGTTGCGGGACGAATCTCATTCGTACCACACCCGCCGCGGCGATCACGTTCACGTCGTTTGAGCTCGTATCGAGAGAGATTGACAAATTGGTCATCGCCGCCGATGAGGCTGTCGATGAGGGATGATTTATATTTATTTGCTTTGCGCGCGGCGTTTTGTTTGTGTTGAAATCGACGTAATTTCTCTGCCTTCACTCCGACCCATCTTCCTAATCGTACTAAAGATGCACGACTACAACATTTACCTACACTAGTGCTAATTCACGGTTGGATTTCCCGACGTTTGCGTCTCACGGCGGCGGTTGTCCCGGAAACATCCACGACATGCGTTCGGCGTTTTGGTTAGTCTCCAGTGCTGGTTCCGATCGCTCGCCATCTTCGCTACCCTCGTCGACGAGATTAGTGCCTTCCATGGACATGTAAATACCCTCTGAAAGCTCGACGACGACCGGCCCGTCCTCTCCTTCTCCCGATTCCGCATCCGCCAGTTTCTGCTCTCGCGCCTCCTCGACGAGATCGACGTCAAATTTTTCCTTGACGTCCTTTGCCAACTTTTCAAGCTTGCCCGAGATGGAATCGAGCACACGCTGCGCGTCCACGTCCACGACGTCGCTCTCCGGTGCGTCGTTTTCCACGTCGACGCGCATGAGCGACACGAGACACGGTCGAAGAAAATTGTCTTCGCTGTAATCGTCGACGAAGAAATCCTCCCCCGCGCGCCCAAGCTGCGCGTCCAGGGCGTCGATAAAATTCGAATACAACTCTGGATGCTCAAACACTGCCGTCTCCGCGCACGAACACACCACGTGCGTCAATCGTTTCCACTGCTCCAACGCCTCCATGGACGACAACGCCATCAACAATACGAACGCCAACTGAAACTCCCCCAACAATCCGCGCCACCCGTCCTCTTCGAAACACCCCAGCGCGTGCTCCAACCGCACGTTCGCGTCCAAATTCATCGCCGAAACCTCCGCCGGCGTCTTCCCACTCGGCTGTCGACTCGTCGCCTCCACCGTGAACGTCGCCGCTCGATGCGCGTCTTCGAAATACGGCGTCACCGCGTCCCGCGCGTCTCTCCGCGCGTCCGCGTCCGGGTCGCCCGCGACGATTCTCGTCCCCACATCCACCCCACACCGCCGAAGCGTCCCTCGCGTGACGAATCCGCTCATACTCACCCACATATCCTCGATCTCACTCGGATACCACGCCAAACGCGCGTCCGATTCCCGTCGCTCCGCGTTCGCCGCCGCGTCTCTCACAGCCACCGCGTCGGCGTCGCTCTGTCCACACCCTTTCCCGAGCGTCTCCTCGCGCGCGTCCCACTTCCTCACGTCCACCCACCCCGCGCGCGCGTCAATAAACTCTCCCACGGTGTCCTCCGCCCCCACGCTCCCGTGCGTCGACGACGGCGGCGCGCGAATCGTCACGAGGTGCACGCCCACCGGCACCGCCTTGACGCCGGCGAATTCGTCCCCGGTCGTCCACGT
>PVBE012695159.1_pt1 | contig 10633 bp, 8 predicted proteins | sample 1631181 | NCBI WGS metagenome assembly PVBE01 (sample SAMN08397723, study PRJNA350692) | Marine metagenome, whole genome shotgun sequencing project. | isolation source: water | place: Pacific Ocean | collected 2012-04 | reverse complement strand
GGTTTTCGTGAGGAGATTTCTTTGCAGATCGGAGCAGGCCTTGCCCATGGCATAGGGAGCACTCGTGGCGGCCATCGGACCGTGAAAGGAGATCAGGCCGACCTCTTTCCATGCGGCGGCGAGCAGCGCGGTGATGTCGCTGTAGCCGAGGATCGGCTTGGGATCGTGACGCAAGCTCGAGAAGTCGATCCGGTTCAGAATGCGCATCGTTCCGTAGCCGCCCCGTGAGCAGACCACTGCCCGCACACTCTTGTCGTCGATGGCATCTTGCAGGTCGGCGGCCCTTTGACGATCGCTGCCGGCGAGATAGCCGTTGCGAGCCTTGGCGTGGGCGCTGAGTTTGGGCGAGAAACCCCAGGATTGGAGTCGGCGCAGGCCTTGCTTGAGGCTCTCCGGTTCCGAGACAGGCCCTGCTGGCGACAGGACCGCGATCTTGTCACCTGGTTGCAGGGCGCGTGGAAGGATGCGCTCTCTTGCCATTGAGTTCACCATGAGCTTGTTGGATGCCCTGTTTTTGGAATCGAGCTTGGGGGCTGCGGCTCCGCCATCATGGAGTATCGTATCGCCACCGGAGCTGACCATGAACCGATCCAGGAACATCTGTGTAGTCATTTTCTTGTCCGCTGCATCTCTTGCCGGGACGTGCGTTTCGCAGTCGGATGCTTCCTCATCACGGGAGGTCGCCTACAAATCGGTGGGCGAAGTTGAGCTGAAGGCTCACCTTCACCTTCCGCCGGATTGGAAAGGCAGCGACTCGCGGCCGGCCATCGTCTTCTTCTTCGGAGGAGGCTGGACGGGCGGCAAGGTCGAGCAGTTCGAACCGCAGGCAGAGGCCTTGGCCGCGCGCGGCATGGTTGCCGTGAGGGCGGATTACCGGGTCAAGAGCCGTCACGGAGTTCTGCCGGACGCCTGTGTCATGGATGCCAAGAGCGCCATCCGCTGGGTGCGTGCGAACAGTGCTGACCTCGGTGTCGACCCTGATCGAATCGTCGCCGCCGGTGGTTCTGCTGGTGGACATATTGCGGCCTGTACCGCTCTGGCGCCGGAACTGGAGCCTCTGGGTGAGGATCAAGGGACTTCATCCCGGCCGAATGCGCTCGTTCTGTTCAACCCGGTGATGCGATTCAGTGGTATCGACAAGCTGGAGCGTCGGCTCGACGGCGATGCTGAACTGGCGAGAAAGATCTCGCCGACTCTTCACGTGGAGGCGAACTCACCGCCGTCCCTGTTGATCTATGGCACCAAGGACGTGCTGATGGAACAGGGACGGGAGTATGTCGAGGCTGCCGAAAAGGTGGCTTGCCGTGCGGAAATGTTCACGGTCGAGGGGCAGGGCCATGGTTTTTTCAATCGTCAGCCGTGGCGGGACCAGGCCTCCGAGCAGGTGGATCGCTTTCTTGTTTCACTCGGCTATCTCGAGTCGGACGATCCCCAATGGGTCGTTTACCAGGGCCGGGAAGGTGAGGGCAAGGGCAAGCATATCGTTCTCATCAGTGGTGATGAGGAATACCGATCCGAGGAGGCCTTGCCGCAGTTGGGCAAGATCCTCGCCGTCCACCATGGCTTCAAGTGCACGGTTGTCTTCGCGATCGATCCGAAGACTGGCGCGATCAATCCCGATGTGAGCGACAATATCCCGGGTCTCGCCGCGCTTGAAGATGCGGATCTGATGGTCATCGCGACCCGTTTCCGTGATCTTCCCGATGAGCAGATGAAGCATATCGACGCCTGGGTAGAGGCGGGCAAGCCGATCATAGGCATGCGTACAGCGACACATGCATTCAAGACCGGTAAGGACAGGAAGTACGCGCGCTACAGCTTCAATAGCCGGGAATGGAAGGGTGGCTTCGGCCGCCAGATTCTCGGTGAGACATGGGTCAGCCATCATGGTCACCATGGGCGTCAGAGCACCAGAGGCTTGATCGCCGAGGGCAAGGCCGATCACTCGATCGTCAGGGGGATCGAGAATGGTGATGTCTGGGGCCCGACCGATGTCTATGGAGTGCGCCTACCCCAGCCTGAAGGTTGCGAGGCGATCATCATGGGGCAGGTCGTCCAGGGCATGGAGTTCGATGATCCTGCAGCGGAGGGCAAGAAGAACGAGCCGATGATGCCGGTTGCCTGGGTGAAAACCTACGAGATCAGCAAGGGTGCAAAAGGGCGCGTCTTCACCACCACCATGGGTGCGGCGACGGATCTTGTTGCCGAAGGAACCCGGCGCATGCTAGTCAATGCCTGCTACTGGGCTCTGGGCATGGAGAAGGAAGTTCCCCAGAGCTCGGTCGTTGACCTGGTGGGCGAGTTCGAGCCGACCCGGTTTGGATTCGGCCGTTCCAAGAAGGGCGTCATGCCAAGCGAGCATGTATTGAAACTCGATCGTCGTTGAGGAGACGCTTCTTACGGTTTTGGCTTCTGGAAGATGTGCACGGCCATCTCGTGTACGGCCTCGCTGGCTTCCATGATGGATTCGGGTAGCGTCGGGTGCGCGTGGATCGTTTGAGCGATGTCGCTGGCGGTCGCACCCAGTTCGATCGCCAAGGCACCCTCGGCCACCAGCTCGGTGACTTCCGGTCCAATCATGTGCAGGCCGAGCAGGCGATCGGTTTGTCCGTCAGCGACGACCTTGACCCATCCTTCGGTTTCATTGAGTGACATGGCCCGGCCCGAAGCGGCAAAGGGAAAGCGACCTTCGACCGGTTTGAAGCCCGCTTGTTCGGCTTCTTCGGTGGTGAGTCCGACACTGGCCACCTCGGGATCGGTGAAGATCACGCTTGGGATGCAGGCCGGGTCAAAGGCGGCACCTTCCTGTCCGCAAATTGCTGCTGCGGCGACAAGGCCTTCATGCGATCCCTTGTGCGCGAGCATCGGCTGGCCGGCGACATCACCGATGGCCCATATGCCCTGCACACTCGATTGCCGCTGGGCATCGACGGAGATGAAGCCGCGTTTGTCGATGACCACGCCGAGTTCCTCTAGCCCCAGGCCTTGCGCGTTCGGCTTGCGCCCGACGGTCGACAGGATGACATCGACGGTGAGTTGCTTGACCTTGCCGTTAGCTCCTTCGATATCGACCACGAGGCCATCACCGGTTTTCTCGTAACGCAGAGCTTTCGAGTTCAAGTGGAAAGGAATCTTGCGCTTCTTGAGGCTCCGACCCATCTCCTTGGAGAGGTCGGCCTCCATTCCGGGAAGCAACCGGTCCATGAACTCGACAATCTCGATCTTCGTTCCGAGATTGTGGTAGACGAGTCCGAGTTCGAGGCCGATGTAGCCACCGCCGATCACCAGCATGCGCTCAGGGACCTTGGATGGGGCCAGTGCGTCGGCCGATGACCAGACGTTTTTTCCGTCGAACACGAAATCGGGAATCTCGATCGGGCTTGAACCGGTTGCTAGCACCACATGGGTGGTATCCAGGGTCGTGGTTTCCGATTCGCCGAGCAGTTCAACCTGGTTTCTGTTGAGAACTCGTGCCGTGCCCGCATGCACATCGATCTTGTGGTTCTTCAAGAGGCTTCCGACACCTCCGGTCAGCTTCTTGACGATGTCCGCCTTCCATCCGATCAACTTTTCAGTATCGACACGGACATCGCCCACCGAGATCCCCATCTTTTCTGCTTGGCCGATCTTCTTGACGAGTTTGCCGGCGGCGATGAGAGCTTTGCTGGGGATACAACCAACGTTCAAACAGACGCCCCCGAGTTCTCCTCTTTCTATGATCGCTGTTTTGCGACCGAGCTGGGCACAACGGATCGCGCAGACGTAACCCGCTGGACCGGCTCCGATGACGATGACATCATATTTCACGGATTTCCCCGATGGCTCTTCGGTCTTCGCCTCTGCTGGTTTGGTGGAGGAACTCACTCTTCAATGGCCCTCTCGTAATGGTGCCGCAGGTTGTCGGGAATATCGGCAAAGACATCGGTGATCATGGTGCTGTTTGGCGTCAAGTTCCCGGTCTCAGCGGTCGCGATTGCCGCATTCACGCGGGAGGTGATCTCATCCTCGAGTTTTTGTTCCTCGACGTTGTTCCACAGGCTGCGTTTTTCCAGGAAGTTGCGGAACTGAACGATCGGGTCCTTTGCAGTCCAGGCCTTGACCTCATTCTCGTCCCGGTAACGCGATGGGTCATCTGACGAGGAGTGTCCGAGCCGGCGGTAGGTCAAGGCTTCAACGAACGTGGGGCCCTTGCCACTCCGCGCGCGCTCGAGCGCAGCGTGGGTCACGGCATAGACGGCGAGCACATCATTGCCATCCACACGGACGCTCGGGATGCCATAGGCGACCCCCTTCGTGGCGAGGGTCTCGGATGCGCTCTGCTGGCTGACCGGCACCGAGATGGCCCACTGGTTGTTCTGGCAGAAGAGAACGATCGGAGATTCGAAGACTCCAGCGAACCCCATTGCAGCGTGGAAGTCGTTGCTGCTGGTCGCCCCATCGCCGAGATAACCGAGGATGGCACAGCTGTCACCGCGGATTTTTGCCGCCATCGCAGCTCCTACCGCGTGGCTGATCTGAGTCCCGATGACCGAGGACATGGCGTAATAGTTGCCTTTGGAGAAGCTGTAGTGACACGGCATCTGCCGCCCCTTGCAGCGGTCGAGATCGTTACCTATCAACTGTGCAACAGCGTCTTCGAGCGGCATCCCTCGCATCATGGCGATCGCGCCCTCGCGTAGCGCAGGGAAGACCCAGTCTTGTGGTTGTGCGGCAGCCGCTGATCCTACAGTTGCAGCTTCCTGACCGAGGACAGGTCCGTAGAAGCCGATTCGTCCCTGTCTTTGCAGGGCCAGCATGCGCCGATCGAACTCGCGGACCTCGGCCATGGTCCGGTAGAGGTAGAGGAGCTTGTCATCAGGAAGTTTCGGATCGTGGCTGGTTGTCGAGCCATCCGTCTTCATCACGGAGATCAGCGTCCCCGGTGCGGCGCCCCTGGCTGCCCCGCTCTTTTTTGGCTTTGTTGTTTTTCGTGGCGACATGGCTCACAAAGATCCCACGAGGAGTTTCGCAGGCGATTCGAGTAGCTCCTTGACCACATTCATCCAGCGGGCACCGGTGGCGCCATCGACGACGCGGTGATCGATGCTGACCGATAGATACATGACATTGCCGACGACGATTTCGTTGTCGGCGGTCACGATGGGAGCCTTCTTGATGGCGTGGACACCGAGGATCGCAACCTCGGGAAAGTTGATGATGGGGGTCGCAAAAAGCCCGCCGATATTGCCGGCGTTGGTGATGGAAAAGGTTCCGCCCGTGACCTCTTCAACGGCCACCCGGCCCTCCCTTGTTCGCGTGGCCAAGTCCTGGATTTCTGCGGCGATCTGGGAGATCGATTTTTGATCGACGTTCGTGATCACCGGGACGATCAGGCCCTTGTCGGTGTCGGTGGCGACTCCGAAATTGTAGTAGTGCTTGATCACCAGTTCCCCGCTGGCTTCATCGAGCGAACTGTTCATGCTCGGATGGAGCTTCATCGCTTCGACAACGGCCTTCATGATGAAGGGTAGATAGGTGATCTTGATACCTTGGTCGGCGTGGGTGTCCTTGATCTTCTCGCGGAGGGCTACAAGTTCGGTCACGTTGATGTCTTCGACGTAGGTGAAGTGAGTCGCCGTGGACTTCGACTTCGCCATTGCTTCGGCGATCTTGCGGCGAAGTCCGACGAATGGAATCCGCTCTTCGAGTTGGCTACCCGAGGCTGGCGAGATGGTGACCGGAGGCCTCGTCAGGGTTTTGTCGGGGGTTGGGCTGGGTGACGTGCTTGCACCAGGTGTGGCGACGAAGCGCATCAGATCCTCATTGACCACTCGACCGCCGGGGCCGGTACCGTTGATTTCTTGGAGGTTGACGCCCATTTCGCGAGCACGGCGGCGTGTCGCCGGCGCGGCCAGGACCTTGCCCGGCGAGGCAGACACGAAGGTCGGCGTGACACTGGCCGGGACCGTCTCCGAGGCCGCGCTCGTCGCGGCGACCTCGGCTTTGGCGGGGGTCTCGGTCACCGGTTTTGCATCGCCGCTGGTGTCGATGACGGCAATTACCGACTCGATCGGGACGACAGCCCCTTCACCGTACTTCAACTCATGGATCACGCCATCCCAGGGGACGGTGATCGTGACGGTCGCCTTGTCGGTCATGACCTCGACGAAGTCGTCTTCTTCCTTCACAGCTTGGCCTGGCTTGACCTTCCAGCTGACGATTTCTCCCTCAGCGATCCCCTCGCCGATGTCGGGCAGGTGAAATGGTTTCAGTGTCATACGTCCTCCGTCACCACGAAAAACACTTCTCGACGCCCTTGAGGATCCGGCGGATGTCGGGCAGGTAGACATTTTCGAGCGAGTAAGGGAAGGGGGTGTCGAACCCGGTCACCCTCATGATGGGACCTTCGAGATGGTCGATGGCTTTCTCAGCGATGATTGCGGAGATCTCGGATGCAAAGGAGCAGGTCCTGGGAGCCTCGGCGACGATGACACATCGCCCGGTCTTCTTTACCGACTCAAGGATGATGGTTTCGTCGAGGGGAACCAGGGTCCGCGGGTCGATGATCTCGATACTACGACCGTTCTTTGCGGCTTCATCGGCAGCCTTCTTGGCGATTTCCACCATGGCGCCGTAGGCGATGAGAGAGCAGTCCGTGCCTTCGCGGACCACGCGCCCTTTTCCGAGCGGCACGTAGTGTTCGCCCTCGGGCACCTCACCCTTCACCGTGCGGTAGATCCGCTTCGGTTCGAGGAAGAGGACAGGGTCTTCATCGCGGATGGAAGCAATCAGAAGGCCTTTGGCATCGGCGGGCGTGGATGGCACCACCACCTTGAGCCCGGGCGTGTGACAGAAATAAGCCTCGCCGGACTGGCTGTGGTAATGACCGCCACGGATGCCGCCGCCGAATGGTGTGCGAATGACCATCGGGCAGGTGTATTCCCCGCCGCTGCGGTAGCGCATCTTCGCCGCCTCGGAGACGATCTGGTCGAAGGCCGGGAAGATGAAGTCCTGGAACTGGATCTCCGGCACGGGACGCATCCCGTAGACAGCCATGCCGATGGCGGTTCCGACGATGCCGCATTCCGACAGGGGGGTGTCGAAGCAGCGGTCCTTGCCGAATTCGCTCTGCAGGCCCAATGTTGCTCGGAAGACACCGCCGTTTATACCGACGTCTTCGCCGAACACGACGACACGATCGTCATTGCGCATTTCCGTGCGCAAGCCGTCCGTGACCGCCTCTAGAAGTGTCATCGTAGTCATGGTTGTTTTGCTGGCTCAGGCTCCGCTTACAGGGGGAAGGCGCCGTCATCTTCGGCGGCGGGCCCTTCGAGGCTCGACAGTTCGTTGCATTGCTCCTTGAGCTGGGCCGAGGGGCTCATGAAGACGTCTTCGAACATCGACTCGATGCTCGGCTTGGGCCGTCCCTCTTCTTGCTTGATTGCGGCGTTGATCTCTTCTTTGGCCTGCGTTTGGCAGTCCATCTCGAAACCCTCATCCCACAGATCCTTGTTCTGCAGATATTGCTGGAAGCGTTCGATGGGATCGCGCTTCCGCCACTTTTCGACGATTTCCTGGTCGCGGTAGTGTGTCGGATCATCCGATGAGGAGTGCGGCCCCATACGAAAGGTGACGGTCTCGATCAAGGTTGGCCCATCGCCCTTGCGGGCTCTCTCGACGGCTTCTTGGCAGACGCGGTAGACGGCCAGGATATCGTTGCCGTCGACGCGCACGCCCGGCATCCCGTAAGCCTCCGCCTTGCTTGCGATTGTTTCGGACGCGGACTGCTGTTCGACCGGAACGGAGATGGCCCAGTGGTTGTTCTCGCAAACGAACACCACGGGCGAGTCGTAAACCGCTGCGAAATTCAGTCCGCAGTGGAAGTCGTTGGCACTCGTTCCCCCATCGCCCATGTAGGCCATGCAGACGGTGTCATCACCGCGCGCTCGCGCCGCCATGGCAGCGCAGGTGGCGTGGCTGATCTGGGTGCCGATCGGCGAACTGAGCGAGACCATGTTGATGCTGCGGAAACTGTAATGAACCGGCATTTGGCGACCCTTGCAGATGTCGCCCTCATTTCCGAACCATTCGCACACGATCTGGCTGAGGTTGACCCCGCGCAGGAGCGGGATCCCTGGCTGCCGGTACGACGGAAAGATCCAGTCGCTGTCGCGTAGCGCGTAGGCACTGCCTATGTGGCTGGCTTCCTGGCCGGTCGAGGGCACGTAAAAGCCGATTCGGCCCTGCCGCTGCAGGGCCAGGGCACGTTCGTCCATGACCCGCGTCATCACCATGATCCGGTAGAGGTTGCGCAACTGTTCCGGGGTCAGGTTCGGGTCCTTGCTCTTGGCGGCCTTCCCGCCTTTCTCGATGATGGTCAGTGGTTGGTTGGTCATGGCGCTCTTCCTGCTCGCAGCATGCCTTCGAGGTAGTGTTCGGCCGCCTTGTAGGACGAGCGGACAAGCGGTCCTGAGGCCGTATAGAGGAAGCCCATACGCTGAGCTTTGTCCTCGAGTGCGGAGAACCGTGCCGGTGGGACGTGTTCCTTGACCGGGAGGTGTTTGAGTGATGGGCGTAGGTACTGGCCGAGGGTGACAACATCGACGCCGTGGTCTCGCAGATCTTGCATCGATCGCACGACTTCACTTTCGCTCTCGCCCAGCCCGAGCATCAACGACGATTTGGTGACGATGCCGGGGAGGATCTTCTTTGCCTGACGGAGGACACCAAGGGACTGGTCGTAATCGCAGCGTTGGTCGCGAACGCGGGGTGTGAGGCGCCGCACCGTTTCGATGTTGTGGGCAAAGACGTTGGGGGCGCTGGCCAGGATGGCACGCAAAGGATCGGTTTCGCCGGCGAAATCTCCAGTGAGGGTTTCCACGAGAATGTTGGGGTCGAGGTTCTTGATCGCCTTCACCGTGGCAGCGACGTGGTTAGCACCGCTGTCGGGGAGGTCGTCCCGGTCGACCATGGTGAGCACCGCGTAGCGAAGTCCTATCTTGGCGATGGCCGTGGCGACCTGGTTTGGTTCGTCGGCGTCGACGGGTTGGCCCACGTTGTTGGTTCGCACGGCGCAGAACCGGCAGCCTCGTGTGCAGGTGTCGCCCAGAAGCATCACCGTCGCCGTGCCATCTGCCCAGCACTCGCCTTGGTTGGGGCAGCGGGCTTCTTCACAGACGGTGTGCAGGCGGCGCTCCCTCAGGGTCCGGTGGATGCGCGCAGCCTCGTCACCCTGTGGGAGGGTCACCTTGAGCCAGGGTGGCTTGGGTGCTGGTGTGATTCGCTTGCTTGCCGACTTGAGCATGATGATGGTTGGTCTCGGTATCTGAATTGAGGATATGCTGATGACCGGCTGGGATAAAGCGCGAAGCCCATTACATACTCAATAGTATCTTATTATAAGATGCTTAGAGGTATCTTATGGCTCTCGAGTGTGAAAGGATGGTTCGATGGCACGCCCCAAGGACGCCCTGCTGCGCGACCGCTTGGTCGAGGCCGCTACCGAGGCCTTTGCGGAACACGGTTTTGCCGGTGCCACGATGACGGGCGTCGGCCAGGCCGCTGGCGTGACCAAGGGTGGGGTTTACTTCCATTTCCACAGCAAGGAGGGCCTCTTCTTCGCTGTCCTCGATTACTGGCGGGAGCGGCTTCGGACCCAGACCGATGATCTGGAACCCGCTGGTTCGGGGGTTGCCGATCTGAGGGCCTTCTTGCGGAGTTTTCTGGAGTTCCATTTCAGCCACCCTGGGGCTGCGAGCCTTCCGCGCGTACTCGCCACCGAGCTTGCGGGGAGGTTCACTGCTCAGATGCGCGAGGACACCCGTAGCTTCCAGCGCAGCCTCCGGGCACGGATCCGGGCGCTCCTTTCCTCGGGAATCCAGGACGGGTCCCTGTTCGCTGATGACCCGGCATCTTGTGCCTTCGTGACGGCGGGCACCGTCGAGGGCATAGTCTACCAGTGGGTGACATCGCCTCGTGATGCCGAGCCTTTCTGCCATGCGGAGAGCTTGGCCGAGGTTCTCGTGGCGTCTTACGCGACGGGCTCTTCGGGTGGGCGTTGTGCTCCGGTGGAAGATGAGGGCGAGGATCCCGACTTCCGTCCACCGTTCTGATGGCAAAGAAAATGGGAGAGAACGAGGTCGAACTCAGCGTTGTGATCCCCGTTTATAACGAGGAGGCCACGCTGGAGCAGGTGGTGGAACGGGTGAAGTCCGTGCCGCTCAGCATGGAGATCATCCTCGTGGACGATGGCTCCAAAGATCGGAGTGCGGAGATCATCGACAGGCTGGCGGCCGAAGACGCGATGGTCCGGGGCTTCAAGCACGATCGTAATCGCGGCAAGGGCGCGGCGCTCAAGACGGGGTTTGCTCAGGCGACTGGCGAGGTGGTCGTGATCCAGGATGCAGATCTGGAGTATAACCCGATGGATTATCCGGTTCTGCTCAAGCCCATCATCGAAGAGGGAGCCGATGTCGTCTATGGATCACGCTTCCTGGTCGGCGACTATGCCCGTTTGCACATTTACGCGCATTACCTGGGCAACCGCTTCTTGACCTTCTTGAGCAATGTGTCCACGGGTCTCAACCTGACCGACATGGAAACCTGCTACAAGATGTTCCGGCGGGAAGTCCTCGACGACATCACGATCAGATCT
>PVBE010906074.1_pt1 | contig 10633 bp, 16 predicted proteins | sample 1631181 | NCBI WGS metagenome assembly PVBE01 (sample SAMN08397723, study PRJNA350692) | Marine metagenome, whole genome shotgun sequencing project. | isolation source: water | place: Pacific Ocean | collected 2012-04 | reverse complement strand
TTGTTTAACGATACATATTTCAAAGAAGTGTATGATACCTTACGTACCAAATACCAAATAGGTAGAATTAGATTACTTTGGAAAATGCCACGTACAACATTGAGTTGGCATAGAGATCCTGAACCTAGATTACATATTCCTATAGTTACAAACTATGGAGCCCGTATGTGTATCGATAATGTAGTTCATCATATGCCTGCAGATGGATCTGTATGGATCACTGACACTACAAAATATCACAATTTTTTTAATGGTGGAGAAGAAGATAGAATACATTTAGTTGCAACTGTTTTAAATTTTGATATGGCTAAATTCTAAGCTTTTTTACTTCATCCTCAACAATAACTTACACAACCTACAATATATGCTTGACAAAATACAACTTATACACTATATTGTATCTAGAGTATGAAAAAATACATACTCTATTTTAATGTTCCAATAAAGGAACAATTAAGGAGGAAATGATGAGAAAAATAATAAGCATAGCCCTAGCGGTAATATTTGCAGGATTTGTTTTTTCATTAACAGCTTGTAGTGAAGCTGAGGCCGTAGAAGCAAACATCTACGGTTCAATTAACTATAAGTTAAGTAATGATGAGAATAGTTCAGGCAAACACAACTTAAAGGCCGAGAATAACTCATCTTTTGTTGGTATTGATGCCAGCGAAGAACTTGGTGAAGGCATTACTGGTTTCGCTAAATTAGAAGTTGGTGTAGATACTGATGATGGCAATAACAATCCTTTTGATTCAAAGTTAGCTTACGTAGGTTTAAACTTTGGAGATATAGGTTCGTTGTCAGCTGGTCGACAGTCATCTCCGTTCACTGATAATATTAGTGGAAAAACAGATGTATTTGAAGTCTATGGTTCGGGTGCAGATCAAAGTTTGTTCGTAAGAGATACAAACACGATTGCGTACTCAAATGTGTTAGGCCCACTTACATTTGATGGCTTGGCCAAAATAGATGGATCTACTGGCGAAAATGGTGTAGATGTTTCAGAAGGAACAGTTACATATGATGGCTATATGATCACAGCATCAGGTGGTGCATCCAGCGATAAAGTTAATGATATTAACTATTATGGTATTGGATTAACAGCAGATGCTTCATCTATAGGGCTTCCAATAACTGTAGGTTATACTTACACGTTAAAAGATGCCGCAACTGATGTGACAGGCAATGAAATCGTAGGATCTTATTCTGTTAGTAATGATTTAAAAGTTACTGGTGGATATGGTAAGATAGAAGATTCTTCAGCATTTTATACCGCCGGAGCATCATACGGAATAACTGGAAATTTATCCACTTATGTTGAATATCAACACGAGGATAAAACTGGATCATCTAATGATACAGACAATTATTCCACAGGTCTTAAATTTACGTTCTAATTTAAGGCATTTTCAAGTTAACTTGAGAAAGTAGGGGGAAATTGGTTAAATTTCTCAATTTCCCCTCTTGACTTTTTTCAAAGAATGCTTATATAATATAAATAACATTGTAGATTGCTTTAGATAGGATCTACATTAAACATAAACTTGCTTAAAAGGAGGAGTTAAAATGACAAAAAATCTATCTATTTTTAATCAGTTAAGACCAATAACAATAGGGTTCGATAATATATTTGACCATTTTGAGAATATGTTTGACGGAGACGTTATGACTATTCCACAAGTCAATTATCCACCATACAATATTGTAAGAACAGGAGACAATACTTATGATATTGAGTTAGCACTAGCAGGATTCAGCAAAGACGATATTAATGTTGAATATGAAAATAATGTACTAACAGTAAAATCAATTAAAAAAGCAGAAGAAACAGACGAACAAACTAATGGAGTTATCCATAGAGGTATTTCTAGAAGAATGTTTACAAAGTCTTTTACAGTTGCTGATGAAGTTGAAGTAAATGGTGCAGAACTTAAAGATGGTTTACTTAAAGTTTCTTTGGAAAGAATTATTCCAGAATCTAAGAAACCAAGAACTATTAAAATAAAATAAAGACTTGATTAAGGGTAGGGTGTTTAGGCACCCTATTCTAAAAGGTCGTAATTTAAAAAATCGTGCTTATATTAAGACGATAGAAGGAGAAAAGATGAGTAAAATAATTGGAATCGACTTAGGTACTACAAACTCTTGCGTTTCTATAATGGAGGGTAAAGGTGCTAAAGTGATTGAAAATACTGAAGGAGCTAGAACAACGCCTTCAGTTGTATCATTTGGTGATGAAAGATTAGTAGGTATGCCGGCTAAAAGACAAGCGGTAACTAATCCAACTAATACAATTTTTGCAACCAAAAGATTAATTGGAAGAAAGTTTGATGGAGATTCTGTACAGAAAGATATACAGACGTCGCCATTTAAAATAGTAAAAGCAGAAAATGGAGATGCTTGGGTAGAAGGTAACGGTGAAAAGTACTCACCAAGTCAAATCTCAGCTTTCGTTTTACAAAAAATGAAAGAGACAGCTGAAAAGTATTTAGGACAAGAAGTAACTAAAGCAGTTATAACTGTTCCTGCATACTTTAACGATTCACAAAGACAAGCAACTAAAGATGCTGGTAAAATTGCAGGACTTGAAGTTGAACGTATAGTAAATGAACCTACAGCGGCGGCACTTGCTTATGGACTTGATAAAAAGAAATCAGGCACAGTAGCAGTATACGATTTAGGTGGTGGTACATTTGATATTTCTATATTAGAAATTGGTGATGGAGTGTTTGAAGTAAAATCTACAAATGGTGATACATCATTAGGTGGTGAAGACTTTGATAATGTTTTAGTCAACTATATTGTTAGTGAATTTAAAAAAGATTCAGGTGTAGATTTAAAAAATGATAACCTTGCACTTCAACGTGTAAGAGAAGCGGCGGAAAAAGCAAAATGTGAATTATCATCTGCAACACAAACAGATATTAGTTTACCGTTTATTACCGCTGATAAATCTGGACCAAAACATTTAAATCTTAAACTTACAAGAGCTAAATTTGAAGCACTTGTTGATAGTTTAATTGATAAAACATTAGAACCTTGTAAACAAGCTTTAAAAGATTCAGGGGTTAATGCTGGAGATATTAACGAAGTAATCCTTGTAGGTGGTATGACAAGAATGCCAAAAGTTGAACAAGCAGTTAAAAACTTTTTTTGGTAAAGACCCACATAAAGGAGTTAACCCAGATGAAGTAGTGGCAATTGGTGCCGCGATACAAGCCGGTGTACTACAAGGTGATGTAAAAGATGTATTGTTATTAGACGTTACACCTTTATCACTTGGTATTGAAACATTAGGTGGTGTATGTACAAAACTAATTGAAAAGAATACAACTATTCCTACTAGAAAAAGTCAAACTTTTTCTACAGCAGATGATAGTCAACCTGCAGTTTCAATTAGAGTATTACAAGGTGAAAGAGAAATGGCCGCTGATAATAAGTTATTAGGTAACTTTGAATTAGTTGGTATTGCACCTGCTCCAAGAGGAGTTCCACAAATTGAAGTAACATTTGATATTGATGCTAATGGTATTGTTAATGTATCTGCTAAAGACAAAGGTACAGGCAAAGAACAAAAAATACAAATACAAGCATCAGGTGGATTGTCAGAAGATGAAATTGACAAAATGGTAAAAGAAGCAGAAGCAAATAAAGATGCTGATAAAAAGAAAAGAGAAGATGTAGACACTAGAAATCAAGGAGACACTTTAGCTCACTCTGTTGAAAAACAATTAAAAGAACACGGTGATAAATTATCTGCTGAAGATAAAAGTAAACTTGAAGAAGATATTAGTGCATTAAAAGAAGCATTAAAATCTGATAATAGTGATGCTATTAAAGATAAAGTAAAATCTTTAACAGAGTCAGCAATGAAACTTGGTGAAGCAGTATACAAATCACAACAATCAGAACAACCACAGCAAGAAGAAAAAACAAATGATGATAATGTAGTTGATGCTGATTTTGAAGAAGTCAATAAAAAAGACAGCAAACAGTAAAGTTATTTCCCCCTTAATTGGGGGAAATTCTAGATAAGTACTACTATATGAAATTTATGGTATTACTATTTTTTGTAGTGGCTGTTGGTTGTTCAAACAATAAGATAAAAATCAATACGTCCTTTGTAATGGAAAAGCCATATACATATCCTGAAGAAAGGAAAGTGTTACAGGCAGTTCCAGTTATTCCTGTACACATAGAAAATTTATGATTAAGATTTTAATTTTAGCATATATGATGGGTACACTCCCAATGGAGACAGCAGAAGAATTTCAAATGGGTAAAACTTTTGAAACAATGGAAGCCTGTAAAAGAGAATTAACTTTACAATCAAGAGGAATACCACAAGTATATGACGTTACCTGGGACTTTGTCGTTCAAGGTGATTTTAAGTGGGATTGGGTAATTGCGGCTTGTTATGATGAATCAACAGGAGAGAAATTTAAAGTATTTCCAGCATATGACAATGGTAAACCAGATGGTATTGATGAGCTTCTTAAAGCAACTGAAGAAGGATATGTACCGGGTTTAGACGCTTAAACAAACTTTTTTTGTTGCATAAGTTATATTAACACTTTATACTAAATATTAATATGAATAGATCCATTTTTTCAAAATACAATATATTTCTAGAGTGGTGGTGGTTTTTCTGCTCACTTATTCTAATTTTCTTTGTACTTGGAACAGTTAATTTATACGAAATAGTATGGAACGCAGATCAAACTAAAATATCTTATATCATTTTAGCATTATTTGGAGCAGTATCGGGTTTCTGTGGAAGAGAAGCTTGGAAACTTTCTAAACTTAAAAGAGATAACCTAGATGCAGAACCATCATTAAAATCAAGATATGAAACAGGTTGGTTTGCAAGTGAAATATGTTTGACATTAGGTTTGATTGGAACGGTAAGTGGATTTATATTAATGTTATATGGAGCATTCTCTGATTTAAATATATCAGATCCTCATAGTGTTCAAGAAAGTTTAGGTAAAATGAGTGTAGGGATGAGTACAGCTCTATACACGACATTAGTTGGTTTGATATGTAGTGTATTATTGAAGATACAATTTTTTAGATTAGAAATCCATTTAGATACGTACATAAAACATAGAGCAGTTATATACAAAGCTCGTCTTATGGAAGATGCCCAAAGACTTACGGACCGAACTAATGAACCGAGATCGTTATAAAACCAGCATAGCATTTATTGATTTGCTTTTCAACATAACCATTGGATTGGCTATGTTGTTTATTATTGCATTTCTTTTAATAAATCCTATTGCAAAAAAAGGCGACATTATTGTTAATGCAGAATTTATTATTACAATGTCTTGGCCTAAAGAAAGTAAAGACGATATTGATTTATATGTAATGGACCCAGCTGGTAATATAGTTTATTTTAGAGATAAAGATAATGGCTTAATGCACTTAGACAGAGATGACCTAGGTGACAAAAATGACCAGATATCTACTGATGCAGGAATTATTAGTTTTGATTTAAATGAAGAACATTTAACAATAAGAGGAATATTACCTGGAGAGTATATTGTAAATGCACATTGGTACTCAAAAGCAACGTACTCATTTAAAACACAAGAAGGTAATAAGTATGAACCAAGTGATACAATTCCAGTAAATATTAAGATAGAAAAATTAAATCCTTATTCTGTAATTTATGTTGATACTAGAATATTTTCTAAAGCTGGTGAAGAACAAACATTTATTAGATTTTATGTAGATGCAAAAGGCAATGTAACAAAGAAAAATAGTTTAGCTAAACCTTTGGTAATGGGCGGAGATAATTAATATGGACGTAGTAACAGGACACATAGCAGTAATAATGAGTGTAGCAATTCTAATTAGTTTTGTTATATTGGCTATTGTTAAAAGACGCGGCGTAAAGCTTTTTGTTAAAATTGCTTCTACATTAATGGCAGTTGGAACTGTTATTGCTTTATATTTTGCTTTAGAAACTATGTATGGATGGCCGTGGAAAACAAGCTTCCCAACTGGAAAATATACATATATTAGTCATACTGTTAATGATGATGAAACTGAAATTTATATATGGTTAATTGATAGAAATAAAACTAGTGAGTATGCTTTTTGGCAAAAATGGTTAATTAATGATAGACAGCCAAGGAATATTAGTGTAGTATATAATGATATGTTACACGAACAGTTACAAAAAATTCAGGAAATGTCTCAAGGACAACCTTATCCAGTAGAATTAAAATCAATGAAATTAGATGAAATAAAACAAGGTGAGAATTCAAGATCCGATGAACAACTAAATTACATCTTACCAGATGTAAGTATACAGGCCAAATAATGACTGAAGAAAAATCAAATCAGCAAGTACAAACAGATGTAGAAATAAAAGAACCAAGTAGATATAATGTTCTTTTTATGAACGATGATTATACACCAATTGATTTTGTACAAAGCTTATTAGTAGATATATTTTATCATAAGCCTGATGATGCTAGTGATTTGTCAAAATTAATTCACGAAAAAGGTAAAGCAATTGTAGGAACATATACATATGAGACTGCAGAGCAAAAATCAATTGAATCAACAACGATGGCTAGATCCGCTGGACATCCATTACAAGTTACAATAGAACAAGAATAATGTTTAGATTTTTTACTGATAAAAAGTGGCTACTATGGGCCTGGCTAGGGTCTGCGATTATTTTAGCATCACTTTGGGTACAAGTAGAAATTGATGTTAAAATAAATGAATGGTTTGGTGTGTTTTATGATATGATTCAAAAAGCACTTGCAACACCAAATGCGATTACAATAGAAGAATACTTTGCAAGTTTATTATCATTTATCACACTGGCAGGTATGTATGTCGGTCTTTATGTTGCAATTAGTTTCTTTACAGCACACTTCTTATTTAGATGGCGTACAGCAATGGTTGAATGGTATCATAGTGTTTACGATAAAGCTAGAAAGATTGAAGGTGCCGCACAACGGGTTCAAGAAGATACAGTTAAGTTTTCACGTATTATGGAATCATTAGGAACAAGTTTAATTGAAGCTGTAATGATTTTAGTTCAATTTATTCCTATACTATTTGGTTTAAGTATTGGAATACCTATTTTCTTTTTTGGTGATTGGCAATATGGTTTAATTACTGGTGCATTAATTTGGACATTAGGTGGTACTGTATTTTTAATTGGTCTAGGTTGGATATTAAGACTTGTTGGAGTTGAATATGATTTACAGAAACAAGAAGCGGCTTATAGAAAAATATTAGTTATAGCTGAAGATGATGGAACTATAAGACCAAAGAAAATTGATGAATTATTTGCAGATGTGCGTAAAATCCATTTTAAAAGTTATACACGTTATCTATATTTTAATATTGGACGTATGGCGTACTTACAAGCCAATGTATTATCAGCCTATGTATTTTTAGCACCAGCCATTGTAGCAGGTGTTGTTACTCTTGGTGTAATGCAACAAATTATTAGAGCATTTGGTAGAGTTGAAGGTTCTATGCAGTATCTTTTAAAGGCTTGGCCAACTATTATTGAATTAGCTAGTGTTTATAAACGTCTAAGAGAATTCGAATCTAAAATACCTAAAGAAAAATAATTGACAATAAATATTAAAGTACTATATAATAAAACAAATGGGTTAGAGGCAGTTCATATGTTTGAATTGCAATAAGCATCTTGGAAGGAGTTTATATGACAATAGCACCATTTTTAGGATCTTTCTTTATTATCTTGAGAGAAGGATTTGAAGCGATGTTAATCGCTATGTTAGTTTTCACTTATTTGAATAAACTAGACGCACAAGATAAATCAAAATATGTATGGTATGGTATTACCGCAGGAGTAGTTGCCAGTTTAGGCGTTGCTTTAGGGTTTACTTACATATCCTCATTAACACACGCACACGAAGAATTGTTTGAAGGTGTGACAATGCTAATTGCCGCAGGTATGTTAACTTATGTGGCCATTTGGTGTCATTCAGCAAAGCAACACGTTGAAGGAACAATTAAACACGCAATAACAACAGGCACAGTAATAGCTTTAGCCGGATCAGTATGTTTTGCAATATTACGAGAAGGATTTGAGATTGTATTATTTTATGCGGCCTTATTTGCTTCACCAATTGCAGAAACATTTAGTATTTGGTTAGGTGGAATAATTGGAGTAGTTGCATTATTTGTAATTTATGTTATAATGAATAAGGCATCTAATAAAATACCAACAGCATTATTTTTTCGTGTAAGTAAGTATTTGTTAGGAGCATTAGCAATTTATTTTGCTTATAATGGAGTACACGAACTTATGGAAGTGATGGAAGGAAGTCATTAATGTTTATACAAACTGAAGCTACACCAAATCCAAATGCTTTAATTTTTCAACCGGGTTGTGAAGTTATGGGATCTCGACCTTATAAATCTTATAATAAAGAAAATCCGGTTGACGATTCACCATTAGCAGAGATATTGTTTAATATTGATGGAATTGAAGACATAATGTTTGGCAAAGACTTTATAACAATAAGCAAGAAAGCTTCAATAGAGTGGGCAGTTTTAAAAGCACCAATATTGCATAGTTTAAGTGATTACTTGAGCAATAATAATCCAGTAGTAATAAATGATAGTCCTACACCGGCTTGTAAAGATATTAATTCAGATGCTGGAGTAGATAAAATAACTAAAAAGATTGTTGAATTAATAGATTCAAAAGTTAGACCTGCTGTAGCAAAAGATGGTGGAGATATTATATTTCATAGTTTTAAAGAAGGAGTTGTCTATCTTGAAATGTTTGGTGCTTGTTCTGGGTGCCCAAGTTCCGAGTATACTTTAAAAATGGGTATTGAAAGTATGTTAAAACATTTCATACCTGAGGTTAACAGAGTTGAAGCAATATGACAAGTGAAGTAAGAGAACAAATTGTTAAGAATTTAAGAACAGTATTTGATCCAGAAATTTCTATTAACATTTATGATCTTGGTTTAATTTATAATATTGATTTAAGTGAGTTACCTAAAGCAACAATTACTCATACATTAACATCAGTATTTTGCCCAGCCGCGGACCAGATTATTGATGATATCCAAATGGCAACAGAATCCGTGGAAGGAGTAGATCAATGTATGATTGTTACTACTTTTGATCCACCATTTGGTCCAGAAATGATGAGTGAAGACGCAAGGTTAATATTAAACATTTGACAAATTTAGGAAAGGGTAGTATTATAAACATATGAGTAATTTAATTCCAATGGTAGTAGATCAAACTTCTAGAGGCGAAAGAAGTTATGATATATATTCGAGACTTTTAAAAGAAAGAATTATATTTGTAACAGGTGCAATTGATGACAATGTTTCAAGTGTAGTTTGTGCCCAATTATTATTTTTAGAATCACAAGATCCTAAAAAAGATATCTTTATGTATATTAATAGCCCAGGCGGTGTTGTAAGTTCTGGTTTAGCGATGTATGATACTATGCAGTATGTAAAACCAGATATTTCAACGGTATGTGTTGGACAAGCCGCTAGTGCCGGATCATTATTATTAATGGCAGGTGCAAAAGGTAAAAGAATTGCATTACCTCACAGTAAAGTAATGATACATCAACCATCAGGTGGTTTTAGAGGACAAGCTACAGATATTGAAATACACGCAAAAGATATATTAGATACTAAAGCAGTATTAAATCAACTATACGTTAAACACACAGGAAAGGATCTTAAAACAATTGAGCAATCTATGGAACGTGATAATTTTATGACATCTCAACAAGCTATAGACTTTGGATTAATTGATAAGATAGAAGAAAACCGTGCTTAATGTCATACGATATATTTCATTTAAGTTATAAAGAACTTTACGCCGACGAAACATTTAAAAATTTAAAAAAGAAGTTTCCTTGGGCTAGACGAATGCAAGGTGTAAAAGGTATTTTTAATGCTCATAAAAAATGTGCAGAACAGGCCTATACACAAATGTTTTATGTTATAGATGCTGATGCAGACTTAGATGATAACTTTGATTTAACTTACAAACCTAATCAATGGGATTTAGATAAAATTCACGTATGGCGTTGTCGTAATCCAATTAATAATTTAATATATGGTTATGGTGGTGTTAAATTATTCCCAACTTATACTTTGCGTGATGCTACAGATTGGAAAATAGATTTTACTAGTTCTGTAGGAGGTGCAAAAAAGTTTAAACCAATGCCACCTGTTAGTAATACTACAAGATTTAATACTGATCCTTTTAATACTTGGAAGTCAGCATTTAGAGAGTGTACTAAATTATCAAGTAAGATTATTGAAGAACAAAAAGATGATGAAACTAATGCACGATTAGATGTTTGGTGTACAACAGGTGCTAATGAAGAATTTGGAAACTATGCTATTGCAGGAGCAAAAGCAGGTCGTAAATGGGGAATAGAAAATAAAGATGATTTAGAAAAATTAAATCTAATAAATGATTTTGATTGGCTGAAAGAAAAATTTGATGAAGATACACGAACTACTTGATAGATTTGAATTACTATATCCAAATAATTCTATTATTATGGATTTGCGTAGGGCTTTTATTGACAAAGACTTACATAGTATCTTTAGAATAGTAAATGATAAAAATAAAGAAG
>PVBE010362531.1_pt1 | contig 10633 bp, 12 predicted proteins | sample 1631181 | NCBI WGS metagenome assembly PVBE01 (sample SAMN08397723, study PRJNA350692) | Marine metagenome, whole genome shotgun sequencing project. | isolation source: water | place: Pacific Ocean | collected 2012-04 | reverse complement strand
CGATGGCGGTGGACACTGGGCGGGGGGATTTGCGGTAGCCGTCGCCGACCTAATAAGATGCGTCGGTTTGCGCGTTTTCTACAACGTTGGGGGACATCTTGGAGATTGCCTCGATTACCGAGGCTGAATGGGTTCGGCTGTCCGAAGTCATCGCGCATCTGTGGGTGCTATCAGCATTGCTGATCGGCACCGGACTGTCGTACATCCTGGCGCACGGCTTTATCGCTTCGCTGGTCCTGACCGGCGATATTGATGAGGAAGCCGCCCGCCGGGTCCGCATGCCGCTCTACGTGATCGCGCTGCTGGCATTTGTCGCGGCGGTGACCGTGGGAGTGAAGGGACTGTTGCTGGCCATCGAGGTTTTGCCTGAGGTATTCCCGAGGATGATTATCTAGCCTATGGGCGTCCTGCGTGGCCTCTTGCCCCGACTCACCCGCCGGCAGATGGCATTTATCGGCATCCCCCTGACGGTGGTTGGATTGGCGACGGCGGGGGCGGTGGCGGTTCTGATCTTCCTGGGCGCCTCCGGGGGGACGATTAGCCAGGCGCCAGTGCAGCCGATCGCCTACGACCATTCGGTCCACGCGGGCGATAACGCGATCCCCTGTGAGTTTTGCCACCGCGGGGTTAGCACCGGAGCAGCGGCAACGATTCCGTCGGTGGAGCAGTGCATGTACTGCCACGCGGTCGTCGGGCAAGATCTGCCGGGCGTGCTGCAACTGACAGACAAATGGGAGGCCCAGGAGCCGATTGAGTGGACACGGGTCCATCGCCTGCCCGACCATGTGCGATTTGTACACGTGACTCACATAGATGCGAATATCCCCTGCGAGACGTGCCATGGAAATGTGAAGACCTTCCAGGTGGTTAAGCAGGTGAATGCGTTGAACATGGGCGAGTGCATGGGCTGTCACCGGGATACGACCAACCAACCGGCCTCGAGCGCTGCTCCGGCGGGGAATGTGGTGCTGAAATCCAGCGCCTCGCTGGACTGCGCAACGTGCCACCGATGATCGAAGGTACTTCCTGATGCACCTGGGACGACGCAAGTTCCTGGCCGGGGTCGCCGGCACGGCCGGCGGCGTGGTGATCGTGGGGTGCGCCGCTCCGGAACGTGAGTCGCGGGTGCAGAGTTTCGTACTGGCTCCGGAGCATTCGCTGCCCGGCGACAGTGTCTGGTTCGCGACGGCGGACGCGCATTCCAACGTCGGCAACAGCGTGGTGGTGCGGACCGTGGACGGGCGAGCGAAGAAGGTGGAAGGCAATCCGGCCTTCCCGATCAACCAGGGCAAGACGGATGTGCGGGCGCAGGCGGCGGTGCAGTCGCTGTATCACCCGGACCGCATCAAGACGCCGATGATTCCGGCAGGCAGCCGCGGCGATGGCCGTTATGAAGAGATTACGTGGGAGCGGGCGCTGGACATGCTGGGCGCGGCGATCGGCCCGGCCGGCAGTTTCCACCTGGTGACCTCGCGACTGACCGGCACGGAGGCGCGGGTGGCGGGGGCGTTCGCGGACCTGGTCGGTGGCGATCACCTGGTGTACGACCCGGTTGAGAGCGGGACTTTCCAGGCCGCGGTGAAGAAGATTTTGGGCGTCGATAACACGCCGCATTTCGACATCGCGAACGCCGGCACGGTGCTGTCGTTCGGGGCGGATTTCTTGGGTACCTGGGGTTCGTCGGTGATGTACAGCCAGGCGTACAGCCGGATGCGCGGTGGGGACCGAGGGCGGCTGACGCAGCTTGAAACGCGAATGTCGATGACGGGGGCGAGCGCGGATAATTGGATTTATGTCAAGCCGGGCCAGGAAGGCGCGCTGGCGCTCAGCATCGCGCAGGTGATCGTGGCCGAGGCGCTGGTGCACTTCGACGTGTGGCGGGATGCGGTGGCAGCGATTGGCGGTGTGGATGTACTGGAACAGTACGCGCCGGACGTGGTTGCCGAGCGAACCGGGGTCCCGGTGGCGACGGTGCAGGAAATTGCGCGGGAATTCGTGGATCGCCAGCCGGGCGTGGCGTTTGCCGGCGGACCGGCGCTGGCGCAGACCAACGGGCTGGATAGCGGCGCGGCGGTGCTGTTCCTGAATCTCGTCGTAGGTAACCTGGGCAAGGCGGGTGGTGTGCTGGCGAATCCGACGGCCCCGGCCCACATACCGTCGCCCCTGCCGGAGACGCCCTTCGCCGGATGGCGCTCCTACACTGACGATCTGGCGGCCGGGGCGGTGCCGGATGTGCTGTTCGTCTACGACGCCGACCCGGCCTACGGCATCCCGGGCAACCCGGGCTTCGCCGATGCGATCACCGGGGTCCCGTTTGTGGTCGGCATGTCCAGCTTCATGAACGAAACCATCGGGCTGGCGGACCTGATCCTGCCGGCGACGCACCCGTTCGAAGCGTGGGGCGATTTTGCGGCCGATCCGGGCCCGGGTTCACAGGTGGTCGGATATCAGCAGCCGGTGACGACCCCATGGAACGACGCGCGCAGCTTTGGCGATGTCTTGCTGACGCTGGCTCCAGAACTCAAAGGCGCGGGCGCGCTGCCCTGGGCGAGCATGCATGAAGCGGTGCGGGCGGGGGCTGAGAAGCTGTTTGGCATGGAGGGGGCCGGGGCGGCATTTGACGCCAACTGGGTGGAGTTGCTCCGTCGCGGCGGTGCGTGGGAGCAGGCGGCGGAGGTGCCGGAGTTCGCGGCGCTGCCCGATTGGGACGCTACGGCGCTGGCAACACCCGAGTTCGCCGGCGACGCCGGGAGCTTCCGCTTCCACCTGATCCCATTTGCGACGATCGCGATCGGCGCCGGGAATGAGTCGGAAAGCCCGTGGCTGCAGTCGGTGGGCGACCCGTTGACGACGGTGGCGTGGACTTCGTGGGCGGAATTGAATCCGGAGACGGCGGCGGAGTTGGGCGTGGGTACGGGGGATGTGGTGGCAATTGACACGCGGCACGGAACCATTGAGGTGCCGGTGTTTGTGTCGCCGGTGACGCCACCGGACGTGGTGGCGGTGCCGATTGGCCGCGGCCGCAACTTTGGGGGGCGCTGGCGCCGCGACCGCGGCGAGAATATTTCTTCCATTCTTGATCCCGTGACCGATACCGGAACCGGGAGCCTGGCCTGGGCTTCGACGAGGGCAAGGGTTCGCAGCATCGACCGCAAGATCGCGATGCCGACGCTTGAGAGGGTAGAGGAACCGCACAACGACGTAGAAGAACCGGTTCTGGAGGTAGAGGGTGAGTAACCCGCACGAGACGGCGGCGCTGGCCGCAACGTTGGAGGGCAACGGCGCCCTGATTGGCGAAGAGAATCCCGAGACGGACGGGCGCCGCTGGGGAATGGTGGTGGACGCGGACCTGTGCACGGGCTGCCAAGCTTGCGTGGTGTCATGCTACGCGGAGAACAATATTGCAGTTAGCGACGAGGACCAGGTGGCGAAGGGGCGGACGAAGACGTGGATCCGGATCGAGCGCTACTGGGAGGGCGAATTCCCCCACGCGAAGGCGCGATTCGTACCGGTGTTGTGCCAGCACTGCGATAACGCCGGCTGCGAGACGGTGTGCCCGGTCTGGGCGACCTATCACAACGACGAGGGCCTAAATGTACAGGTCTACAACCGCTGCGTGGGCACCCGATTCTGCGCCAACGGCTGCGTCTATTCGGCACGCTATTTCAATTTCTGGGATGCTGAGTGGCCGACCCCGCTGGATTACCAGTTGAACCCGGATGTCACGGTGCGCACCAAGGGCATCATCGAGAAATGCACGTTCTGCGTGCAGCGCATCCAACGTGCGAAGACCGATGCCAATCGCGATGACCGCGAACTGGCGGACGGGGACGTGCAGCCGGCCTGTGTGCAGTCGTGTCCGACGAGCGCGCTGGTGTTCGGTGACCTGCACGATGCGGAAAGCCAGGTCGCACAGGCGGCCCACTCGGAGCGTGGCTTCCGGCTACTTGAAAATTCCGGCTTCGAACCGGCGGTAACCTACCTGGCCAAGATCGATCCCCACGCAAAGGAGGCTACGACCACGCATGAGTAGTCCCGAGCGCGCGGCGCTGAACATGTCACTGCGGCCGGCCTACCGACCGCAACCGCTGGGCATCAGCTGGGCCAACGGCGCGGTGATGGTGCTGATACTGCTGGCGATCGGCGGTATCGGGGCCTACGTGGTCAAGATCGCCGGCGACGGCGGCCGGGCGTCGTGGGCCTATCCGACGGTCGTGCTGATGGTGCTTATTTCATTTGTGGCGGCGGCCCCGTTGATCGCGTATGCGTCGCGGGCGGCGCGCGGCTACTGGGGACTGCCGAGTCGGCGCATAGCCGAGCTGTTTGTGGTCCCGTCGTTGCTGAGCATGGCCCTGTTCATTCCAATCATGATTACCATTCCGCCGCTGGAGGGCCGGGCCAACCTGTGGTTCGGATTCAGCTGGGGGGCGCCGTTTCTGACCGACGCGCTGGCCCTGGGGATGATGCTCTTCTCGGGACTGGCGCTCCTGTGGTTGGGGGTAATTCCGGACGTGGTGGCGACTGCCGGCGACCTGGGCAAACTTCCGCGGTGGCGGCGCCTGTTACTGATGAACTGGAAGGGCTCACAGCGCAATTGGAATACGGTGCGGGTGGGGACAAAAATGCTGAGTGCGCTGTACCTGATGTCCTATATATTCGTGGCGATGCTGCTGACGACCGATCTGGGGCAGAGCCTGCTGCCGGGCTGGCGCTCGGGAATCTTCCCGGCATATCACGCGATCAGCGGTATTCAGGCCGGAATCGCGGCAATTATCGTGGTGAGTTGGCTGGTGAAGCGGTTCTCGCCGGAGGCCGGGCAGTTCATCGGCAATGAGCAGGCACTGAACCTGGGTAAGCTGCTCATGGGGCTGACGCTGCTGTGGTTCTACTTCTTCTGGTCCGACTTCATTCTAGTCTGGTACGGGCGCTCGCCGTCGGAAGTGGCGGTGGCGCAGGTCAACATGGCGTCGGTGTACCTGGTGCCATTCCTGATCGGTGTTTTCTGTCAGCTCCTTATCCCGATTGCGTTCCTGATTTTCAACGGGGTACGACGTAATTTGGGCCGGCTGGCGCCGGTGGCACTGATAATTATCATCGGGCAGATATTTGACCGAACACGGTTGTTCGTGCCGGCGATGACCAGCGAGGACCCGTTCGCCCACAGCTTCCAGGAGCTGCCCAGGGCGGTGGGGCCGGATGTGGTTGATATCGTTTTCATGGTGGGGTGGTTCGCGCTGGCGGCGCTGATGTACATCTGGGCGGCCCGGCGGTTCCCGATCCATTCGGGCTGGGAAATGCGCGAGGGCGCGATGCTGCGCGAAGAACGCAAATACATGCGAACCGAAGTACTTGTACTTGGAAAGCCTGACTGATGCTGAAGCGCGTTGCGCTGGAGACAGAATGCAAGAACCGGTAACCGTAGACGACCAAACCGCTGATCGTGAACTCCTCGATTTCGTGATGCGGACGCCGAAGTGGTTCTTCGGCTCCAGTTTCGCGTTGGCGACGGGTGTGCTGGCGGGCCTGCTGGTCTTTTTGACGATGCTCAACTGGGGCCTGCAGTTCCTGGGCTACAGCCACCCGGTGTACTGGGGATTCTTGATCGTGAACTTTGTGTTCTGGATCGGGATCAGCCACGCCGGGGTAATGATTTCGGCGATCCTGCGGATCGCCCAGGCGGAGTGGCGCCGGCCGGTGACCCGGGCGGCAGAGATCGTGACCGTATTCTCGTTGTTCACGGCGCTGATATTCCCGATCATCCACAGTGGCCGTCCCTGGCGGACGCTCTACTGGGCGTTTCCTTATGACTGGATGCGCGGCATGTGGCCGAATCCGCGCTCACCGCTGGTGTGGGACCCGGCGGCGATCATGACCTATCTGACCTCGACGATCCTGTTTGTGTACATCGCGCTGCTTCCGGACCTGGCGATTGCCCGGGACCGGGCGACCGGGCCGGTGCGCAACGCGATCTTCAGTGTGCTGGCGATGGGATTCCGCGGGACCTCGCGCCAGTGGCGAATCCAGGCGATCGCGGGAATATTGCTATCGGCGCTGATCCTGCCAATTTTTGTGTCGGTGCACTCGATCGTTTCGTGGGACTTTGCAGTGACGCTGATCCCGGGCTGGCACAGCACGACCTTCGCGCCCTACTTTGTAATTGGCGCGGTGCACTCGGGTGTGTCGGCGGTGGTGATGGCCATGATCGTGATTCGCAAGATTTTCAAATTGCAGACCTACATCACGGCGGACCACATTGACTCACTGGCGCGGTTGCTTATCGCGGTGGCGATGACCTGGTTCTTCTTCCTGATGCTGGACTTCTTCTTCGGGCTCTACGGAACGGAACCGGCCGAGGTGGACACCTGGATGCGCCGCATATTCGAAGGCCCATGGCCGGTGCTGGTGATCATCTTCGCGCTGTGTGCGTTCATCATTCCGGTTCCGATGTGGCTGTTCAGCAACGTCCGCCGCAGTTTCAAGTGGATGTTTGTCACGACGCTTCTGGTGAACATCGGCATGTGGATCGAGCGGTTCATGCTGGTGGTGCCGGCGCTGGAGCGAAAATCGTCGCTGACCTTTGTGTACGGTGATTACACACCGTCGCTGTCGGAATTCATCCTGGTCCTTTCGTCATTCTGCCTGGTGGGCCTGGGCGTGCTGGTGTTCGCCAAGGTTCTGCCGTTGATGCCGGTTGCGGATATCAAAGAGGGCAAGATCCTGCGCCAAGAAATGAAAATAGGTCGCGCGGACGTTCCGGCGACCATTCGGGAGTAAATTCGGTGGGAGCAAAAGACAGAACTGAATTGCTGGGGCTCTATGAGGGGCCTGACGCCGCGGCCGACGCCGTGGAGGGTCTGAAGGACGCTGACTTTGATGGCACGGCCATCGAAGTCCTGAGCGCGACTCCGTATCCGGAGGGCGCGTTCGGGGAACAGCACATCAAGCACCGCCTCTTTACATTCCCCTTCGCGGGAGCCGCCTGCGGACTGGCGATTGGGCTGGCGTGGGTGATCGGGGCACAGATTTCGCTGCCGATCGTGACCGGTGGTAAGCCGATCGTGGCGTTTCCGGCGGTGATTCAGATCCTGTATGAGGGGACGATGCTGGGGGCGGTGCTGTTCACGGTTATCGGAGTGTTTTTCGAGTCGCGCCTGCCGGACGGGGTGGGGCTCTATGACGAGCGGATCGCCGACGGCTACATCGGTATCTCGGTGCTGGCCACCTCGGATCAGACGGATGCGGCGAGGTCGGCGCTGAACGGCGCGGGCGCCGTGGACATCGTTACGGCCGATGATGCGGCTTCGGCGACGGCGTCGGCGACGAGTCCCGCCTAGCCATGCTGCACGCCCTCCGCAAGAACGTGCTGACCCTGGCGGTAGCCGCCGTAGCGGCCGGCTTGCTGGTTGGTTGTGAGGTGGGTAGCTATCCGCTGGATATCTTCCCGGAGATGCACTACCAGGAGTCGTATCGCACGCAGGAACCGCCGATGGTTCCGACGCCGCAGGGCAGTGTCCCAACAACGGGTAAGGAAATCCCGCCGAATCTCGGACAGGCGCTGGCGACGGCGAATCCGTTGGCCGGCGATACGGATGCAGTCACGGCCGGTGAGCACCTCTTCTATGTGAATTGCTCGGCGTGCCACGGACTTGCCGGTGACGGCGTGAGCCTGGTAGCGCAGAAGTACGCGGATGCCGGGGTACGCGCCCCGCCTTCACTGGTGGCGCCCGACTCGGCGGCGGTAGCTTCGGCGGATGGCTTCCTCTACGGCATAGTGACCAATGGCATCGGTAACATGCCCGGTCTCTGGAAGATCCTGACTCCAGACGAGCGCTGGGCGATCATCACCTACCTGCGCACGATCCAGGCGCCGTAATCGCGGCGGGACGGTGTAGGCAAGATCACCAACCCGGGGACTAGAATCGGGGCAAGATTTCCGGGATTTTGTGAGCTGGCGGGTACGCTCGGGAGGGCTTTTCGGTGTACGACATCGCGATCATCGGTTCGGGGCCCGGTGGGCTGAGCGCAGCGATCTACGCGGCGCGGGCCAGATTGTCGACGCTGGTTATTACGGGTGACGAGTTTGGCGGGCAAATCGCAAGCACGCACGAGGTTGAAAACTACCCGGGCTTCGACGACGGCATCATGGGGCCGGACCTGACGCTGAAGATGCGGGCCCAGGCGGAACGCTTCGGGGCGGAGGTGGTGACCGATTTCATCACCGACATTGATGTGGACGGGCCGCCGTTCACCCTGACCGGCCGGCTGGGGACATACGAGGCGCGCTCGGTGGTGGTGGCGACAGGGGCCAGTCCGCGCAAGCTGGATGTTCCGGGTGAAGCCGAGTTGATCGGCCGTGGGGTTTCCTACTGTGCGACCTGTGATGGGGCTTTCTTCCCCGATGTGCCGGTGGCGGTGGTGGGCGGCGGCGACAGCGCCCTGCAGGAGGGGCTGTTCTTGAATCGGTTCGCGTCGAAGATCACGGTCATCCACCGGCGCGACGAACTGCGCGCGGGAGCGTACTTGCAGCAGCGGTCATTCAACGAACCGAAATTCGAGTTCTTGTGGGATTCGGTTGTCACGGAAGTGGTGGGCGAGCAGGGCGTTCAGAGACTCGGAGTGAAGAACCTGAAGACGGGGGAGGAGTCCACGCTGGCCGTGGAGGGCGTGTTCATCTTTGTCGGTCATGAGCCCAACACGGAAATATTCGCGGGCAAACTGGATTCGGACGAGCGCGGCTACATCCTGGCGGACGCACATATGCGGACTAGTGTGCCCGGCATCTTCGTAGCGGGTGAGGCGCAAGATTCGCACTTCCGGCAAGCGATTACGACGGCCGGGGACGGCGCAAAGGCGGCGATGGAGGCGATTGAGTACGTGGAACGCCTCGGGGAAGTGGCTCCGGCGGTCTCGGAGACGACCTCCGTCTAGCCGAACGGAGCGCGGGCCAGTGTCCGACCGAAATCAGGTGCCGAAATGAACCGCATCGGGGAACGCACGCTGTTCAATTTCGCGGTGCACTCGACCGGCAACTTCGTGGCGATCTTGCTGGTCGCGATCGTGCTGGATCCGCATGTCCGGCTGCCGCCGGCGGGCAGCACCGAGTACTGGGCGACGGCGGTCATTTTCGCGATCACGCTTTCGTTCCTGAACCACTACATCCGGCCGCTGCTCTACCTGCTGCTCGCGCCACTGGCGTGCCTGCTGATGATTGTCACCCTGGGGCTGGCCCATTTCTTGACCGGGGCGTTGATGTTCTGGCTGGCCGGCGAGCTGTTCGATTCGATCTATGTGGAGAGCTTCGGTTACGCCCTATTGGGCGCGCTGGTAACGGCACTGATCGGGCAACTGGTGGCGTCGTTGATGCTGGCCCACCGCAGCGGCCGGGACCCACGTCCGCCACCGGGGTAGCCGACGGCGGTTTACAGAGAGGGCGGGTACGCCGGTGGAATCGGAGCGGCACCGGGCTACGATTGGTGCGCAAGCCCGTGGTAGGGCCGATCCAGATTCAGGGAGAAGCACGGCTGCTCCCGGACGAGCTCCGCATATTCGAGGCCAACGTGATCGCACCGTTCCATATCTTGGAGGCGATGAAGGCGGCCGGGGTAACCCGCTGATACTAGCGAGCGGCATTTGCGTCGCGGGCACAATCAACTCCGACGATGTAGTGGAGTCCGCCGGCCGGTACTACCCGGAGACAGAGTCGCGGCCTCTGAACCCGGCAGGCCGTCCGGACGCCCCGCTCTACTCATTCGGCACGGCCAAACGGGTGCTGGGGTACGATTCCCGACAATCAGCGTTCTCAGCAGCTATACCACCGGGAGTTTGCCCTTGCCCGCTCGAATTGCCCATGCCGGAATCATCGTTCGCAATGTTGACGAACAGATATGTTTCTATCAGCACGTTTTCGGGTTCACGCTAAATGTGCGGCGGCGGCTGTCGCGAGAGATGTGTCGGGCGCTGACCGGATTGGAGGAGGCGGATATCGAGGTGGTGTTCATGGACAGCCCGGACGCGCCGCGCTCGCTGGAGTTCCTGAAGTATCACTCCGGGCACGTCGAGGAGGACCCAACCCCACCCAATCGCGTGCATGCGAATCATGTCTGCTTTGAGGTGGACGACAGCGTGGCGACGAATCGCCTGATCGTGGAGAACGGCGGGCGGCTGTTTTCGGATCCATTGACAAATCCGACCGGTGAGATCCTGATCAACTACGCACAGGACCCCGAAGGGACGCTGATCGAAGTCATTCAGTGCCTCTAAGTAGCAGGGAGGACGCCGGGCGGCGGTTTCGACCATACTGACGCCGCAGCGAGATCGCACTTGCGGAGGTAGGACGATGGACCAGCGCCGCCTGGGAAAGAGCAGCCTGACGACATCGGCCGTCGGGTTTGGTCTACAGTCACGTGGTGGACAGAATGCGAGATGCCCATGTGAGCGCGGTTGGCGAGTGGATGAAGTCCGGCAAGACGAGAGCGTAATGGTACTCCTGGTCGGATTCGCAGGAAATCCGTTGGCAAATCAGCTAATTCAAAGCGTCTCTAGCTAGAATCTAAACCTGTCGAGCCCCCGTAGCTCAGTGGACAGAGCAACTGCCTTCTAAGCAGTGGGTCGCGTGTTCGAATCACGCCGGGGG
>PVBE012766037.1_pt1 | contig 10634 bp, 10 predicted proteins | sample 1631181 | NCBI WGS metagenome assembly PVBE01 (sample SAMN08397723, study PRJNA350692) | Marine metagenome, whole genome shotgun sequencing project. | isolation source: water | place: Pacific Ocean | collected 2012-04 | reverse complement strand
GGTCTTAGAACGGTGCAGATCGAGCGGAAAGAAGGCTGAACTATACTCATTCCCAGCCGGTGAAGTCTCAAAAACCAGGAAGAATTGGTCCAAGCTTACTGACGGCCTCCTAGACGCTGGGTATGGGCGTGACACCTGCATCATTGCTGTGGGTGGAGGGGTCACTGGAGACCTAGCTGGGTTCGTGGCGGCAACGTTCCTTCGAGGTGTGCCTCTTGTACAGGTCCCAACGACGTACCTGGCGATGATCGATGCAGCCATAGGTGGGAAGGTCGGCGTGGATACTCTAGCTGGAAAGAATCTCGTTGGAGCATTCCACCCACCCAAGTGTGTAATCGCTGACCCTAATGTGCTAGCGACGCTCCCGGGTAATGAACGCTCTGCCGGGCTTGTCGAGGCGTTCAAACACGGTGCAATCCTAGATGCTGAATACTACGATGACCTACGAGCCGAGATGGACCTACTTCGGAGCGCCGATCCCGAGGCTGCCAAGGTTGCTGTTGCCGGCTCGATTCGACTTAAGGGAGAGGTTGTCACACAAGATGAACTAGAAAATGGATACCGCCAAATCCTAAATTTTGGGCATACCCTAGGCCATGCTCTTGAGGCAGCATCGAGATATAGCCTTAGTCATGGTGCTGCGGTTGCTGCCGGTATGGTTATGGAAGCGGAGCTTGGTGAGTGTCTCGAAGTTACAGAAAGTGGCACGAGTAAGGCCTTGTCTTCGGGGCTGGAGGGTCTTGGCCTTGGCCTCGAGACAATTCCTCAACTCGATCCGGAGGTGGTCATGGGCTTTCTGAGTTCAGATAAGAAGACACGGTTCGGTCGCTCTCGTTACGTCTTACTTCGCCGTATCGGGGAGGTGGAGGATGCGGAAGGATGGAGCCAGGAGGTTCCTGAACCTTTGGTTCGTGAGATTATAGGTAACCTCCTGTAGCCGAAGGAAAAACAACCGAGAGAGAGTTCCTGAGTTGCGATTGGCAAGCTCTAAAGCAGTGCTATTTAAGTCTCAATCAGAAATGATGAGCGCCAAGAATCTACTCATCAATCTGGGCCTCAAAAGCCTTATATGAAGGGGATAATCCTCCGCTTGAGGACCTGCGAATAGACTGTAGTAACCCGAGACTCTATTTGGTAGGGTGGATGGACAACGTTATTATCCCTTTGGCTTTCGCCGGTATCCCCTAGAGGTTGGGGCTCAATTATAGGTCCTGTATGGCGATACTAGAGGTGGCCGCAGTTGGCTCGACCGACGAGCTACTCATGAAAGCCAGTGGCACCCGGATCGTTTCCGTAGATGGTGCGATCGCAATAGGACAAGAGATTCTGGACTCGTTTTGCGAGTTTCTCGTAAGTAAGTAAGACTCCTGATCTCATTCGCTCCATTGCGATCTGCTGGGTACGGATTCGGCCAAAATGCGATGGATTGGTTTCTCCCATTTTGTATAGTCGGCGAGTTGATCCATCCGACGGGGGCGCGGTACCCATGGTGGGTATCCCCGAAAGGCTTCCCCGACCCTATTGGTGATCCAACGATGCGAGTAGGGTGGGGAGGTCTCGCGGAAAGACAATTAGGTTTGCGAGAAAAAATTCAATGAGTACACCGTATACCAAAGCCCCCCATCAAGGGGGCCTGAGCCCAACAGGCTCAGATTCTATCCATGCCGCGCTACTTATCGATTTCGACAATGTTACGATGGGTATGCGCAGCGATCTCTCCAAAGAGCTCAAGACCCTCCTCGATTCAGATGTGATCAAGGGTAAGGTGAGTGTCCAACGTGCTTACGCTGATTGGCGACGATATCCCCAATATATTGTGCCGCTATCAGAAGCCTCAGTTGATCTCATTTTTGCTCCTGCTTACGGGAGTAACAAGAAGAACGCAACTGATATCCGGATGGCGATTGATGCGCTCGAGTTAGTTTTTATTCGGCCAGAGATTGGAACCTATATCCTTCTCACAGGGGACTCCGACTTTTCCAGCTTAGTTCTTAAGCTCAAAGAGTATGGCAAGTACGTCATAGGTGTGGGGATTCGGGAGTCTAGTTCCGATATCCTGGTACAAAACTGTGATGAATACTACTCCTACACGAGCTTGACTGGGCTAACCAAGACCACCGAATTAACCCAAGCCGCTCGTGATCCGTGGGTCCTTGTCAAGGAAGCTCTGAAGAAGATGGTGTCACGAGGTGACGTCATGCGTTCGGATCGTCTCAAACAGGTCATGCAGGAGCTCGACCCCCTCTTTAATGAGCGAGGCATGGGGTTCAGTAAGTTCAGTAAGTTCTTAGCGGAGGCATCCTCGAGAGGTTTGGTCGCACTAAAGAAGCAGGAGAACGGCCAGTACGAGGTTAAACCCCCTTACCGCAGTCGGTCGAGTCAGGAAGAAGCGGGTGACAAAAGAGGCCCTGATCGTGGTCAGAGACAGAGAAGATCCAAGTCCCAACATTCTGCTGATAATCTTAATCAGTCTAGCTCACAGGTTTCTAGAAGCGCAGACGATCCGCTGCAAGAAGCCTATCAACTCCTCGTTTCAGTCTTAGAGGATTTCCGAACTTTAGGACGTGAGCCAGTGCGAGATTCCGATCTCAAACGAAAGATGCTGAAGAAGAATGCTAACTTCGACGAAGGTGAGCTCGGCTTTCCGAAATTCTCCCGCTTCCTTGTTCAAGCAACAGAGCATGGCATCATTTCTACGGATCGGACTGATCGCGGAAATTTCGAAGTATCTCTTCCAGACTCTCATTCAAAGAGTGAGACAACTGAAGGGACTCAAGGGTCTTCAGCTGACGTTGAGGCAACTGACCACACCCCTCTTGATGCCGAGGTCGTGGAACAACCAAATACATCAATCGTCGAAGTAGTTCCTTCAACTTCTCCGGAGTCTGGCTTACGTCTGGGTCCGCGCCGTGGGTCAACTCGTCGACGTGGAGGGAAAGACCTGCCGCCGCTGTTCGAAGGTCAGGCTGCTGGAACATCTATACCGACGGAGTCCGACTCGGTGGCTGTTTCTGTTGAAGATTTTAGTGCATCAAGTATCGGATTGCCGACGGATCCTCAGGCAATCGTGCGGTACCTGGCACATCGGTATAAAGGAGTGGGACAGAAGACAGCGGAGACTTTGGTCGAGAAATTCGGACCAGCCCTTTTCCGTACGCTTCGTGATAACCCAGACAGTGTTGCGGCAGCTTTACCTAGTAATCGAGGTGAGCAGGTGCTTGCAGCATGGAGAACCGATTACGCTCGCCGGACTTCTGGTAGCACGAACAAAGGTGGAAACCGTGGTGGCCGTGGCCCTAGAGGCCGCGGGCCCGGCTGATAACAACCTCTGGTTTGATACTGTGAGTGAACGCGGGATTAGATCGCTAGATACTCTGCCTAGAGAGCAGCCATGGCGGGACGAAAGCAAATGGTCGGCCTTATCGATTCTATCTTCACTCTACCTGAGGGGTGTCGAGACATCCTATCAACTGTTAAGGGAGGATTCCCTGAATGATTGATCCCAACTGGACTTCACTTCTACCTCCTGTGCTTGCGATTGTGCTCGCGATTTGGACAAAGCAGGTCTACTTGTCACTTGCTGGAGGCCTATGGCTCGCTTGGACAATGCTTTCAGAATGGAATCCTCTTTCGGGAATAGCTGCCTCGATTCAGGGAGCGGTTGATGTGCTGGGTAGTGATGCCCAAGTGATTCTATTCACCCTCGTCATCGGAGCTCTGATTGCGACAGTTGAGGCATCCGGTGGAGTGAGGGGCTTTGTGCGCTTCTTGGAAAGAAACAAGTGGGTCGATTCTGCTAAGAGATCTCAGTTGCTCGCTTGGGCCACAGGGATGGTAATCTTCATCGAGTCGAATATCACAGTTTTGGTGGCTGGTTCGGTCGCACGTCCTCTTTTTGACCGGTATAAGAGTTCCCGTGAGAAGCTCGCGTACATTATCGACTCGACTTCTGCTCCGATTTGCATATTGATCCCGATGAACGCTTGGGGTGCCTACAACCTAGGTATCCTTGAGGGATTGGGCGTAGAGAATGCTTTGATGGTTTTCTTGAATTCAATACTCCTGAACTTCTATGCGATTGTTGCAGTTCTGATAGTTGTAGCTGTGATTTTATGGGGTATCGATATCGGACCCATGAGGAAGGCAGAAGAGCGCACGCTCCGTGGTGAACTTCTTTGGCCAGATTCCACGCCGATGATCGACGAAGAGATACTATCTCCGACCCCCATCGAGAAGGTTGAGCCACACGCGCTCAATATGATAGTTCCTATAGCCGGCATGGTTCTATTCATGCCGCTGGGATTGTATATCACTGGGGGAGGGGACCTTTCGGCCGGATCAGGATCGACAAGTGTCCTATGGTCAGTTTTGTTCGCGTTGGGCCTCTCATGGATCATGCTTCTTATTCAGGGCGCATTTAGAACGGAAGAGCTAGTAAGAATCGGACTCAAGGGTGCTGGAGGACTCGTGCCACTTGCTCTCATTCTTCTGTTGGCGCTTGCCTTAGGAGATGTTGTTGACCTGCTGGGGACAGGTATCTATGTCGCGCAAGTCACGGCGGGCACCATGCCTAACTACATCTATTTGCCCCTCATTTTTTTGGTCTCAGGAGGCATAGCGTTTTCGACTGGAACAAGTTGGGGCACATTTGCGATCATGTTGCCGATCGCAGTACCAGCGGCGGCGACTCTTGGCCTTCCACTTGCACCTTTTGTGGCTGCTACACTTTCTGGGGGTGTCTTTGGAGATCACTGCTCTCCAATCAGTGACACCACGATCATCTCATCGATGGCAGCTGCCACCGATCATATAGATCACGTTCGGACGCAATTACCCTACGCGCTGGTGGGTGGAGCGATTGCAACGGTTTGTTTCGGCCTACTCGGGGCCACACTCTAGTTAATACTTAACGACGGAGGGACAGATTCATTGAATGTTAGCGTTTGTATCAAGAGGGTTCCTGATACTGAAGCCCATATACGGATTGATCAGGCTGGCACGGACATCGACAGTGGCGGCATCAAATACATCATCAGCCCTTACGACGAGTTCGCAATTGAAGCTGGATTGCGTGTAAAGGAGAAAATGGAGGGTGGTGAGGTCAGCCTACTCACAGTTGGTACTAATGAGGCACAGGAGACGCTCCGTAATGGCTTAGCTATGGGTGCTGATAAGGCAACACTCCTTCGGGCTGATTCTTATATGGATGGTCTAGGAATCGCCAAAGCCCTTGCTGTTGAGATCAAGGATTCGGATGCCCAACTGATCTTGTTTGGAGTCAAGGCTGCAGGAAGTGACCAACAACAGGTCGGGCCGATGGTTGCGACGCTACTTGGTATTCCGTGTGTAACAGAGGTTTCTTCATTCGAGCTTGGAGATGGAGTTGTTACGTGCCATCGTGAAATTGAAGGCGGGATTGAGGTTGTCGAAGCTGATTTGCCTGCGGTGCTAACAATTACCAAGGGTGAATATGAACCCCGCTATGCATCCTTAAAGGGAATCATGGCTGCCAAGCGAAAGCCGCTGGAAGAGCGTGAAGCTGACTTCAGTCAGCCGGGTATTCATATTGAGCGGCTCAGTGAGCCTACCACTCGAGGATCCGGTTGTATTCTAGAGGATAGTCCTGATGCAGTGGCTGAACTTGTGCGTCTGCTCCGGGAAGAAGCAAACGCTCTTTAACGCTCTTTTCAATAAATCCTAAACACATAAGTAGGAGATTCGTGATATGGCAGACATCCTCGCTTTCGTAGAACAGCGAGAAGGACAAATAGGTGGTGGAGCCCGTGAAGTTGTAAGTGTGGCGGCTCAGCTTGCTAGTGAAATCGGTGGGTCAGCTAGTGCCTTGCTTCTTGGCGGTCCAGGTTTGACGTCTGCGGCGGAAGGACTCTCCACCGCTGGTGCGACATCAGTGGTTGTTGCGGAGCATGAAGCGCTGTCCGAATACAACCCGGAAGCCTATTTGTCAGTAGTTATAAACCATCTTAGAAATGGAAATTTCAAGGCCTTGATTTTCTCGGCAAGCAGTCTTGGCAAGGATTTGGCGCCGAGGGTGGCTGCGGCACTTGATGTCCCGCTAGGGTCAGATGTTACCGGCATCGAAGTACAAGATGAGGTGCCCTTGTTTACCAGACCTGTCTACTCAGGAAAGGCATTTACCAGATTTTCGATAGATACGGACCCGGTGATAGTTACTATTCGACCAAATGCTTTTCCTGTTGGTGATTATGACTCCAAGATTCAAGTATCCAAGTTCATACCTGATATAGACCCCGAGACGTGGTGTGTGCGTGTAATTGAGCGGAAAGGTGTAGCTGAAGGTGCGGTTGATGTCTCTGAAGCTGCAGTGGTTGTCTCAGGAGGGCGTGGGCTGAAGGATCCTGCAAACTGGGGAGTGCTTGAGGAATTGCGGGACGTGATCGGTCCAGACACAGCACTTGGCGCATCTAGAGCGGTCGTAGATGCGGGATGGAGACCACATGCTGAACAGGTTGGTCAAACTGGAAAAACGGTTGCCCCAAAGCTTTATATCGCGGTTGGGATTTCTGGAGCTGTCCAACATTTGGCAGGCATGCGCACTTCTCAGACAATTGTAGCAGTAAACCGAGACCCAGATGCTCCGATCTTCAGTATCGCGGATTATGGGATTGTCGGGGATCTCTTTGAAGTGCTCCCTCGCATGACTGAGGCAATCAAGGCACTCAAGTCCGAAGATTAACAAAGAGGCAGAGACTATCCCGTAGAGACCTCACTCTTAGCGTAGCTCTCTGCACCCGGTGTATCAGCTAGCAGTATCACATCGACGCTGTCTCCTTCAGCGATCTCAGTTTGATGTTCTGATACCACCGCGAGCCCCTCAGCATCTGCTAGAGTTGTTATGAGACCTGAACCCTGTGGTCCTGTGATATGAGCTTTAGGGGGTACCGTGGATGAGTCCAGACGAACACGCAGGAAATGGCTGAGTTCACCTGGCCCCTTGAGAGGTTCAGCGGCCTGACAACGGAGTGTCCGTCGGAAGATCCTTTTGTGCCCGCCTATCGCCAGCAGAAACGGGCGGACGAATAGCTCGAAGGTAACGAATGCGGACGTTGGATTTCCTGGGAGGCTGAAGACCGGTTGATATGTATCTCCACGGGGAAGCCGTCCAAACCCGAAAGGGCTTCCAGGCCGTATACGGACTCGCCAGAAGTCCTGCTCAAATCCAAATTCTTCTAAGATCTCCTTAACTAGATCCGCCTCTCCCATCGAAGCGCCACCGATAGTGATGAGGACATCAGCGTCAGTGGCTTCAGATATTCGTTCCCGGAGAGTTTCCGGATCGTCTGAAGCGATTCCTAGCGGTAGGGGCATCGCAGAAGCACCAGTAACAGCAGCGGCGAGCATTGGACCATTCGACTCTGGTATTCCCTCTCCTCGCTGAACATCCTCGTATCTCTCTGGTGTACGAAGTTCATCTCCGGTCGGAAGTATGCCGACAGAAGGTTGTTTCACCACCGGAACGTTTCCCATGCCGAGCGCTGCCAGCAGCCCCACTGTTGTTGAAGTGACGGTGGTACCTTTCACTAGTACCTGGTCCCCTAGCTGCATATCCTGCCCAGCAGGTCGAATGTTGCGTCTTTCGTCACGGTTCTTGAAGACACTCACTATTCCTGGTGTCTGCTCCGAGTCAGTGTCTTCAACTCGGATAACCGAGTCAGCTCCTGGTGGTATTGGAGCCCCAGTCATTATCCGTATTGCCTCCCCTGCTCCTACACTCGACCCAGGCAGGTCTCCTGCGTGAACCACGCCTGTCACAGACAATACAACAGGGGTTGAAGGTCCGGCGTGCGAAATCTCCTCTCCACGAACTGCATATCCATCCATCGCGCTATTATCCCAAGGAGGAAGTGTCGCACGGGCCACTAGGTCTTGAGAGAGGGAGCGACCGAGACAAGCCTGGACTGGTAATTCTTCAGATAAAAGAGGTTGAGCTGAGGAGAGGATTACTTCTTGAGCTTGCTTCAAAGTCAACCAATCTGCTGAGCGAACTTCGAAACGGGGTTCCTGTTTCTTCATCGGACAGGTACTACCAGCGGAAGAGTGCTGTAACAGAGAAACCTAGCCCTTGTACCCATTCTGCTTTCTCTACTCCCACAAACCCGCGCGCTGAGTCACTGAACCCAGGGGGCGTACCTAGCCTGGATAGGGAAAAGAGTCCATCCCCGCGAAGTGCAATATGATCACTCAAATACCAGTGAGTGCTCAGACCAAGTGATCCGACAAAACTCTTACCCAACTCAAAACGGTCAGCGGCATCTAGAGTTTCTTCAACTGGGTCCTGCTCAGCCGTGTCAAACGTGATTCCACCACCGAAAATCAGGGAAGGGCTCAGGCCGTGCCAGGCACGGTGGCCTGTTAAGCTGAAGCGGAGGCCAGCATCAAACTTGACCATCTGGACGTCTGCAGAACCGATCACCCGATCACCCTCATCTCGGCCCGGGCTTACGATGTCGCGTTCACCTCGAATGACTCCGACAACTCCTTCCAGTGATACTGGGCCACTCACGTGCACACCATAACGACCTCCAAAGAGGATGCCGCCTTTGGGTCCGTATCCAAAACGTCCGGTTGAGAGTGTTATCTGGCTAGCGAACGGGCCTGCCTCTTGTGCCCGCTCTAAGAATTGGTATACGGAGGGTACTGTCTGAGCTGCCCCCTCGCTCTTGATGAGCAAAGGAGATATTAGATAACCCAAGACGAGCGCACGGAGAAATATGCGCATGGAGGGGCTTCTCTCCTCTCCCGCGGTTGAATTGATTAACAACTTACTAAAATGCTTGAACGCCCTTGTAACACCGCCGGACTGGGATCGTTTCAGCTTTGAGGACCAACTTAGCATAGAGTGCCTGTAGGTAGTTAGGCTTCGTTGTTCTGAAAGTCGTTTTCAGGGGCGTGGGCTACCCTGGCCAACGTCAGGCCCACCAAGATCACAGCTGCCCCTATTAGCTGCAGGGTGGTGGGGACCTCTCCGAGCCAGATCCAAGCAGTAATGAGTGCGGCTACAGGTACTAAGTTCGAGTACACTGCTGTTCTGTTGTTTCCGATGCGTTCAACCGCTCGATACCAGAGAAGGTAGGCGAGCCCAATCCCTAGTAAGCCAGCATACGTAACACCTATCCATACCTCTGGGGTTATTGCCGTTAAGTCAGTCCTCATTAAGCCTGGCAGGCCCATGAAGAAAATGATTGGTGTGGCAACCCACAAAGTCCACGCAGTTACGCGAAGCGCCCCATAGCGGGTGACCGGCTTTCGACCTCCAACCGTGTACATCGCCCACAGCACCGAGGCGATCAAGATGAGTAAATCTCCGCGCGTAGTTGGGCTAGCAAGAGTTCCGGCATCACGGCTACCCGTGATTACCATAAATATTCCTATCAAGGTTCCCGCTACACCTATGACGACCCACCCTCCGGGACGTTCATGTCCAGCCACGCTTGAGAGAAAGAGTGTCCAAACTGGAGTTGTAGCTAATAGTAGGCTTGCATTTCCAGCGAAAGTTGAGTCGACCCCAAAGATGAAGCAGAGTTGGTAAGCAACATTACCCAACAAACCAAGGGTGATGATACGACGTAAATCTTGTGGGTCTGGCTTTAACGAACCATCTAGCCGGCGGACTAGGATCCATAGAGCAACGGCCGCCATAGGAAAGCGGAGTGCATTGAGGGCTAAGGGATCGAGCTCACGCAAGAGGACTTTGAGGACTGAAAAATTGACCCCCCAGATCAAAACGATCAAAAGAAGTCCCAAGTCAGTCGTGATATCCCTTCTAGGGATTTCCATCTAGATACCTCGGTCCCAATCTGGGCCGTTGTGGGAGGTGATCCGGAGCCACTAGTTTGGGTTGTGGCGCAGAAAAGTACTTGTAAGAACTCCAGTGTCCACATTTACGATCTTTTTTCGGGATACCGGGACCAATTCAATAGCCATGATGAGACAGTTTACAGATCACCAGGAAAACCAGTGGACCGCCAGCGTGCATAGGGCAGATGGACCTGACTACAAGGGTCGATATGTCATGGTGCTCGAGAATGACTTGGGCCAAAGTATCGCCTTGAACGATATCCGCTGGAATACGGAGAAAACTGCTTACAGGACGCTCCAAACCATGTCAGATGTCGAACTCCGGAGACGCCTCCGGTCTGCTACTGGTCGGAGTGCTGTCCAAGAAATCGGCTAGCACCTGAGCTTGAGATGGTATGTGCTGTCACAACGCACCTAATTAGCTGCCACCACCTCGTTGTGGAATCGTCAGCCACTGTCCTGCTAGAATCCGGTTCGGCTCGATTCTCGGGTTGGCTTGTAGCATCTCACTGAGGGTAAGGCCGTAGCGATAGGCGATTGAAGACAGATTATCACCCGAAACCACCTGATAACGTTGGGAACTCTGACCTGACACTACTGTTCTCTCGTCGATTTCCTCAACTATGGCATTAGGTTCACGTTCGGGACTGCGTACGAATTCGGCCAATCGCGCTCCTACAAGGTTCTCTACACGCTTCGCACGTGTAGTAGATGGTGTTCCATTCAACAGGATTGAGAATGCTAGCCTTTCATCGTCACGTGAACGGACGATGCCGCTGAGTGCTGAGACACCTTCG
>PVBE010751444.1_pt1 | contig 10635 bp, 13 predicted proteins | sample 1631181 | NCBI WGS metagenome assembly PVBE01 (sample SAMN08397723, study PRJNA350692) | Marine metagenome, whole genome shotgun sequencing project. | isolation source: water | place: Pacific Ocean | collected 2012-04 | reverse complement strand
GGGAGATGATTCGCATGCTCGAGTGGGTGGGGGCGCAGAACAACGACATCTCATCTGCACTCCAGCTGGGGAGGGATATCTTCCACGACGAGGGCTACGCCTCGATGAAGGACGTTGACTCCTCGGACCCGAAGAGGCAGTCGATCTCAGTCCATGACAGCGACAGGGGGAGGTCGGACTACGAGAGGTTCGCAGACCAGCTCGGGGTGGTCAGCGTGGACTGGGGGAGCTTGACTGGCGGTTCGGACTGCTACCATGCCAACTGCGACACCCTGGACAACATGATCGGCATGATGGTGACCGACAACGGCACCGGGCGTCAGAACCTGGTGGAGTCCTTCGACCTCATCTCTTGGTGGATGTTCTCGGCGGCTATGGTGCTGGACGAGACTCCTATCTACGACGCCTAGCCGAACTTGATGCCCGTGCCGTATGCGAATACCTCAACGGCCTTGGTGCCGTTGGGTTTGGATGGGGGGGACATCTCCGCCGTGTCGATGCGGACGTTGAGGACGTCGTCCCATCCGGCTGCCTGTGCCTGCTCCCTGAGCCTCTGCTTTGCCTCTGCCCTCCCGACTGAGATGACCCGGTGGAGAACGTCGATACTGCCTCCGAACAACTGGTTAATCCAAGCGATCAGCAACTGCCAGTGGCTGGGGGCGAAGACGATGCTCGCGTATACGAGGCCCGTTTCCTTGACCCCTCCTACTATGTGGTCCCCCTTGAGCGTGGATAGGGGGTCCTTCCCGAAGTGATCCATCGAGGCCCTCTCCCTGAGAACTAGGTCGCTCATCCTCTTGTCCAGGTTCCTCCCACTGAATATCACGCCGTAGAGGAACATGATGGGGCCTAAAACCGTCCATAAGATCCCGAAAACGACGAATATCAAGCAGATGAGTATTATAGGCCCCAAGCAGAGTATTAGGATGAGTGGGCTATCCTCTTTCGGTGCCTCATCTGCCTGGGCCATGACGACGCCCGAGAACAGCAACACTGACAGCAGCAATGATACGGTCAGAGCCCTCACTCTAGCGTCTATTGATCTCATCGGATCACCTGACTACTCGACCGTGACTGCAGTGCCGTATGCGAATAGTTCCGATGCGTTCCCGGCGACTGAGCTCGTGGCGAACCGGACGTTAACGATCGCGTTAGCGCCTCTTGCGGAGGCGTCGGCGACCATGCGTGCAATCGCCTCGGTCCTGGACTCCTCCAATAGCTCGGTGTAAGCCTTAAGTTCTCCTCCGACGATGTTCTTCAGGCCGGCGAAAATATCCTTGCCAACGTGCTTTGCCCTGACCGTCGAACCGCCGACCACTCCAAGATTTTGTGTTATGACTTTTCCTGCGATCGTCTCGGTGTTGACGACCATTATTCCGTCTCTTATGTGCTGCATGGGAGATGCTGGGATGGCTGCGACTTGAACTTCACTCTTCTCTGACATGGAACGCGGAGGGCATCTCCAATGCGGTCGGGGGTCGAGTCTTGTACGAGATCAGGACGAGGCCTGCGGCCATTGCCAGCTCGCACATCAGGACGCCCCCATAGGAGGATCCCTTGATTGTCCAAATGAGGACGCGAGACACCCAGCCCATCTCCTCCATGGGAATTGCTTCGTAGAATTCGTCCATCCAAATCATGAAGGAGTGGATGACGTAGAATTGCGAGGCACCATAGACGCCGACCCATACCCAAGCCAGCTTGAGGGCAGTGTCCCTGTCCTCAGCGTTCCACATCAGTATGACAGTGGGTATGGACAGGAGGAACAGGAATGTAGAGAAAGCGGGCCCGACGTCCCACAGAGGCATCTCGGACATGCTCGACATCGAGCGTATGAATTCCTCGCACTCCGCTCTCTCTGGATCATCTGCGCATATCTCCTCGGGGTCCATATCCCCCATCATTGCCTCTATCGCTATCCCGGATATCACCATGGAAACGGCCCCGATGAGGGATCCTAGCCCTAGGACCCCGATGAAGATGGCACCGCCCTTCAGCCACCACGGGGATGGCACCTCCGGTCCGGTCTGGGCCACTTTGATGCTGCCGATCACGTGTTTGGGAAGGGGTCCACACCCAAAAGGGATGTCAGTCCATGGATCCCATCTCGACCCTGTCCTCTGAGCGGATCATCGTGTGGATGCACTGCCTGGATGGGTTGACGACGAAACCGAGCCTGAGGAAGTTCCTTCCTAGTATCATCCTGTGCTTGAGCTGCGAACGGTCTGCTAGGCACACCTCGACGTCGAAGTCCCGGGATGCTATCTCGATGGTCGTCCTGATCACCGGGCGCATGGTCTCGTGACCACCGGTGTCCCTGATCCTCCGCCATCTGTGCAGGGGCCTCTCAGTCCACCTGCTTCCCTCCTCCAATCGAAACCTGATTTTCGTCTCAAGACTGGATTCGATTATCTCTATGTCAGCGGCATGCAGGGTGTTCGACCATGCTCCGGTGTCTATCTTGGCGAGGATTGGGGCCCTCTGGAACTCGGGCAGCCCTACCCACTCCCTCCATCCTACTATGGCCGGCCTGATCACAATATCACCGCTCTCGGGGCCAACTGGGGTTTCTTGAAACCAGCGGAAGATAGTTTCCAGAATTGCGTTCAGAATTGTGGCCCATGGGCTTGCATGGAATCGTTGAAGTACAAGTCTCCACGCGTATCCCTAATGGCGCAGATAGAGACCGCTCTGAGTTACGACGACGTTCTCCTGCTGCCAGCAGAGTCAGCGGTTCTCCCAGCCGAGGTCGAGTTGGCCACTAGGCTAACCACCCACATAGAGCTCAACGCACCCATAGTTTCGGCCGCGATGGACACGGTAACAGAGGCCGAGATGGCAATCGCAATGGCCCAGAGCGGTGGAATCGGGGTAATCCACAGGAACATGCCCATCGAGGATCAGGCTGTGGAGGTTGACAAGGTCAAGAGGTTCGAGTCGGGGCTAGTCCTCGAGCCAGTAACGGTGGAACCAACGATGACGGTTGGGGAGCTTAGGATGAAGAAGGACCAGTACGGTTTCTCCGGATTCCCTGTGATTGACGGAGACGGCAGCATTGTCGGGATGGTGACGAACAGGGACATCAGATTCGTAGAGGATGAGGAGACGGCGATCTCAGAGGTAATGACCACGGAACTGGTCACCGTTCCAGAACACGTTGATCTGGAAGACGCGAAGAGGCTGCTCCACCAACACAGGATCGAGAAGCTGGTAGTGGTCAATCCCGAAGGTGGCTTCTCGGGCCTGATTACCGTTCGCGACATCAATCGGTCCCGGGACAATCCCCTATCGTGCAAGGACGACCGCGGCAGGCTTCGCGTGGTCGCTGCTACTGGGACGGGGGAATTGGGCATCCTGAGGGCTCTGGCTATGTTCGAGGCAGGGGCCGATGCAGTCGCTGTGGACACTGCCCATGGCCACTCACATGGAGTCCTAGAGACGGTAAGCGCCATCAGGGAACAAGCGGGTCCTGATGCTCAGATCATCGCAGGGAACGTGGGGACCCCTCAAGCGGCCGAAGCGCTGATCGAAAGCGGTGCGAATGCCATCAAGGTCGGGATTGGTCCCGGATCGATATGCACGACAAGGATCGTCACCGGAGTTGGGGTCCCCCAGTTCACAGCCGTAATGAGCGCAGTCGAGGCTTGCTCCAAGAGAGGCGTCCCTGTAATTGCCGATGGCGGGATAAAGTACAGCGGGGACATCGCCAAGGCGATCGCATCCGGTGCAGATTGCGTGATGGTGGGCTCTCTTCTTGCAGGAACGGATGAGTCTCCAGGAGAGACCATCCTCTACCAAGGAAGGGCGTACAAGCAGTATCGGGGGATGGGGTCCCTGGGCGCAATGAGCAAGGGGTCCTCCGATCGTTACTTCCAGTCCTCCCAGGGGGACACCAGGAAGTACGTACCAGAGGGGATCGAGGGTAGAGTGCCCTCCCGAGGGCCGGTTGACCAAGTCCTATACCAGTTGATGGGTGGTCTCAGGAGCTCCATGGGATACACAGGGAACCCGACTATCCAGGCGATGAAGTCCGACTGCAAGTTCGTCCGAATCACGAATGCCGGACTCTCGGAGAGCCATGTCCACGATGTGGAGATTACTAGAGAGGCCCCCAACTACAGGAGGAGATAGGATGGAGCAGTTGCATCTCGGAGGAGGGTGCTTCTGGTGCATAGAAGGAGGGTTGCTAGGCCTGAAGGGGGTCCACGAGGTTGTCCCCGGATACAGCGGGGGGCACGTTGAGAACCCAACTTACGAGCAGGTGTGCGGAAAGGAGACCGGGCATGCGGAGGTCGTGAGGGTGACCTTCGATCCCGAGGTGATACCGAGGATGACCGTCCTCAGGGTTTTCCACACCCTCTTCGACCCTACGCAGTTGAACAGGCAGGGTAACGACGTTGGCTCCCATTACCGAAGCATCGTCCTATACTCGAACGAAGACCAGAGGAAGGACGCGGAAGCCGCCATAGAGGAGGTTTCCAAGTACTACGATGCACCCGTGGTCACGGAGGTCGTGGAGCTGGAGAAGTTCTGGATCGCGGAGGACTACCACCACGACTACTTCGCTAGGAACGGAACTTCGAATCCGTACTGCGTTGCCGTTGTAGCACCGAAAATCGCTAAGGTCAGGTCCCTACACGCCGATTTGTATGAGTGAGTCCGAGCTGGCGCCCGAGCCTTGGGCCTTCCACCTCCTAGGCCTGATTTCCCCTCTTCTTGCAATATCCGGGAATATCCTCGGAGTGATCGAGGACCAGGTCTTCGTGGCCATGGGTGTGGTCTTCGTTTGGGGCGTGGGCCCGATCCTGGACATAGTGATGGGGGAGTCGAAGGTGGCGAGGCCTCCCCGGGATTCAGGCACGCCATTCGAGGTCATACTCTGGATGCATGGGATCCTCCAGCTTGTCGTGGTTGGGACCTTCTTCTGGTTCGCGTCAAACGAGGGCCTCACGATGTGGCTTGTGGTCGGTGGGCTCTCATCGGGTCTGAGCGCTGCCGCCTCGGCTATCGTGACCGCCCATGAGCTGGGTCACAAGAAGAGGGGTAGTCCCGGGTGGAGGTTGGCTCGAGTGATCCTATTCTCGGTCAACTACACGCACTTCACCTACGAGCACAATCACGTCCATCACAAGTGGGTGAGCACTGACAAGGACTCTGCCAGCGCAACGGCGGAACAGGGGCTGTGGTCCTTCTGGCTCAGCACCATTCCGGGACAGTTCGCCTCTTCCGTTAGAGTCCACAACAAGAGGGGCAGGACCGGTTTGAGCAATCCCTCGTACCGGGGACTGCTTCTCCAGATAGCAGCATTGCTGGCAATCGCATTCCTACCAGGGGAGATGGGGTGGTTTGACGGGGTTCCCGTGGCCATAGGTTGGCTCGTCCTCTCCGCCATCAGCATACTCACTCTGGAGTACGTGAACTACATCCGCCACTGGGGCCTCAGGAGATCGGAGGACGAGCGCTTCTCGGCCGATCACTCGTGGAACACTGAGGCGAGGTGGTCGAGGTGGAGCCTGCTAGAGCTGACTCGTCATTCTGACCATCACCTCCGAGCCAGCGTTCCATTCTGGAAACTCAGGCCCTACGAAGGCACGCCCGAGCTCAGATGGGGCTACTACGCATCATGGTGGCCCTGCCTGATCCCTCCTATTTGGAAGAGGGCGATGCGAAGCAGGCTGCCAGATAACCGGCAGTAATGCATCCAATACCAGCGCAATTCTCAATAGTGCCTCGATGAGCAACTCGCACGTGGTACCAGAGTCGTCCGAGGTCGGATCCCCTAGCACTACCTCTGCTCTTATTCACACCGGTCTGCTTTCGGTGGGTCTGAGCAACCTCTTCTGGAAGGGCAGCGAGATCAGTGCTAACCCGGACGAGAAGATCCTGATCCTAGCAATGGGACTCTTCTGCCTGGCCATACCATTCCAGGGCCTCTACATCCTCCTGTCGAGGATGATCAGGGAGTACGACTCCTCGGCTAGTCTGGTGATGCCCGAGTCGGTCCTTCGATTGGCATCAATCTGCGAGATGGTCAGTTACGGATGCGGAATCACTGGATTCTGCCTCATGCTGATGAGGACTTCCACCATCCTCGGAGGCATTCTGCTATCCTCAGCAGTCCTAGTCATCCTAATGGCCAGAGCCGCGATGGTGAAGGCGTACGAAGCCAACCAGACTGCGTACTAGAAGAATATTCAATCCCAGTCAAGGGTAAAGGCGGCTCTGCGACCACGAGTCCCCCGTCCTGGTCAGAACGACGCGCTCATGCAATCTGCTTGGCCTACCCGACCAGTACTCGACGCGTTCCACGGTGATCCTGAACCCGCCCCAGAATGGCGGCAGGGGCACTTCGGTGCCCTCGAACTCGCATTCCATCTCCTCGAACCTCCTGAGAAGATCAGCTCGGGACTCCAATGAGCGGCTCTGATCCGATGCCCAAGCAGCTATCCTGCTCTTCCTGGGCCTAGATGAGTGGTACTCTTCGACTTGCGACCTCTTCATTTCGTAGGCCGTGCCCTCCATCCTGACCTGCCTCTCCATCTCCGGCCACCAGATGGTAGCGGAAACCACTGGTGTTGATTTGATCTCAATGGACTTGTCGCTCTCCATGTTCGTGAAGAAGCCGATCTCCTCCCCCTCTAGGAACTTCAGCAGGACCATCCTGCTGCGAGGAGAACCGGATGCATCTACAGTGGCCAAGCTCATTGTGTTGGGCTCGACGACCCCCCTCTCCCCTGCTTCCCTTATCCACCTCGAGAGGAGTTCGAGAGGCTCGTTTGGGTCTTCCACGGTAATCTCGCCACCGTCACGGTACTCTTTGCGGTCGCCCTTCATCTGGCATCTCGCATGGATTCGCATATGTATTGGTGTCGAAAGGGTGTGTGAAACTGAATGAACTAAAGGGTAAATTCCCAGCGGAACCCATGGGTTGGGCTTTCGATGCGGGCAAGATCCTCCTAACCGCCCTGATTATCTTCTCAATAGCACAGATATCCGAGAGGAGCACTCTGACGGCAGCAGTTCTGGCATCGATCCCAATTGTCAGTGTACTATCCATGATGATGATGTTCCACGAGGGTCAGACGGCTCTGGAGATATCCGCATTCGCGAGGGACATCGTCTGGCTACTGATCCCATCCCTGCTGATGTTCATCGTAATGCCCTGGTTGATCGAGTCTAGGGGCTGGGACTTCTATCCCGCTCTAGCAGCCGGACTGGCGTGTACCGTTTCTGGTTACTTCCTGATGGTACAGGCAATGGAGAAGTTCGGCCTTTCGGCGTAGGTGATTCGATGCCTGTTCTCAACGTCGCACTAGTCGGTTCGGAAGACTTGGCTAGGAGATTGGGGAAGAAGGGCGACACTCGGGACATAGAGTCGTATGTCCACAAAGAGACCAGGGGCGACGAGGTCAGGGTCCTCTCCTTGCTGAGGCCCCTGAAGTTCCCAGAGAGCATCAGGCCAATGCTAAGCGTCCTCGATGTGGCCAAGGCGGGATTGCTCGAGATACGCGAGTTGAGTGCGTCCGTTGGAGAGGCAATGGTCGCCCTGGGGTGTTCTGGAATCTCAAGGGGTAGCGTCATCATCTCGCCGGACGATGGGGGGTGGATAGACTCCAACCAAGTGAGGGTGATGCTGGATCAAGCCGGTCTGGGAGACTGGGATATCGTGGAGGGGGATGTAGACGAACATGGAATCAGGGAGAGGCTCTTCGATATCCAAGACGAGATGGCTGCTACGATGGAAAAATCGAACTCTTCCCCCCTTATCCTACCTGTTGACCAGCATTTCAACGTCAAAGGAGTGGGTTTGGTAGCCATAGGATACGTCCAGTCCGGGAGAGTCTCGAAGCATGACGAGGTGGAGGTGATGCCAGCATCCGATGTTGGCGTCGTAAGGTCTCTTCAGGTGATGGACGATGATGTTGATGTGGCAATCACCGGGGACAGGGTCGGAGTGGCCTTGCGAAACCTCAGGGAGCAGTCCCTTCACAGAGGTTGCATGATATGCGTTCCCGGGGGAGAAAGTCTGACGAGTCACGAGAAGTCCTGTTTCGAGTTGGTGGTCGCACCCTTCCAGAGGAGGGCCCTGTCAGTAGGCGAGGTAATTCACGCGGCTTCCGATCTGCAGTTCTCCGTCGGCAGGGTCTCTGCATTGGATGGCACCTCGGTCACTGTCGATTGGGAGTCTCCTTTCTGGATCCGAACCGATGGGAGCTCTGGGGTTCTGATTGTTCAACTGGATGCGACCCCAATGAGGGTGATGGGGAAGGCGATTGGCATCGAGGCGGTTAGCTAGACTGCCGATGCCTCGTTAGGGGCGGCCAATTGCGCTAGGTAATCGGAGACCATCTTCCCGAGCTTCCTCTGATCCCCCTCCTTATGCAAATCCACCCTCATCGAGGATGCTCCGGGGAGGCCCTTGGTGAATGAGACGGCGTGCCTCTTCAGGTTCTTGTTGGGGCTATCCGAGTATATCTCCTGCGCCAGTTCCAGGTACCGGTCCCAGCACCAGTGCCTGGCTATCGCATCTCCTCCCTCTCCCCAGGGGGGTTCGGAGTCGGTCCACCCCAGGTCCCTCTTGATCTCGTGGAAAATGGATGGCCTCCCTATGGCCCCTCTTCCGATCATCAGCCCTGTCGCTCCTGTCGCCTCTAGGCATTTCAGTGCCGACGATGAGTCGGTGACGTCCCCGTTTGCGATGACCTCGATGCCTACTGACTCTGATATCTCGCGTATCTGGGACCAGTCGGCCTCGCCGGAATACCTCTGCCTCAGGGTCCTGCCGTGGACGCAGACTCTTTCCACGCCCTCCTGCTCCAGCCTCTCGCAGATCTCCAAGGCAGTATTCGGACCGCTTCCCGTCCCCAGCCTCATCTTCACCGTGATAGGGACCTCGGTTGCCTCGATGCAAGCACGGACCATGCTGACGACCCTATCCGGGTCCCTGAGTAGTGCGGCACCCGCGTCGTTCCTGCAGACCTTGGGGGCTGGGCATCCGAAGTTGATGTCAATGACATCCGCCCTGTCCTGCAGCATCTCTACGGTCTGCACCATCTCCTCCGTGATGCCACCGAATATCTGGGGGATGAATGGGGACTCCCTGGGATCGCTCTCTACCTTCAGCCAGGAGTACGTGTTCTTGCGAGTCAAGCCCGATGCTGCGGTGAACTCGGTCACCGTCATGTCAGCTCCGCACTCCCTGGCCAGGATCCTGTATGCGAGGTCTGTGACCCCTGCCATCGGAGCGAGGAAGAGGGGCGGAGCTGATGCTTCCATCGTATGGGGGGTACTGTGATTGGCTTTGAGCCCGTCGAGCTCAGAAGGTAGATTCCCAGTCATCCACGTTCTCCGCAAGCTCGAACTCGAGGTCCGACTTTAGTGTCCCGCGAAGCTTCAGCGTCTCGCGGGCCAGTAGCCAGTAGACGAGTGCGAGCGAACGGCGTCCCTTGTTGTTGGCTGGCAGAGCCAGGTCAACGTTGCGGAGCCTGTTGTTGGCATCGCATATGGCCACGACCGGCAATCCAGACTTGACTGCCTCCGATAGGGCCTGGGAGTCCGCTGCTGGGTCCGTCACCATGATCACCTCGGGCTCGATGTAGGTCCTGAGCCTGGGATTGGTTAGCGTTCCGGGGATGAACCTCCCGACGATGTGCTTGGCCCCTATTGCCTGGGCGAACTTCCTAGCCGGCCTCTGGCCGTACTGCCTAGCGCTGACGACGAGGATCCTGCTTGGGTCGTAGTTGGAGAGGAAGTTAGTGACGACCCGGATCCTTGAGTCGGTCTGGTTAACGTCGATGATGTGGAGCCCGTTGCTGTCATTCTGCATGGTGTCCAGGAACTGTTTCATGTCAGCCGATTTCTGGTTGGTCCCTATGTGAACAGCGTGAAGTTGGTACATATCCAGCGACACAAGGGGCGACGTACTCTCCGACATTCGGTTTCCTCAGCAGCGCGGCCACCTGCCCTTGGTTGATAAGCGCTACGCAGAGGGGTAGGCCGTCCAGAGCCTCAGTCTTCTAGTTCTGAGAGGAAGGTGCACTCCATCTCGCCATCGGCAGTGACCTCGTGAGAGCTCGGGAAGTGCACGCATGGCTTGGTCATGGTCGCATATAGGTCGAATGAGTCGTGGAACGACAGTTGCTCGACCGGCGTGGTAACCCCCCAGCCCCTCGCCTCGACCTCCAGGACCCATGTTCCCTCGATGAAGTCGAGCTGCCAGTCCCACCTCTCTCCGGGGTAGTCCTGCGTTGCGCGGACCTCCCAGAACGGGACTCCTCCAGACTGCTGTGTGCCCGGCTCCCAGAGCCTCGCCTCGACGTAGCGAACCTGGTTGGTTTCGTTCCCGACCAGGTCCTCGACCATGCTAGAGTAGGGGAACTGTGCCCTGAAGTTGATTACTAGGCTGGAGACAGTCTCGTCGAAGACGAGGTTTGTCGTGTTCGTGTAGAGTACCGAGTCGAGCTCCGTACCAGTCTCGAATTTCTCGGACCAGCCGACCGTCACGTCCTCGTCTATGTACACCGGTGGCTCCCTCCAGCTCTCCATGATCTCACGCTGTATTGACAGTGCCAGGCACCCGCTGCCCATGGTGGATGCCATCAGCAGGGAGGCGAGGATGAGGGCCTTGCGGGATGC
>PVBE012649884.1_pt1 | contig 10636 bp, 9 predicted proteins | sample 1631181 | NCBI WGS metagenome assembly PVBE01 (sample SAMN08397723, study PRJNA350692) | Marine metagenome, whole genome shotgun sequencing project. | isolation source: water | place: Pacific Ocean | collected 2012-04 | reverse complement strand
TAACCTTTTTTGGTTTTTTACCTTTTTCTTCTGCTTTTTTAACCCTTTTTTCCCAGATCTTTCTTTCTTTGGCAGTGTCTCGGGTCGCAACGACCAACGAAAGGTCTCCTTGACCTTTTGATAGCCGGCCGATCATGGCAATTCTTGTTGTATCAGGAAAATAATCAAATGCTGAAGCTCGTTTCATTGGCAACTTGTGTACTCTGCCAACATCCTCTAGTTTTTCCTTTTGTGATCTTTGTCCAAAAAAGAAGGTATTCATATGGCGTCGCCAATCTTCATTGAATTGCTTAACATTAATGCCTGTATGTTTTTTAAAGGATTCTTTAAAATCTAGATACCCTATTTTATTTCGATGATTCAATATTTTGGTTATCGTAGTATCCCCAAACCGATCTGCAAGATATAGACTTTTTGAAAATCCATCATTATGTGGATCTCTGATCTTATGTACTGTATTGCGTACCACATGGTATTTATGAGATATATCATACCTGAACGGACGCCATTCCTCCGTGTAATATTCAGCTAAACCTTCAACAACCCAACCAGGTACACCAGATAAAAGACTATTCATGGGTTCAGGTAGCCACCAAGGTCCTTTAGCAGTGTTAAAAAAAACAAGATGTTGTAACTCATGGGCCAATACAGTTCTTAACCATTTTTCATTACCATTCCAAAGAGCCGCATCATTCTGGTCTACCCATATAATGGTATAATTACCTGGTGTAGCAAATCCATTTAAGACCTCATCTTCAGTAGTGAATGCGATATCTAATCTTGGTAAAGTATCCAGTCCCATCTGCTCTATTAGAGTCGGTCTTATCTGCTCTGCGATAGAGGCCCCTTTTAAAGCAATATCGCGAATGCCATCATGATAATGAACATCAAAATGGTCAGTTGAGATCGTATGCCATTTTAATTCACCATGTGATCGCTGGCTCATCATCCAAGCACCTGTAGCATTTAATATTGAAAAACTGATCAAATATATCATAAGTATTTTTTTCATTATATCCCGCTAATTATTTCTAATTGAATTAATTCCTCTTTCAATTGTGTAGTGGATTTAAAGTGGATCGCATTCATCCCAAGACCTTTAGCCGCTTGAACATTTTCGATTAGGTCATCAATGAAAAGGCAATCTCTGGGATCATTCACATTGGCATTTTTCATGGCAATTCTGTATATATCCTCATCTGGTTTTCTACAACCAACATCAAAAGAATATATAGCTCCCTCAACTAATTTAGGGAAAAAATACCTTTTTTCTATCTCATCTTGTATGTGCCTTGGATTTGTATTTGATAGTAACCAGATGTTATATCGTTTCCTTAGTCTCTCTAAAATTTCCAGTGTTTCTTTTTCTTTCCCAAGAAGTAGCATCCATCCTTTCCAAAATTCTGATTCCTTCAAACAACATGGCTGAGGCAGAGATTCTTTAATCGCAAAAAACCATTCTCTATCATTTATCAGGCCTTTTTCATATTCAGCATGAGCATCCCAAGGAATACATTCCTTTATGATACTCTTGTCTATATCTATGCAGTCACTGAGATACTGATAGGTCCGGTCAGGGTGGATGTCTATCAGCACTCCCCCGATATCAAAAAAAACAGTCGTAATCATCTTACCACTCAAATGCTCCATCCACTACTTCCCAAAGAAACAGACTGACAGTGGTTCTGTGTGGGCTCCACAACTCTGATCTCTTTAGCATTTGATTGGGCTTGGGAAGATCATCTAGTTTGAAATATTTCTGGTACCCTTTTTGTATTGCCAGATCAGTTGCGGGAAAGACATCTGGGCGATTTAGAGTGAACATCATAAACATCTGTGCTGTCCATGGTCCAATTCCTTTGACGGCTGTCAATAGTTCGATAATGTCTTGATCTTTCATTCTATCAAGATTGTCATATGTATCTGGGTCATCTAAAAAAGCACGTGCGATGTTCTTTATGTAGTGTGCCTTGTTATTAGATAGACCAGCGGAGCAAAGTATATCAATATCTGTATTTATGACCGCTTCTGGTGTAGGATATGAATAATCAGGATAGATATGAATAAATCGATCTAATATTGTTTTTGCCGCCTTGCCACTGAGCTGTTGATAAATAATCGATCGAGTGAGAGCTTTAAAATAATTTTCTTCAGGAGAGAGATCATCTACCATAAAGTGATCAAATAATTTAATCAGATCAGGGTCGATCTTCTTTAATTGCTTGATCGAATTATTCATATCGAATGAATAGATCTTATTCACATACATATATCTGCATTCCGCTCTCCCCATCCATGGGAGACCCATCGTAATCACCGATCTTTTCTCTGATAATGAGGCCCGTTTCAGACAGTAGCATGTCCATCTCATGCGGATAGAACATCCTCATACTATAGTGATATTCCTCTTGGTCTATTTTACCGTCTCTTTCGACTGACCAGGTCAAATCATTAATCTGAGATCTTGGATCGTATTGATTTTTCTCCATGATCCTACATTTAGAATTTTGGAATTGGAAAAAATCTGTAGCAGGATATAGTTTATCGCTATCTCTGTTTAAAAATATTGGGTCAGGAATAAATATGGATAACAAGAATCTCCCATTGTCAGAAAGATGCTCTCTAACACATTCAAGACAATTCTTAGCATCTAAGTCTGTAAGGTTATGCAGGAATGAATTAAAACCTATAAATATAAAATCGAATTTGGTACCCAAATGAAAGTCTCTCATATCGCCCAATATAAACTTGGCATCACCATTATATTTAATTTTTGCCTGATTTAAGAATGGTCTACTTAATTCTAGCCCTGTATAGTCTAGACCTAGATTGATGATCGTTTGTGTTAATCTGCCTGTACCTGATGCAAGTTCTAATACTGGACCATGGGCTTGTTTTGCATAGGCCTCTATTAATTTCATATCCCATTTGTGGTTATGGTGTATGGAATCATATAATTGAGGATTCGAATAAATATCCATACTTAATGAGCCCCGATTAGGATTAATTTAATTTAAGACGACCAGGTCCTTTGTCGTCTTATTTAATATCTCACAACCCTCATCTTTAATTATCACATCATCCTCGATCCTAACGCCTCCCCAACCAGCAAGATAGATTCCTGGCTCTATGGTCATTACATTGTTACTCTCTAATACTTGGTCACTTTGGGGACTGAATCTTGGTGAGGTGTGAATCTCCAATCCTAGGCCATGGCCAGTCCCGTGTGTGTAATATTCACCATAGCCCATTTCTTTGATATAGTCTCGTGTTGCTGCATCAACCTCTTTGCATGGAACTCCAGCCTTCGCGGTGTCACATCCTCGCTGCTGTGACTCCTTTACTATTGCGTATATCTCTTCGTGCTTGGAAGTGGCTTCGCCCACAACAGGTGTTCTGGTCATGTCAGCGTGGTAGCCTGCGTATTTTGCTGCAGCATCAATAACAACAAAGTCCCCCTTCTGAAATTCTCTATCTGTTGGAATGGCATGAGGAAGGGCTCCGTTGGGCCCTGTTGCCACTATTGGAGAATAGGCCTCTCCCTCAGAATACTCACGGTATTTGGACACCATCGCATTGGCCACATCCTTCTCTGTGTGTCCTGGTGATAGCATTGGAAGGATCTCTTCGTATACTCTATCTGTAACCTCAACAGCAGTTCGTATGCACTCCAACTCATAATTATCCTTGATGGCCGCTAGGTCCTCAAGGATCATGGATGAGTTCTCCCATGATGTTTCTGAAAACATTTTGGTCATGTTCTTATAAAGTACATAACTCATATGATCACCCTCAAAGGCCAGTTTAAGTCCATTGGGATTTAGGTCGTTATCTTTTATCTGGGTTAAATGAGAGCTCATATCAATGAATCTTTCAAATCCTTTGACCTGAGATTTTGATTGTTCAATATACCTACCATCTGTGATAAAATATTGACCTTTTGGAGTGACCAGGCAGGATGCTGCTGAACCGGTGAAACCACAGATATATCTTATATTGGTCAAGTTGGTGATAAGCATACCGTCTAGGCCCTTCCCATCTAATACATCTCGAAGTTTTTGTTGTCGTTTTGCATACATTGAATCACTCATGATCGATTAATCCTTTTTTGATCTCTCTATAAGCGTTTGGATGGTATCTCTTTCCAATGAAATGGCCTCCAGGTTTTCACCTTTTACTTCCAAAGCATCTAGAACTTCAAGTGCCTGTGAGAAAAGGCCTTGATTCTTTAGGACAGAGACCAGCGTAAATGTCGCAAGCCTAGAACTTACTTTTAACGGTTCATTTAAATCGTGAACTATAGATGAAGAAGGATTAGAATCTGGTTTAACTAGCCTTTTTGGGGAATCAGTCTTTTTTTCAGATTTGCGTTCTGTTACTTTGTTCTTGGTATTTGTTTTTTGATTTTCACCCTCAACCTTCTTGATGAAATCTTGTGCTGTTATATGTTCAGAGTCCAGTTCTAAAACATGTTTCCAAGACCTCAGTAATCTATTTGTGGCTCTTCCGAGAACCGTTTGTATCTCACATAACATCTCAGCAGAAGCAAAATGATCATGGGTATATAACAATACTCTTTCCAATAATTTTTCCGCTTCTTTCAGATTCCCTTCTGCCTTTTCAATTTGTGCCAAGATAAATAACCCTGAAGAATCATTCTCATGGTGTTTTAACCCTATGTCACATACTTTTCTGGCACGTCTAAGATCATCTTGTTCAAAATAAATATCTGCAAGTACCGGGAATAAGATCGTGTCAAAGTGATCGGCAAAATAAAGTTCTAATTCTATTTGATTATTAAGATCCATTCTATCGCCGATTCGAATTTACCCAGGTTGTGATATAGTCTATGGTTGTCTGAACCGGTGTGCCAGGGCCAAATAATTTACCAACACCTCTACTCTCTAGGGTTTCCATATCTTTTTTAGGAATAATTCCACCTCCAACAAGCAACACATTCTCCAGGCCTTTTTCTTTCATTAGGTCAAGCACATTTACAAATATTGTGTTATGGGCATTATTGAGACTTGACAGAGCAATGACATCGGCATCTTCTTGGAGCGCTGAAGAAACGATCATCTCTGGAGTTTGACGAAGACCTAGATAGATCACTTCCATACCCGCATCTCTATAGGCCGCTGCAAGTACTTTTATGCCTCTATCGTGTCCATCAAGACCAGGTTTAGCCATAACAATTCTTATCTTACGTTCCATATGTAGCATAAGTTAATAGTTCGGTTTTGTACTTCATAATCAAGATTGCCATATGGTGTTAACGGTCTAAGTTGGTGATTCCACATTATTCTCTACTATCTAATATAAAGGTGACAGGCCCATTGTTGACAAGCGACACATCCATCAATGCTCCAAATTCTCCAGATTGAACTGGAATTCCATGCTTGACCATGGCAGCCTTAAAGTGCTCGTAGAGTTTATTGCTCAGATCTGGGACTTCGGCCTGTACAAAACTTGGCCTTCGGCCTTTTCTAGTGTCCGCACATAGTGTGAATTGGCTGATGACAAGCGCTGAGCCACCTATATCTTTGATTGATAGATTCATTTTATCACTGTCATCACTAAACATTCGCAGTGTTGATATCTTTTGTGCTAGAAATTCTACATCCTTTTCCACATCTCCCTTCTTTATACCCAATAATATGACCAAACCCCCATTTATATTACCAATGACGTTGTCATTTACTTTAACGCTGGCCTTGGAAGATCTTTGCACAACTGCGATCATCAATCAATCCAAACGTTATCTTTCCCATATCTAGCCCTTAATTGCTTTACAAAGGTTCTATCTGTAGATACGCTAACATTGTGCGCCAAGACCTTCAATGGTCGAAGAGAATCAGAGTTTGGTAGATGAAATAATAGTTTACAGTGCCCTGGATTTGATCTTGAAAAATTCATAAGCTCATCAACCTCATCAGGCTCAACCTGTCCTGAGGGGAATTTTATGTTCAAACGTTGGGAGAGTCGGTCTCGTACGTTTTCAACTGAAATAATTTCATCTGAGAGGATCTTTAGGTCTGAAAAGTCAGATGTGTCTGAGGGTTTCCCCTTCACAAAAACAACATTACCATCATCAATAAGGCTACCATATGATTTATAACAATCACTAAAAACAACTATCTCAGCATGACCCCCTAGACAATCCATATCAAAAAAGGCCATTTCCCTATTGCGTCTATCATAACGCCTAACAATTTTTGTGATCATACCACCGACAAAGACCGTGTCTTTCTTTGACAGCTCTTGTCCCTCTTCAAATGAAATTGTTGTGAACTCTTCTAGGTCATCTGCATGCTCTAACAAAGGATGACCCGACACATAGAGCCCTAAGACCTCCATTTCCTTTGCAAGTGATTCTTTCTCTGCCCATTCCTCAATATTGCCAAGAACGGGGATTTTGATCAATTGGTCTTGTGCTTCTCCAATCCCAAAAAGATCAACCTGGTTCTTATCATTCTCCTGTTGCATTTTTTGGCCATATTTTATCGCACTATCAACAGCGTCTAGCTTCTGTGCACGATATCCCTCTAGACCATCCAAGCTTCCAGAAAAAACCAAACTCTCTAAAACTCGCTTATTTACCTTTTGCTGTTCAACTCGAGAACAAATATCAAAAATGGTTTTATATGGTCCATTTTCAACTCTCTCATTTATTATTGTTTCTAGGGCCTTAGTACCAACATTTTTAATTGCATTCAATCCGTAGGAGATCGTCTTATTGTCTATGGGTCTAAAATCATCAAATGAAATATTGATATCCGGAGGCCTTACCTCTATTCCCATCTTCTTACACTCATTGATTAAAACAACTATTCGATCAATGCTACCCATCTCACTGGTCAAATTAGCACTCATGAACTCAGCTGGATGGTGAACCTTTAACCATGCGGTCTGATATGCCACATATGCATAGGCCGTGGAATGACTTTTGTTAAATCCATATTGAGCAAACTTCTCGATCAAGGAAAATATTTCCTCTGCCTTCTTTTTTGTTATCCCCTTACTTTCTGCACCAGCAACAAATTTGATCGCCAACTCATCCATCAATGATTTTATCTTTTTACCCATGGCACGCCGCATAATATCAGCTTCGGCCAATGTGAAACCCGCAACCTCATGGGCTATTTGCATAACTTGTTCTTGATATACAATGATACCATAGGTCTCTTTTAGAATGGGCTCCATAAGTGGATGAGTATATACGATCTTGTTTTTCCCATGCTTTCTAGAAATAAAATCATCTATGTTGGACATTGGACCTGGGCGATATAAAGCATTCATTGCTATAAGGTCATCTAAAACCGTTGGTTGGAGTTTTTTTAAAAATTCGCGCATTCCTGATGATTCAAATTGAAATACACCAATGGTATGCCCCTTTGAAAAAAGTTTATAAACCTCAGAGTTTTCAAGAGATAATTTTTCAAGATCAACAGTTTCGTCTTTTTGCTCAACAAGTTTTATTGCCTTGTCAATCACAGTTAGGTTACGCAGGCCTAAGAAATCCATTTTCAATAATCCTAACTCTTCTAGACCCTTCATATCATACTGACTAGTGATGTCATCCGTGCTGGATTTATATAATGGTACATAGTCTGTTAGTTCTCCAGGGGCAATGACAACTCCTGCTGCATGGATCGAGGCATGTCGGTTCATACCTTCTAGTATCTTTGAATGCTCCATCAGCTCATTGTAGTCTCCCTCGGCCATCTCTAATAGTTCCGGGCTCTTTTCCAAGGCCTTTTCAAGCGTAATATTTAATTCATTTGGAATTGCCTTTGCAATTTTATCTACTTCGGAAAATGAATAACCCATGACCCTACCTACATCTCTTACAACTTGTTTTGCCTTCATTTTCCCAAATGTGATAATCTGTGTAACGGAGGCTTCACCATATTGTTCCTTTATATAATTTATTACCTCACCTCGGCGTTCTATGCAAAAATCAATGTCAATATCAGGCATACTGATACGATCTGGATTTAAAAACCTCTCGAAAAGAAGATCGTGCTTGAGAGGGTCAATACTTGTGATTCCCAAGGCATATGAGACAATACTACCTGCCGCAGAACCTCTACCAGGCCCAACGGGTATATTTGAGTCTTTAGCATATTTCACAAAGTCTGCAGTAATTAAAAAGTAACCGGCAAATCCCATATTCTTAATAACATTCAATTCATGATCAATTCGTTTCTGAATATTGGGAGAGATCTCACCATAGCTAGACTCCGCACCGGAATGAGTTAAAGATCTAAGGTATTCATCTGGGTCATCTGTAGTGGCAGAATCAGGTATGGGGAAATTTGGCAAATGAGATTCACCTATGGGAAGAGATAGGTCAATGCTATCTGCAATTTTTCTTGTGTTTTCAATGGCCTCTGGGAATTCTTTAAATAAACGATGCATCTCATCCTGATTTTTAAAATAAAATTCTGGCGTTGCGTATCTTAATCGTTTTGGGTCACTGCGTTCCTTCCCGGTGCCTAAACAAATGTGGATATCATGTGCTTCCCAGTGTTCTTTTTTGGCGTAGTGCGCATCGTTGGTACAGACAAGTGGTAAACCTAAATCCAATGATAATTTTTTCATATTCTGTATATTGGCCTCTTCCTCAGGAATGCCATGGTTCTGAATTTCTAAATAATAACGATCCACAAAGATCTCTGAAAATTCAAGTGCAGTTTTTCTTGCACCATTATAATCGCCGCGTAACATTTTTTCAGGTACCTCACCCTTCAAGCACGCAGACATACATATCAAGCCCTCATTGTATTGACGTAATAATTCCATATCAATTCTTGGACGATAGTAAAAACCTTCTAAATACCCTGCGGTAACGAGTTTCATCAGGTTTTTATATCCATTAAAATTCTGAGCAAGCAATATAAGATGGTTGTTCCCCCATCCTCCCCCGGGTCGTTGATGCTTGTCAAATCTGGAACCTGTTGCCACATATATCTCACAACCGATAATGGGTTTTATTCCTGCTTTCTTTGCCTGTTTATAATAGGGCACCACACTAAACATGTTGCCATGCTCAGTTAGTGCAACTGAATCCATATTAAGATCATCTATGGTGTTGACCAATTGGTCTATTCGCTGAGCACCATCCAAAAGACTATAGTCAGAATGGTTGTGTAAATGAACAAATTCAGAATGCATTAGGTCGTTCCTGAGTATATAGAAAACAGCCCCATAAGGGTGCTGAATTTTAGTATTCTAGCACTGTAAATAGCAGATGAAATACTTGGGTTTTTCAATAATATGAAAATAACTATCATCAATGGTATTTCAACACCTATGATAAGCGGCATAATATACCCTTGGTCATACACTCCATTTATATAGGGGATGAGTGAACCGAGGCCTATTAAAACGCATAAGACAGTCGAAAGTTGAATCGATCTATTGATCCCAAACACAATGGGAAAGGTATGAAGTCCTGAAAACTTGTCCCCTTCAATGTCTGCGATATCTTTGACAAGCTCTCTGACAAGTGTCAGACCAAATGCCAATAGCATAGGGGTCCACATTGGTTTAACATTCCCGTATGCTGCACCTGAAAATAAGAATGCCATTCCAAGTATTAATGCAACAACAAAATTCCCTATTAGGCCTTTGCCTTTTAAATTGGTACTATAAACTATCATAAGCGGAACAGCAATGAATCCGCCAATCACTATGGCACTATCTGGTAATTGAATACATAAGACAAGACCAATTGTAAAAAATATGAACGAAAGAGCTAGGGCTCCATTCACTGAAACATGACCTGACGGGATTGGCCTCATGGGTCTATTGATCAAATCAATCTCATGGTCTAAGGCATCGTTTAAGGCATTGGATGCAGCAGCATATAACATTACAATAAGAGATGTTAAAACCATAATCCTAACGTTACTGAATTCATCTAATATTGCAGTTGCTATCAACATTGCTGCTCCACTGGTCATTATATTTAATGGCCGAATCAACCTGATATAAAAGAATATGATCTTCATTTAGCCTAGAAACCTAACCTGTTTTACGTTCTAATGATCAAGACTCTTTGATCGCCATTATAATCACTAATAATATCAAGGTCTGAGTAGCCAGCTTCTTTGAAAATAGAAGCCGCTTGTTTTGGATGATTACCCAACCCTACTTCCAAGACCATTGAGGAACCATCACTTAAAATGGTTGGTAAAATATCAGTAAATCGCCTGTAGAATGTAAGACCATCATCAAAGTCAGTTAAGGCAACGTCAGGTTCAAAATCTTTAACATCCGTCATTAAGGTAGCCATTTCTTTTTTTGATACATAGGGGGGGTTGGACACAATAAGATCAAATTTATCTTCTGGAGTTGTTTTTTGGATATCCATTTTTTCAAAGAATAAATTATTCGCATTTAATATTGAACTATTCTTTTTTGCAACACACAGGGATTCTTCAGAATTGTCTATACCCAACACATGGGCATCACTCCTTTCCATGGCCATAGTTATTGCAATACAACCTGAACCCGTTCCTATATCAAGAATTTTAGGAGATTTAATGTTCTGTATGCATTTAATTGCCTCGTCTATCAATCTCTCTGTCTCAGGTCTTGGTATGAGAACATCAGGATTTACGATAAATTG
>PVBE012440164.1_pt1 | contig 10637 bp, 28 predicted proteins | sample 1631181 | NCBI WGS metagenome assembly PVBE01 (sample SAMN08397723, study PRJNA350692) | Marine metagenome, whole genome shotgun sequencing project. | isolation source: water | place: Pacific Ocean | collected 2012-04 | reverse complement strand
TGAAGAGACACAGAGTTATGATTTATATTCTGATGAACAGACTTGGAGTTTGAGTGTTCCACCTGCTAGGTTTATGGACAAGGTTAATCAACAGTATTCTAGGGTACTTCTTCATTCAGCAGTTAAGGATGAGGGATTTGAGGTTCAAGAGGAATGGGAGATGGATGATAATAGTATAGAATTAACAGTAACTCGTTGGACTTAATTTTTAATTTAAATGATGGATTTAAACGATTTAAATGTGAATAATGTATTGGATGAAATACGTCCATACATTGAAGCAGATGGAGGGTACTTAGAGTATGTTGCGATAGATTACCTTAAAGAAGGTCCTATTGTTATGGTGAGGATGTTGGGGGCTTGTGCAGGGTGTGCTATGAGTGCTCAGACAATGACTATGGGTATTGAGAAATTAATTAAGGATAGATTTCCAGAAGTAACATCAGTTGTATCAGTGTAGGTATAATCACATAGGCATAAATTTTTGTAAAACCGAACTTGACTTTTATGTGCAAACTGTGATAAATAATAGTAAGAATTAGGAGGCACAAGATGACCTGAAATTCTTTGTAATGGTGTTAGACTATATCATGTTATTGTTGTATCAGGAAACCGATTATGCACAATTTAGTATCTTTTAATCAATTAGCAGGGTCAAAACATCCTGAAGAGACGTTCGATCCACACAATGATTTAATCGACGAGTATTACGAGTGTTTAATCGAGTGTGACGAAAGTCAATCAGTTTGTAAACGAATCTGTAAGGAGGTTTTAGTTTAGAGTTAATTTGTACAAAGAACCTATTCTAATGCATATGTTACTACATTCACATCCGCCTTAATTAATTTTAGAATTAAAATTTAATAGTAAAAAGAAACTCTCATCACCTACTAACAGATGGGAGTTTTATATTATATACCCTTGACATTTTTTGTTGAGGGTTTTATAATGTCTACATATCACATAGTTAGAAAAAAAACTATGGATAAGGAAGAAAAGAAAGATGAGTTAGATCAACTTACTACTGAAGTTATGAATGCAATGAATGAAAAAAATGATTGTGATGTATATTCGGAAGAGGAGGATCGAGAAAGGTGTAAGAGTGGTAAGTTTCCATATGAACCTAATGGATATATTAATCAAAAACCTAATGGTGGATATTAATGGAAGAAGAAATGAATCTGGAAGAAATAGAACTAAGAAATACTTCTCAACAGTTTGAGTATGAGAGAATGTCAAGAGAGATTGATGAATGTAATGATGTAGAAGTTCTTAAAGAGATGTGTAAATTTTTAGTTAAGTTGGAGATGAAAACAAGAGAAACTTATAGTATAATGCTACAAGATGCTTTAGGTGATATGTCTAAGTATATGCCAGATTTAACAATGACTGGGTCTGAAGATGAATAGTATTATTACTGATTTGGGATTTATTTTATTGGGTGGCATAGTCGCTGTCATCCCCGTTTATCTTTTAGGATTAAATCTTAAACAAAATGACTAAATTATCAGATGATTACAAAGAAATGCTTCATAGTATGGCAGAAGATTTGAATGGTCAGCTACATTTTTATACTACATTGGATCAAAGTGGTAGACAAAGTAAGAAGATTGTGATAGAGTATGGAGTAACACAAAAGATTACAGGTGATGTTGATGTCGCTTAGAACACATACTATTAAGAAAAAGGGTGATAAGAGAGATCAGATTTGGGAGTGGGAAGAAACTCCTGAATTGTTAGCAGCAATAGAACAATTGCAAAAGTCATCAAAAGTAGTTGAGGATATTGGTTATGTTGATCGTCGGTTGCATGTTGGCAATAAGAATTCTGCACCTTTAAGGGGAAGAAAGAAAGTGACATAGATACTTTAGCAATGGAGTATCGAAGACCACTTTAATGAAGGATAAGAAGGCAGCAAAATTAATTATTAAAAGAGCAAAAAAGCATCCCGAATTATATACTGAATCAGAATTGAAGTATGCTAAAATGGTGAAAAAACGTATTAAAAAGGAAGAACGAGAAGCAGAACTTAGATTTCTAGATAATAAACCAGAATAGGGATAGGTATCTATTATATGATTTTGAATAGAAGAGATAGGTTCGGAAACTTCCGACCATCTGGAATGAAAAAAATTACAGTAATTGGATCTGGAAATGCAGGATGTTTGACGGCATTAGATTCTTATAATGAATATTGGCATAATTGTGAAATAGATATAATTCATAGTCCACAAGATCATCCAATAGAAAAGTTTGGTCAAGGGACTATTCCTGGATATCCTAAATTATTTACTGAAGTATTAGGTGTTAATTGGTATAATAATTTTCTTGATGCAACTATTAAGACTGGTATTTTATATGAAAATTGGGGTAAAAAGCAAGATAATATATTTCATCCTTTTGAGATGAGTGAATCAGCAGTTCATTTTGTTCCTGATAAATTATCAAAGATGGTACTAGAATCTGGATTGTTTAATGTTATAGAAAAAACTATACATGATCCTGAGAAAGAAATTGATGCTGATGTGATATTTGATTGTAGGGGTAGGCATAATAAGGATAAAAGTAATTATGACTCACTTATTAATCCTGTAAATTCAGTTCTTTTATCTAAGAAAGATGGAAAAGATAGTGATTTAATTTGGACAAGATCAGTTGCTACACCCAATGGATGGACATTTGTTATACCTAATAACGATAGTGTGTCTTATGGGTATTTGTATAATAATACAATAACAACAAAAGAAGATGCAACAGAAGATTTTTTAGAAAGATTTAATCTGCATAAAGTTGATGATGATTTGGTATTTGAAAATTATGTGGCAAAAAATATGTTTATAGGTGAGCGAACTGTATTGCAAGGAAATAGGTATTCATTTGTAGAACCTTTAGAAGCAACATCTTTTAATACCTATCAAAAGTTAGTTCATCTTGCTATAAGTACTATTTTAAATAATAGAGATAGATCAAAACCTAATAAGGTTATGAGGAGAACAGTGAAAGAAATGGAAATTTTTATACTTTGGCATTATCAATTTGGATCGAAGTATGATACTCCTTTTTGGGAGTATGCAAAGTCTCTTCCATTTAATCCAAATGAGAAATTTAATTATTTTATAGATAATTTAAATAATCCACATTTTACTGAAGATGATGATTATGGACAATGGGATATCGATAGCTTTAGATGGTGGATGGATGGTGTATCATGACAGAAAGTATGCAACGAGATTCATTAAAGATTAATCAGAATGATGATGGATCTTTTACTATAGATTGGGATAAGAATGATCCTAATTGGAAATTTTTAAATGGGTTGACATCTAAGGAAATTCAGGTTATTATTGGACAAGTAATCAAGGAGGACAACATAACTGATGACTAGTGAATCTGATCATAAAAGTTATTCATTGGGAATGCTTGAAGAGTGGATAGAGGATGCTTTAAGTTCAGAGGCTACTCCACAAGAAATTTATGATACTATTGTAAATACAATACAAAGAAGTGCAAATTATCATAGAGCATGTCTTAATCATTCAGCAAAATTGTTATCTCTTTTAGAGGATAATGTTGTAGTTAATGATACTGCTGATAACGTGGTAGATTTTAATACAAGTTATAAAGTGACAAATGCTAAGAATGAAAATGAGTGGAATGATTTTTGGAAAGGTGAAACACCATCAGCTGAGTTTGATGAGAAACTTAATAAGTATGGTTATGAATATACTCCAATAATTGAAAAGGATGTTGATTTAGATGGTAAACCTGATGGAGATTCTTAATGGCATTATCTGAACAAGTTGAAATATCTTTAAGAGATGCACAAGATGATTTGCGGAATGCATTAGCATTTTCAGCACGTAATGAGAAACCTTATGTTAGTAAACATATTGGTGATGTATTATTGTTGGTGGAAAGCATTATTGATGCTGCTGATGTAGTTGGAAAACTGGAAAATCGTAGAGAGGGAGATAGTGGTACTTTCGGACCATTTTTTCATAGGGATGAGTAACATAACAAAATGTTGAGGAATCCGAAAGACAATATAAAATTTATAGATAATTCATATAACTAATGTTATAATATCCTCACACCCCTTCTTAAACCAATGATTAACCTAGACGAACGATATCACTCTTACTTAATAAATCCAGAAAAGAAGTTTCGTATTGATGGTATTGGTGAACGTGTAAAGGGTTATGGTTGGCATTGTGAAGGTGGGGATATTGCAGGACATTATGTAACTACAGAGAATCATAAACTTTATTATAATATGAGTGGTCAGTTTGTTAGGATGAAGCCACTTAAGGAATTGGAAGCAGTTTCTTGGAAATAAATATATTGGAGATTATTCATTCCAACTATGACGATCAAACACGATTTAGACCATGAAGTCTACTTAGATCCAAAGGATCATAAGGAGCACGTTAATCATGGTATGTTAGAATACAGTGAAGCAGACTTAAAGGATGTTCATGCTAACTATGATGAGTATCATAAGAATGATGAACCTGAAACTGGCATCAATGATTGGCACACAAGACATACTGATAAGAATTTAGAGGTTTATTGTGATAATCATCCTGATGCCTTTGAGTGCAGAGTTTACGACGAATAACCATTTACCATTTCAATACGATGACTGAAACCCCTGTTAAAAAAGTAAAAGGTAGTTTATATAAACCACCTACTGAAAGACCAGATGAGACTAATATTAGTCTTGGACAATATATTGACGATGCTAAGGTAAGATGGCAGATTCATTTGTATGAATGGGATGAATTTTCCAATGATGTTATAGTGCCTACTGCAAAGACTATCTACTCATGGTCTGTTAAGACTATTGATAGTTTAAAGGAATGGCAGAAGCAACAGGCAAGTTCTGGGACAGTTGAGAAAGTGTCCACTGAGAGGGTTGGAAAGGATATGGATAACCTATAATAGGTTTATGGGAAACAAAATCGGTTTCTTTCTACTCTGACAATCACATAAGTCTAGCAGCAAAGTAAGTCTAGCAGATGATGTAGAAGCAGAGACATGATGAAAGAGTAATGCACTGTCTCCGTTTTTTGTTTCTCTCACCAATTATCCTTTTTTTAAATGGCAACACGTTCAAGGATCGCACTACAACTGACAGAAGATTCATTTCTTTCAGTGTATCACCATTGGGATGGTTATCCACAGTGGTTAGGTGTTACTCTTAACAAAAAGTTTAACACAAGAGAGAAGGTTGCTGAATTGATTGATGGTGGAGACATTTCTTGTTGTGATTCTGATACTGATTGGAATCTTGAGAAGGTTGAGAACCACGTTCAATATTATAATGATAGAGGAGAGAACACTGAACCAAAATTACATCTTAATATAGATGATTATTTTGATATTGGTGAAGAGTATGCCTATGTTTATACTTTAGATTGTGAGTGGGAATGTTATGAGATAGATCATACTTATGATGATGAGCATAAGGTTACAGGCACTAATGTAAGACCTGTAGCAATTCCCACAGAACAAGAGGCAGAAGATCGGATAGCAAAAGCCACATACTAAACTGGCACACGACCCCCTTCTAGGGGGTTTTTTGCTGCTATAATATACCTATAAGCAATCAAATCACCACTATGACTGCAACTCCAATTCCAACAATCGCTGTATTCCCTGAAGAGAACTTAACACTCTCACAAAGGGTTGAAAAATGGGTCTGGCAACTCTGCCGAGCACTTGAGGCAAATTATGATAGAAGATATCCTAATTCTTCTGATCCTGTAAGGTTTAGTATGGAGTCAGGACGTAAGTATTGGAAGATCATGCAGAATCAAGGCGGTGTTCATGCCTTCATTGATAAGAAAACTGGTGAAGTTTACAAACCTGCTAGTTGGAAAGGTCCAGCAAAGCATGTAAGATATGATTTGCGTATCATTAGAGAACGTGAAGCATGTTACAACAATGCTGATTGGGCAGGAGGATACTTATACAAATGAGTAAGGATATGACTGGAAGGGAGAAATTAGTTTTTCTCCTTTCCTTCTTTTGGGCAATGCACTGGGCAGTGCGTCTCATCTACACTATTTTCTCCACACTTGAATTGAGGTATTTTTAATGATGGATTTTGAATGGGCAGTCACAAGTACCTTTAATTTTGAAGAGGATACATGTGTCAACTTCTATGAATTTGCTAATGCCAAGGATTATGCAAATATATGGACAAAGGAAGTTGGTTCAGTCTACCTATGGAAATTGACTGACGGAAATCCTATTAAATGGATGGAGGTAAACTAATGACACTTCTTACATCAGGAAATTGGAATTCTACGACTCAACGTGGAATCACTGGTAAAGTTTATGATTTCATGTGTGAGAAGTTTCCACAAATCAGCACTGTCGATATTGAAGTCCATCAAAAAGACTTAAGAGAGGATGGTGTATTTGGTTGGTGTGAGATTGATGAGGATGGAGAGTATTTCATTCAGATTCATAATAAGTGTCTGGATGATGTTTATGTAACGACATTAATCCATGAATTAGTGCATGTCAAGCAAACCATTGGTGGATTACTGGATGATGAGAGAAGAGAAGAGGAGGCAGACATATGGGAGAAAATATTAAGAAAAGAGTACTTTGAGAGAGAATGTGATAAAATACATGTAGTAACAGCATCACCATCACCCTTATTCCCATGAAACGTTTATTCGTGCCTCAAAAAGTGAATAAGCACACCAGAGCAAGCAAGTATCAAGGTAGAGAGATTGAATGTCCGAAATGTGGACAAACTCAGACTGTTTATCATTTTGCCTGGAGTGCATTAGGATGTCAAAGATGTAAAGAAATGGTAGACAAGTATGATTGGATGTTGGTATAATGTCATTATTCAGTTCCTACAATCCCACAAAACCAATGAAAGTCAATTCAGTACCAAAATCAATTGAGCAGTACATCAAAGAAATTGAAGTACAGGCAAAAAAACCATTAACCGAACAAATCAATGATTTAAAGGTGTATGGTGCGACTCTATTAACAAAATTGGATGATGTGATTCATTCATTGGACGATGGATTTGATTCTGATAGGGTAACGTGCTCTATTGATGATGTACAGGTTGATTGTGATAAGTTAGGTGAAGAGGATGTTGTTGTAGACCAGGAGCACTTCTAATCATGCAAGCACTGAGTATTGTAGGACTGGTTATTGTTCTTGGAATTGTTGGTGGAGTTTTCTTTATGAACCTTTACAATCCACATTAGATATGGTAAAATATCTGTACATTGTTGATTACTGGGTTCCTTTCCCACAATCAGAGTATGGTGGAGTTGTCAGTGTCATTGCCGAAGATGACAATGAATGTTTTGCCATTCTACATAATGAAGAACAGTTTCATGATGGATACGAGCATCAAATTTATCATAGTATTGCCGAGGCGCAAAAGTATGAATTAAAGGATGTACATCATGAATCAGGAATTATCGATGCATTTGTAACTTAGGAGTATTATAACATGACTGATGAAAGACGCTACAAAATCCAAGAGTTAGTCACGACTGGATGGGAAGATATGGCAGAAGACGATTCTTTCAATCTAACAAGGGAAGAATGTAGTACCAGACTCAAACTCTATGTTGAGGCAGGAATAGCACCAAATCGATTAAGAGCAGCAAACTACGATCCAACCTAACCTTATCCTATTGCTTTTGTCATGTATGAACCCGAAGTTAATGATTACGTGATATGGGAAAGAGAAAGTTGGACGGGTATATTAAGAGATGAGGGATGGGTCTATTTCAAATGCCCAGTCATCGAAGAAAAGAAAGGGTTTACCAATCACTCACGTTATATAACAATAGAGACGGCAGTTTTTGATAAACCAGTGAATGACTTAGGACCATCCAATGGACATCCAACTCAGAATCCACATCGAAAGATACATTCATTATTATTATGTTCTGAGCAGTACTGGGGTGAATTAAAATTTGTAAAAAGAAGAGAATCAAGTCGCTGCGAACATTATTCACAGTATGATGACAGAACCTAATAATAAAGAAGAATTTCCTAGTATACCAGAACAGGCATCTAACCTGGCAAAGTTTACGGTAAGTGTCGTAAAACAGGCAGTTATAAATGTAACGGATGAAGATATACTTGTCCCTTCATCTAAGATTAAAGAAAGAATGGACATATGTAAGGACTGTCAGTACTATTCATCCAAACAGAATCGATGCCAACAATGTGGATGTTGGTTAGTCCATAAAGTTAAGTTCAGTCAATCAAAATGCCCCATCAACAAATGGTAATATGCTAACCTATCTCCCATCACGCTGGAATAAAGGAATTGATTATATTCATATTGATTTAAGAACGCAAGAACAAAAGTGGGATAGTATCAATCGTCAAATTAAATTTATCCTACATGAAAATTATATTATTGATACGGTATGGTATTTAAACGAATGACCATTTATAACCATAGGAATAACACCATGGTTGATTCTTTTTAATATTGAGACTAATACCACTCACGGCACTATAATTCCCAGTACCCTTAATATGAAATGATGCCTCACTGATACTATCGAAATAAACAACCTCGGTACTCATACCAACAGCAATACCCTTAATACGTTTCTTACTCTTGGATGCACTCATTTTCCCTAATTTGCTATAGTATTCATGTCCCCGATTCTTTTCTGTAATCTTAATTCGATTAAAGGGAACTTTCTTACCATCACTAAAACGAAACAACCACCATTTCTTACAATGACATTTAGCAGTACGTGGACTATCTAAACTTACTTTGACATTAGCATTTGCCTTTCTATCATTCTCTATATCCTCGGCACAATCTGCCTGACTATGCCATTCTTTATATTCACCCGTAATAGAATGATAACCATATATCCTACTACGTATTCTTATTTGTTTATCCTTACCCCATTCTTTTAGTTTATCACCCTTATATGTCCACCTATAACCATGTGATTGAAAACATGTACCCCTTATACATTGTCTAATACTATTTGCATCTGATAATGTATGACTACCAATTGTTTCCAGTGCGGCAACCCCACATGTATCATAATCACAAACATATACACCATCTAATGTCCAGCAACTAATAGCTCTACTGGCAGGATGATTACCCCAATCTTTACTATCTTTCCTTATACCTTCACCACCGTATGTACTATTATATCCATGATTATAGGTATCTAACTTATCAATCCAATATGTTTCTCTTTCATTAATCTTATCATCACTACATTCTTCTATAACTCTAAACTTAAAGTTTTCTGCACCATACTTCCTTATTGCATGTATGATTGCCATTGTCTTTAATGAATCAGACAGGTTCTTAAGTTGTGCATTCCTTATATGTTCTTTCCATCTATCATAAGGGTTGGGTTTACTTGTTTTACCCACATATTTGTTTTCATTGATTTGATTAGTAATTGAATAAACGTATGCCATAGAGTTAGTGAGGATAGGAGGATTCGTTGGATTTAAATGTAAGTATGTTTTATATATTAATATAGACCTATTGTACTGTGGTAAATTTATACCATTCTCAATAAGTATTAATTAATGAGACTCAATAAGGTTCTGATAATGATTCTCAGCATGTATATTATATCATATTATTATAATCATTTAAGTGATTCTATAGTACTATAAAGACTTTTTAAATGCTTATTTTTTATGCAACTTTAGCGAGCGTACTATGAGACGCTCTCTTTGTCAAGTACAGAGGACGAAAAATAAGGAGAGAGTAATATTATGTCATAATACTTCATAAAGTAGTATAAATATACTCTTAGGTGAATCTCGTCGAGACCATGCACTTGCATCTCGTCGAGTTATATGCTATAATCATATTATCATAATCAAATCTCGACTAGAATCATGCACGACTACGATTCAACTAACATTTGGGATTACGAGATATCATGCCATGATTTTCTCGACGAGTCATATGGTTACAATATACAAAACACATATGATCTCGACGATGATTATGCGCGTGATAACACAGACTATCAAGATCTTGCCTATAGGCATTATGCATGATATAATGTGTGTATATCACATCTAGATTATGTAACATACAATATCATATAACACGATATATTATCATGTTATGTAGATCTTGGTGACTAAATTTATTATAACAGAATATTTAAAGATATTATGTAAATTGTGACACTTTATAAATTGGTTTCTGATTTCTCAATAAGGCGAGTTTATTGAGAACGCCAGCTGATCGTGGGCAGTCTTAGAACTGTCCACTATTCGTTGTATTTTCCATGAAATGGTTTATAATACATTTATGGAAAAACTTCACACCGTTTCGTTAACAACAACCCAGTACGATTTGCTGCTGGAAATGTTTAACATTATCTCAGATTTAGATTTCTACGATGATGTTGAATCTCCTGAAGAATGGGAGCAATTTGATTCACTTTGGGATGCTGTAATTGCCGCGTCTAAAAAGTAGAGTATTTTTGTACTATTCTCAATAGCGTTCCCTTATTGAGAACGCTGGCCGACCAGTTGTGACGGTTGGCGAAGTGCCCACTTTTTTCCCATTCGTGCCGCGGCGGGTGTATTCTAAGAGAGTTCAAACGAATGGATTCAAATGGGAATGGTTG
>PVBE012034989.1_pt1 | contig 10638 bp, 12 predicted proteins | sample 1631181 | NCBI WGS metagenome assembly PVBE01 (sample SAMN08397723, study PRJNA350692) | Marine metagenome, whole genome shotgun sequencing project. | isolation source: water | place: Pacific Ocean | collected 2012-04 | reverse complement strand
TGAAGAAGTTATTAATGCAGAGCCAGCATCAAGATGCTCTATTGTATCTTTCAAATCTTTATCGAAAAGCTGACTTTCTATTGAATCGATTGAAACTTTGATTGCTTTTTCAATTATTTGCTTATCGGATGCAATTGCCAGCAGGTTATTCTCCAATAGTGACATGGAAATTGACTTATCTTCATTGGTAAGATTCTGGTCTGTTTCGTGTATTATATAGTGCTCTTCAAATTCTTCTTTTTGTATTTCTAATCCATTAGATCTTTGATTTTCCCAGTAGCTAGTTAGGAAATTTTGGGTTGCATCATCATTAATACCTTCTAAAGTTAATAACCAAGCTTTTTCGTTAGCAAAATCTCCATTACTTAAAATAGAAAGACTGAATCTAGGACTAATCCAGTTTGATAAGTCTTGTTCAAAATCTAGCCCTATTAATGCAAATAAACCATTTCGAAAAGCTTTCCCTTTGCTTAGAGCTAGATTGCCTTTTTCTTGTTTTGAAAGTGATGCTATGTAGTTTGGTATTTGATTAGTATCTATATTGAAATGAATTGTGAGATATGTATCCCTAGGAATATATTTACCAGAATTAGGGACCTCTACTTTTTGAATATTTAGTTTTAATGACTTTGTTATACTTGAATCTTTCCAAATTCCCAGTGTAGCTACCACTATGAGTACAAGAGTTAAACCTAAGCTGATAACGAAGGGGGCTACCTTCATATATTAGATGACTTGGCTTAGTGCATCTTCTATATAACCGATTAAAACTCTTTTAGCTCTATACAATAACGAAATGAATCAGAAAATTCCTTTAGACATTTCTCCAGAAGAATTGAACCAATGGATACTTGATGATTTCTCTAGGCTAATTCTAGTAGATGTTAGAGAAACAGAGGAATTGACTATGGCGCCTTTTTCTTACCAAGTATTGCATTTGCCATTAAGTCGATTCCTCTCTTGGTCTCAAACTTTTAGAGAAAACTTACCTGTTGAAAAAAAGATTGTGGTCCTTTGCCATTCAGGTGTAAGAAGTTTGAATTTTGGCGTTTGGCTTTTAGAACAGGACTTTCGTTATCTAGTCTGGAATCTTAAAGGTGGAATAGATGCTTGGAGCCAGTCAGTAGATGATTCAGTCCCACGATATTAATTTTATGTTTTAAAGAAAAATCAATCCATATAGTTCAGTTTTTTTGCGACCGTGTTTACATCTTTATCGCCTCGTCCAGAACAATTAATAACTATTTCTGTCCCTTTTGCTAGTTCTGGACAAAGTTTTTCAAGAAATGCAAAAGCATGAGCAGTTTCTAATGCAGGAATAATGCCCTCTTTCTCACTGACTAGTTGAAGCGCAGTAAGTGCTTCTTGGTCAGTTATGGCTACATATTCTGCTCTCCCAATCTCGTTGAAGTAACTATGTTCAGGCCCAACTCCTGGGTAATCAAGCCCCGCACTGATTGAATGCGCTTCTTTTACTTGGCCATTAGCGTCTTGCAGAAGAAGACTCATGGCACCATGTAAAACACCTATGCGACCTTCTGTAATTGTTGCTGCATGACGGTTTGTATTGACTCCTTCTCCTGCAGCTTCTACTCCAATCATCCTTACTGATCTATCTTCAACAAAAGGATGGAATAAGCCCATTGCATTAGAACCTCCACCTACACAGGCTAAAAGAACATCAGGAGACCTGCCAAATGCTTTCTTGCATTGCTCTTTTGCTTCTTCTCCGATGACTGCATGAAAATCCCTTACCAGCATTGGATAAGGATGTGGTCCAGCAACTGATCCAAGAATATAGTGAGTAGATTCGACATTGGTGACCCAATCTCGAATTGCTTCACTAGTCGCATCTTTTAGTGTTGCAGTTCCAGCGGTTACAGGATGAACTTTGGCTCCCAGTAGTTTCATCCTGAAGACATTTAATGCTTGCCTTTCCATATCTTCTTTGCCCATGTAAATAGCGCATGTAAGTCCAAAACGAGCACATACGGTGGCTGTTGCTACACCATGTTGTCCTGCACCAGTCTCAGCAATAATTCGTTTCTTGCCCATTCTCATAGCTAAAAGAGCTTGTCCTAAGGCATTATTTATTTTGTGAGCCCCTGTGTGATTTAAGTCTTCTCTCTTCAGCCAAATCCTTGGACCACCATTTTTGCCTTGATAGTGCTCGCTGAGCCTCTTAGCTTCATACAAGGGTGTTTCTCTACCTACATAAGTTTTTAATAAATGTGTTAGTTCTTGCGTAAAAGACTTGTCTCGCCAGGCTAATTTCGCTGCGTTCTCTAGTTCAGTTAATGCAGGGATAAGTGTTTCTGGGACATATTGGCCTCCATAGCGACCGAATCTTCCTATAGAGGAGGGACGTGCAGTAATAACAAGATCATGATCTTTTGGTTGAGAAGGCACTTGGCTTGTCACCTGATGAAGAGGGAAGATATTTAATAGGTTAGAGACTTAAACGAAAATGCCTAAAGGAATTTGGCGAGAATTTGAAAATCCTGCACAAAATTCGAGTGAGGAAAAATCTTTAGATATCAAATCAAAGGTTGATAAATTAGTAAGAGTTCAAAGGTCAAGAGGAGGTAGAGGGGGAAAAACAGTAACGATTATTGCTGGATTAGATTTGAATGACATTGAATTACGAAAGCTTTTGAAGAAACTCAAAACTAAATGTGGTACTGGTGGAACAGTAAAAGCAGAAAATATTGAATTGCAGGGAGACCAGATCCAATCTGCAATGGAATTTTTAAAGAAAGATGGTTTTGATCCAAAGCAATCTGGTGGATAAATCTATAAAATGGATCCCATTAACATGTAAAAATTGTGATTGGAAACGCTTACACAATCTAAAAGAGAAATGACTACAAACTCATCAAATATTGTTTGGCATAAGGCTTCTGTCAATCGGGAGTCTATTGAGCATAGAAGAAATCATAAAAGTGCCATTCTTTGGTTTACAGGATTATCAGGATCAGGAAAAAGTACTTTAGCGAATGCTGTGAATGCAGCTTTGTTTAATAAAGGACTATCTACTTATGTACTAGATGGAGATAACATTCGCCATGGCTTGTGTAAAGATTTAGGGTTTTCTGATTCTGATAGGGAAGAGAATATTCGCCGCATTGGTGAAGTGTCCAAGCTATTTTTAGATGCTGGAATTATAGTTCTAACCGCTTTTGTCTCTCCTTTTCGTAGTGATCGGGAAAAGGCGAGACGTTTGGTTAAGGAAAATGATTTCGTGGAGATTTATTGCGCTGCGAACTTAGAGGTTTGTGAAGAACGTGATACCAAGGGTCTGTATGCAAAAGCAAGAGCAGGACAGATTAAAGATTTCACTGGTATCTCTAGTCCTTATGAAGAGCCTCAAAAACCAGAGTTGAAGGTTGATACTGGATTAAAGGGTTTAGATGAATCTGTCGACGATGTGATCAGTAAATTAATTAAGTTGAATATTTTTCAATAAAGACAGCTTAAATGTCGGCGATATACTTGGAGGCTCCAATGTCAATTAGCTTCTGATCCTTTGCTATAACTTCATTACGTAGTTTCTTTCTATATTTTGTTACTGCTGAGTTTATTGATGGGATTGCAGTACCTAAGATTTGTGCTGCCAATAATCCTGCGTTTAAGCCACCGTTGATTGCAACTGTTGCAACTGGTATCCCTCCAGGCATTTGCACTATGGAGTATAAGGAATCAATACCTTTTAGAGTTTTGGTTGAAATTGGTACGCCAATAACAGGGATATTCGTAAGTGAGGCAACCATTCCTGGCAGATGAGCCGCTCCTCCAGCTCCAGCAATGATTACTTTGAGACCTTTATTTTCTGCTTCATCTGCGAATTCCATCATTTTATGAGGCGTCCTATGTGCTGAAAGTATTCGTGTCTCTACTTTGATACCAAAATCTTCTAGAATTTGAATGGCTGGTAGAAGTGAAGGTAAATCTGAATCGCTACCCATTATCACAGCTACTAAGTTGCTTGGTTCAGCATTTGCTGAAGTCACGTTTTAGGAGGCAAGGTTCATTAATAATAATGACGAGAATTATAAATTCTGCATTAGCTCTTCGAACTATTCACTGACATGCGCAATTTAATCAATATTCGAATACCAGGACCATTGAACACATCTCTAAATGAAGAGTTGTGGTGGGTTCAGGTTGATAAAAATGATGAGATATGCTCCTTAAAACCAATGTTAGATGGAGCAGAGCCATCTCTTAAGGGTGAAGATTGGCATGGTGATTTATTGAGCCCAAGAGGAGTAGACCTTCAAATCAATGGTGGGCTTGGCTTATCTTTTACAGATTTCAATGTTCAACAATTACCGCAGTTAAATGAATTATTGGATCTTCTTTGGAGTGATGGCGTTGAAGCAATTGCACCAACACTTGTTAGTTGCAGTGTGTCATCTTTAAGAAATTCTTTAATGGCTTTTAGACAAGCAAGAAAGCAAAGCTCTAATAGGAGATGCAAGTTGCTGGGAGCTCATCTTGAAGGTCCTTTTTTGGCACCAACTTTTCAAGGAGCTCATGATCCTACTCAGATTTGTTTGCCAAGCTTGCATGCTTTAAATGAAAGAATTAGAGGGTTTGAAAAGGAAATCGCTCTAGTTACTCTGGCTCCTGAGTTACAAGGCTCTATAGAAGTTATACGAAAATTAAATGAGCTTGGAATTCTTGTTTCATTGGGGCATTCCGCAGCAAATACTGAACAATGCAAAGCTGCTTTTGATTTAGGTGTCAGCATGATTACCCATTGCTTCAATGCAATGCCTGAAATAAATCACAGAGAGCCCGGCCCTGTTGGCGTTGCCCTTTTGCAAGATGAAATTGCGATAGGATTAATAGCGGATGGCGTCCATGTGCACCCTAATGTGGCGTTGATTCTGCATAAGTTGGCTGCTAATCGACTGTTTTTAGTTAGTGATGCTTTGGCTCCTTATGGCTTGCAAGAGAAATGTTTTAAATGGGATCAAAGGTTTTTATACATTGAAGAGGGTTCTTGTAGATTGGGAGACGGCACTTTGGCTGGAACAACTTCTTCTTTGTTGAACGGCTGCATAAAACTTGCCAAATGGACTGGAAACCCTTCTTCTGCTATCTGGGCAGCAACAGTTTCTCCTAGACTTTTATTTCAAAAAGGGAAAAAAATTCAGGAATTCTTTATTGGACGTTCTCTAAAGGAATTATTGAGATGGCAGTTTCATTTGGAATCTAATTTACTTAATTGGAAGCCAGCTGAGTAGTATCGTCGTCTATCAATCTTTTTTTCAATGAAAGAGGAAGGTTTACAAGAACAAAAGCAGTCTGAGAAGGCTGAAGTCTTGACTTATTTCAATGGTACTGGTTTTGAAAGGTGGAACAGAATTTATAGCAATAGTGATGATGTTAATAAGGTGCAACGGAATATTCGAATAGGGCACCAAAAAACTGTTGATGATGTGCTTTCTTGGATTAAAGAAGCTGGTGGAATAAGTCAACAATCATTTTGCGATGCAGGATGTGGTGTCGGGAGCCTTTCTTTGCCTCTTTTATCATTGGGAGCTGCTTCTGTTGCAGCAAGTGATATTTCAGATGCAATGGTTGCAGAGACTAAGCGAAGAGCAGAATTAGCTGGGCTGGATTTAACTCGAATGACTTTTAAAACTTCTGATTTAGAGAGTTTGAATGGTTTGTTTCATACTGTAATTTGCCTGGATGTATTTATTCATTACCCACAGAAAGCAGCTGAAGAAATGGTGCGACATTTATGTAATTTAACTGAGAAAAGGTTAATAGTAAGTTTTGCACCATATACTCCATTGCTAGCTTTATTAAAGACAATTGGTCAATTTTTTCCTGGTCCAAGCAAAACTACAAGAGCTTATATTCTTAGAGAAAAAGGAATAGTGAATGCAGCATGTGAATGTGGCTTTAGAGTTAAACAAAGAAAACTTAATCAAGCACCTTTTTATTTTTCGCAATTAGTTGAATTCGAAAAAATAAAATAGTTTTTAAGTTACAAGGTGATTCTCAAGTGCATATCTTACTAGTTCTGTTCTACTCGAAGTTCCTGTTTTGATGAATAGTCGACTGACGTACTTCTCTACGTTCCTAATAGATGTTTCTAGTTGCCTTGCTATTTCCTTATTCATCAGTCCTTCTGCAACAAGTTGAAGAACACTTGCCTCTCTAGGAGTAAAGCTTGGAAGAATTAGATCTTTTCTTGCTGAATTTGTATCGTTCTGAGTCAGCATCGATTTGATCTCTGTAATTTGCTTAGCCATTTGACCAACATCTGTATCTGCAAAACGTGCGGCTTCTGCTAGTAAACGTTCTTGTCGCCTTACTACATTCTTGACTCTTGCAACTAATTCATCAGGATTGAATGGTTTCGAAATGTAATCATCAACTCCCGCTTCATAGCCCTGAGTTCGGTCTAATGTCATCCCCTTTGCAGTTAGAAAAATTACAGGTGTTCCGCCAAGACGTTCGTCTGAACGAAGTTTTTTTAATAGCTCGTATCCATCACATCTAGGCATCATTACGTCAGTAATTACAACGTCTGGCATCATTTGAGTTGCTTTTTGTAAGCCATCTTCTCCATCAATTGCAGTTGTAACATCAAAGCCTTCATCTTTTAAGTAGGCTTGTACAGCTGTTCTAATACCAGGCTCATCATCTACTAGTAAGATACGAGCCTTTTCTTGGTTTTCTTGATTTTGAGCTAGTAGTTCTTCCATGGAATTTAGTATTGAGACTTTGGGACTTGTAAAGCAATATCATCCAGGATATTGATGTTTGGTTGACTTTCACGAATGAGTTAATGAAGACTACGCCACTAGCCTTTGATTATCAATCAACAACACCTTGCTCTGAAGAGGTGTTGAAGGCCATGTCCCCTTACTGGACTGAGGTTTGGGGTAATCCTTCAAGTAAACAGAATCGCCTGGGTCTTAATGCGTCAGCAGCTATAACTGTTGCAAGAGATAAATTAGCAACTCTGCTGGATGTTCCCTCTCAGCGACTAATTTTTACTAGCGGTGCTACTGAAGCCAATAATCTGGCCTTGCTTGGTCATGCAAGGGCAAAAGCTTTGGAATATGGGAGACCTGGTCATTTGATCACAATATCTACGGAGCATCAAGCTGTAATTAAGCCGTTGAGACAATTGCAAAAAGAAGGTTTTCGCGTTACGGAGTTAACTCCTAATTCAGATGGAATGATTACTTTAGATAGATTGAAGAATGTGTTTTCAGAGGATACTTTTTTGGTGAGTGCAATGGTTGCTAATAATGAAATTGGAGTGCTTCAACCTATTTCAGAAATCGCTTCTTTATGTAAATCTCGTGGAATTACTTTTCATTCAGATGCTGCACAAGGCTTTGGAAATGTTCCAATAGATTTTAAGAAGATAGGAATTGATTTTGCAAGCATAAGTGGTCACAAACTTTATGGCCCAAAAGGCATTGGACTATTAATTGCTAATGAAACTTGTAATCTTATACCTTTACAATGGGGAGGTAATCAAGAGAATGGAATTAGGGCTGGAACTCTTCCCGTACCTTTAGTAGTTGGATTTGTGAAGGCCGCAGAACTTGCAATTGAACACTTAGATGTTCATTACAAATATCTCAAAGGTCTTCGAGATCAACTTTGGCAAGGTTTAAATAATGAAATTCCTGATCTGATCATTAATGGTTCGTTGGAAAGGAGATTGCCTCACAATTTAAATTTCACGGTAGGTGGGGTCATTGGTTCTCTCTTACATAAACAATTAAGACCTCTCATCTCTTGTAGTAGTGGGTCTGCATGCAGTAATGGATCGCCTTCCCATGTGCTTATTTCTCTTGGAAGGACAACTCAACAGACTGAGGCATCATTGCGTCTTAGTGTCGGTCGCTCAACAACATTAAAGGATGTCGATATAGCTGTAGAAGTTATTTCAAATGTGGTGCAAAAGCTACGAGGTTAATAGACATCTCAAGCTTTCATTGCTATTCGAAATTTGGCACTTCGGCTACGAATATTCAATAATTTCTCTTCAGTGCTTGCAATAATTGGTTTACGAGTGATTCTCTCTAAACGTTCATCCTTCATAAACGAATGTTTGACTAATCTATCTTCAAGAGAATGAAAACTAATTATTCCAATAATACCTCCTGGCAACAGCCAATTTGGGGCTTCTACCAGTAGCTTTTCTAAAGCTTCTATTTCATTATTAATAGCTATTCGTAAAGCTTGAAAAGTTTTCGTTGCAGGATGAATGCGTCTATTGCGAAATTTTGCTGGATAGCAACTTGCTATTGCAGAAGCAAGAGCAGCTGTTCCCGAATAAGCTTTATTGGCCAATAAATCTTGTTTTATGCGTCTTGCTATACGTCTTGAGAATCTCTCTTCACCATATTTATAGATCAAATTAGCGAGAGCTTTTTCATCAGTTTCTTGTATTAACTTTGCAGCTGTAAGATCTTTTTCGGATTCATTCGCATATCTAATGGTCCGTCTAAACGGAAACTAAACCCCCTTTTTGCTTCATCAAGTTGTGGACTACTGACCCCTAGATCAGCAAAAATAAATGAAACTTTTTCTTCGGGAACAAAGTCAGCAAAATTTGATGCAAGAATTTTGACTCTTGAACCATAAATTTCTAGTCGATCTGTGGCTGCACTGATAGCTGTTGGGTCTTGATCTAAGCCAATTATGTGAAGATTTGGATAGGTTTCGAGGGCTAATGATGCATGTCCTCCCCCGCCAATAGTTGCATCAATTACCTTCCCTTTTTTCAGTAAGGTTGCTGGAAGTTGGCTAATTGCATCTATTACTTCTCGAGAGAGAACAGGTGTGTGTTTGAATTTGGATGTGACAATTTTTGATTCTTCTTTCATAAGTAGTTCCTAATATCTAAATGTCTCTGTAAATGTTTGGCCCCATGACGCAGCTGGAAACTCGAACGGAGCCAATGGTGGTCAATTTTGGCCCTCATCATCCTTCAATGCATGGTGTTCTGCGTTTAGTAGTCACTCTTGATGGCGAAGATGTAATTGATTGTGAGCCAGTAATTGGATATCTACATCGTGGCATGGAGAAAATTGCTGAAAATAGAACAAATGTCATGTTTGTTCCATATGTAAGTCGTATGGACTATGCGGCAGGAATGTTTTATGAGGCAATCGTTGTCAATGCGCCTGAACGTTTAGCAAATATCTCTATACCCAAGCGTGCAAGCTATATTCGTGTCTTAATGCTGGAATTAAATAGGATCGCTAATCATCTTCTTTGGTTAGGACCATTCCTAGCAGATGTCGGCGCTCAAACTCCATTTTTCTATATTTTTAGAGAGCGAGAAATGATATATGACCTTTGGGAAGCAGCAACTGGCCAAAGGTTAATCAACAATAACTTCTTTAGAATAGGCGGAGTCGCTTGTGATTTGCCATGGGGGTGGCTTGAGAAGTGTAGAGATTTTTGTGATTGGTTTGCCCCAAAGATTGATGAATATGAAAAACTTATTACTAATAATCCAATTTTCAGGCGTCGTATTGAAGGGTTGGGGGCAATTTCTAAAGAACAAGCACTTAACTGGAGCTTATCGGGGCCCATGCTACGAGCATCAGGTGTTCCTTGGGACTTGAGGAAGGTGGATCAATATGAATGCTATGACGATTTTGATTGGAATGTTGCCTGTGAACAGGAGGGTGATTGTTTTGCCAGGTACAGAGTCAGAATTGAGGAGATGCGCCAATCTTTAAAGATTTTACGTCAGGCATGTGACTCTATCCCTGGTGGACCTACTGAGAATCTTGAGGCTTCTCGACAGGCAGAGGGAAAAAATAGTCCTTTTGCAGGGTTTGACTATCAGTACGTTGCTAAGAAAGTTGCCCCCACTTTTAAGATTCCCAATGGTGAGCTGTATACACGTTTAGAGTCAGGCAAGGGAGAAATAGGTGTTTTTATTCAAGGGAATAATGATGTCACACCTTGGAGATTTAAAATACGTGCTGCTGATTTAAATAACTTGCAAATTCTCCCTCATATTTTAAAAGGTGCGAAAGTAGCGGATATTATGGCCATTCTTGGTTCCATCGACGTTATTATGGGTTCAGTAGATCGATAATTATGCTGTCATCTACTAATCTTAGAGATTGGCTATTTTTAGAACGCATTGTTCGCTTTGGGGATACTGATGCTGCAGGTGTTATTCACTTTTACCATTTATTACGCTGGTCCCATGAGGCTTGGGAAGAAAGTTTGCAGGTTTTTGGACTCAAGGCAATAGACATTTTTCCTTCTCTAGTAGATATAAAGTCTTTAATTCCTATTGCTTTACCAATTGTGCATTGCGAGGCAGAGTTTATGGCTCCTATTCGGATAGAAGATCACTTAGAGATTGAAGTATCTCCGTCGAGATTAGATGCTGGTTCTTTTCAAGTTAAATATGGTTTTACAAAAGGCAAAAATATAGTCGCAAATTCTTTAATTAGGCATCGTGCAATTCATACTGAGTCACGTCACCCTTGTGACCTACCTGAAGATATTGACCGTTGGTTAGACGCATCCTCCTAAAGGAGATTGATTAGATCTCTTTAGTGTTTACCCAAGACTGCCATTTTTTTATTTCCCATTTCCCTAAGTTATTAGTGGATAGTTCAG
>PVBE010835861.1_pt1 | contig 10638 bp, 12 predicted proteins | sample 1631181 | NCBI WGS metagenome assembly PVBE01 (sample SAMN08397723, study PRJNA350692) | Marine metagenome, whole genome shotgun sequencing project. | isolation source: water | place: Pacific Ocean | collected 2012-04 | reverse complement strand
TGGGTTCAGAACCTAGTGGACCATTTGGGGTGATACGCTAAGAGGTACTTTCTGACCCATTCATCTTTGGAAGGAGCGTGAGATGAGCAAGGAAGTGTCCTCTGAAAAGATCGTCAATGACATCCGTCGCAAGACCCGCAAGAAGTACTCGGCCGAGGAGAAGATTCGCATCGTCCTGGGTGGGCTGCGAGGCGAGGAGAGCATCGCAGCGCTTTGCCGCAAGGAAGGCATCCCGGCCAATTTGTACTACCGCTGGAGCAAGGAGTTTCTAGAAGCCGGCAAGAAGCGCCTGACGGGAGATACAGCGAGAGAAGCCAGCTCCAGTGAGGTTTCAGACCTTCGGCAAGAGAACACACAGCTCAAGCAGGTGGTCGCCGAGGTGGCGCACAAGAACCGGGTGCTTAAAAAAAGTCTGACCGGTTTGGATGCGGATGGGGCCGATATATGAGGCTCTCCCAGGCCGAGAAGATGGAGATCATTCGTATCGTCGAAGGCTCCCATCTCTCGGTAAGGCGGACCCTTCGCGAGCTCGGGGTGGGTCGCAGCACGTTCTATGGCTGGTACCAGCGCTACCTCGAAGAGGGTTATGACGGTCTGGCGCCGGCAAGGTACGCCCTCGCTCCGTTCCCCCGGATACATTCCCACCTTACTGATTGTTAGGGAAGTAGGCTAGCTGTACAGCTAGAGCGCCGAAAATTACGGCAGTGCGTTCGGAAATAACCTCAGCGAGTGCCTTTTTTGTTTGCTTGGTTTTTTTGAAAAAAGGTTGACTTAAACGCACGACTATTGTTACAATTTTATTAATCGAGGGAATGCTAGGTAGGCTTTGGTTGAGGTTTGTGGGGGCCTGGAATGGTGGGAGTGCACCCCGGAGGTATTTTGCCCTCTCTGCTGTTCAGTCTATGAATTATTTAATCGGAAATTGCGGATATACATCCTCTTTTGCTTTTAAAAATCCCATTCGCGTTACCGAGGTAAGCTATATTTTGTTCTTGTTTCACGGTCGAAGCTTGCTCCCGCCCCGACGGTAGAGCGCCCGAACCGTGCGGGGAATGGTTCTCCAGGGCGGAGAAGGAGGAGAGGACATGAGCAGGTCAGGACTGCGCCGTTGGAGTCGGAGGAGGTTTTTGCGAACCGTCGCGCTTTGCGCGGCCGCCGTGGCTTTGCCCGTTCGTGCCATCCGGCGCGCGACGGCGGCAGTAAAGACGCTCAACTTTTACAGCTGGACTTACGGCATTAGCTTTGTGAAGCAGCGGATCGGTGAGTTCGAAAAACTGGCGAATGTTAAGATCGACTACGGCAACACGCCGGGCAGCAAGTACCACGATGCCCTCGTTGTCAAGTTTTCAGGAAAGACTCCTCTGGATGTCATCTACATGATCGACGGCCATATCGCCGAGTTCGTTGAGGCGGGCTGGCTCTATCCCATCGACGAATTCCCACGGGTTGATGAATACAAAAAAGATTTCATCGGCCCAACCTCGGAGGCACTCACCTACAATGGCAAACTCTACGGGCTACCCTATTACGTAGGGCACATGGCCTTCCTTTACAATGAGGAGTATCTCGAGAAAGCGGGTATCAGCGCTCCGCCCAAGACCTGGGACGAGGTGGTGCAGCAGAGCCTCCAAATCAAGAGCAAGGGGATTCAGGAGTATCCCTTCCTTCAATTTCTTAAGGCTGACTTCTGGATGGGGGAGATGTTGTACACCATGATGTACAGCCGAGGCGGAGGGGTGGTGGACAAAAACTACAATCCCGTTAACTACGCCCAGAAAGATTCCGCTGCTGCGCAGACAATCCAGTGGCTCATGGATGGGGTGAACAAACACAAGATCATCCAACCGGGCATTTTGGAACTTAACGAGGTGGCTGCCCTCAAGGCCTTCACCAGCGGCAAGGGAGCTTTCACCATACTTCCCAACTACCGGCTGCGCGCGGCCAACGAGCCCAAGTCCTCCCAGGTGGCGGGCAAAGTGAAAATGGCGCTCATGCCCACCGCGGGTGGCTCAAAGCCTTACGTCTGCGCATGGACGCGAAGCTACAGCATGACGGCCCTTGCTGCGAAGGATCCCGAGCGCAAGGCGATGGCATGGAAGATGGTGGATTTCCTGGGCGGAAAGGACAAAACCGGCACCTACCGCACCGCCAAGAAGTGGTTTACCGATTTCGGCTTGGGCTTCGGCCATTCCTCGCTTTACAAGGACCCCGACATAGTGGCCGCTGCCAACCAGTGGGGCGAGGCGGGCCTCTTTGAGAGGCAGATGCAGCTCAGCAAGCCCAAGGACGGACAGAAGGCCATCTGGTATGCCGAGTGGGACCAGTACATGCGGCCGCGCGTTCACAAGGCCTTTCTCGGCCAAGCGGATGTGGTCGGTACTCTCAAAACCTTGGAAAAACAATGGAAGAAGCTTAAGAAGCGCTACAGCTAATTCGCTTAAGAAGGCCCCTCCCCTCGCTCACATAAAGATCGAGGGGAGGGGAGAGGGGGGGGTGTCTTGGCTGAAGTGCAGACTTCGAAGTGGGTCAAGCCCTCCGACATGAGAGGCGTCCGCGGCTGGCTCGCCCGGTGGCTCCATACCGACAAAGGGGTCGCTTTGCTCTTTGTGGGGCCAGCCCTTCTTCTGATGTTGTTGCTCAACATTTATCCGATTCTTCATTCCTTCTACGTCAGCGTGCACGTCTACAATCTCAAAAGGCCGCACCGGAATCCTTACGTGGGTTTAGAGAACTACCGCACATTTTTGGAGAGCGAGGAGTTTTACCTTGCCCTGGGGAACACCGTAACCTTCGTGGTGCTCTCTGTGGCTGTGGTGGCGCTTCTAGGGCTCGTGTTTGCGCTGGCTTTAAACGAATTGGGCCGGGGTGCCCGCTGGAGTATCCCCCTCATCCTCATCCCTCGGGCGGTTCCATACGTGGCCAACGGCCTCATTTGGGAGTGGATCTACCACTCCGACTACGGCGTGCTGAATGGCCTTTTGGTGGCTTTGGGTGTTCTAGACAAATACCAGACCTGGCTCAGCAACCCCTCGCGGGCCCTTTACGCCCTGGTCAACGCTTACGTCTGGAAAGAGGTGCCCCTGGCGACCATTTTGTTTCTCACGTCGCTCCAGGCTATTCCGCAAGATCTGTACAGCGCCGCAAGGTTGGACCAGGCCAACGCGTGGAACCGGTTCCGGCACATCACCCTTCCGGGGCTCAAGCTGGCATTTCTTCTGGTATTGGTCTACCAATCCATCATCTCCATCAAGACCTTTGATTTGGTTTATATCCTGACCGAGGGGGGGCCGGGCGACGCTACCACCCTCGTCTCCTGGTACACTTACGTCGAGACGTTTCGTAACTTGCAGTTTGGCTATGGCGCCTCCATCTCCTACGTGATTGCGATCGCCACTTTCATCTTGGCCATAGGTTACATCAAAATCCTTTACCGACCCGAGGAGAGCTAAATTTATGGACGCGGCCAGAGCTCCGGACGTCCGAATGGCGAAGTGGTACCGCCGAAGCGCCATCGCGGGGCGAATCATGCTCTACGCGATCGTAGCCTTCATGCTCTTCTACGCGCTTTCGCCCTTTTACTGGATGTTGAATTCTAGCCTTCAACTGGAGAAAGACGTGGTTTCAGTACCCCCCAACTGGGTTCCCCCCCAGGTCACCCTGAACAATTTCTCCGAAATTGTGCTTCGCAAGCCGGCCGACGTGAGCGTTGAATTCGACAAGAAGATGGCGGGGTATTCCACCTTTCCTACGGCGGATGTTCTGCCCTCAATGTGGAACAGCTTCGTTGTTGCGGTGGGTGTCTTGGTTGTGAACGTGGTCCTGGGCTCCTTGGCCGCATATGGCTTCGCGCGCCTTCGCTTCGCGGGCAAACAATATCTTTTTTACATGGTGCTGGCATCCCGAATAGTGCCCGAAGTGTCCCTCATCGTCCCCTTCTACTTGTTGATCCGCTCAATCGGTCTGCTCGACTCCTATCTCGGCCTCATCGTGACCTACATCCCTATATCATTGCCACTGGTAATATTCGTACTGGTCTCCTACTTCGAAACCATCCCGCGGGATATCGAAAATGCTGCCCGTGTAGACGGCTGCGACCGGTTCCAGACGCTGTGGCGAGTGATTTTACCGCTTTCCACCCCCGCGATTGTCACCGCTGGGATGTTCGCCTTCCTCACGAGCTGGAACGAATTTCTATTCCCGCTGGTTCTGACTCAAACAATGGAAACCCGGCCCATCACAGTAACATTGCTCGATTTCGTCTCCGAATTTTCGGTGAGCTATGCGCGGATGAACGCTGCAGGTATTGCTTGCGTTATCGTGCCAGTCGCGCTCGCCCTGATCTTTCAAAGATATTTCGTACGCGGGCTTACTGCCGGTGCCGTGAAAGGCTGACCCGGCCGGGGAAGAGAGGGTCGAAAAATGGCGAAGGTGGTCCTACAAAATCTGAGCAAAAGCTATGGCGACGTGCTGGCGGTTGACGATCTGACCTTAGAGATGGCGGATGGCAAGTTCGTTGTCCTCCTGGGTCCCTCCGGGTGCGGGAAGACTACCATCTTGAACGTGATTGCCGGCTTGTTGGATCCATCAGAGGGCGCGATCTTGATTGATGACGTGGATGTACGCTTCGTGCCCGCCCACCGGCGAAACATGGCCATGGTTTTCCAAAGCTATGCCTTATACTCGCACCTTAGGGTGTACGACAACCTAGCCTTCCCCCTTCGGATGATGAAGATCCCAAAAACGAAGATCGAAGAGAAGGTGCACTGGGCGTCGAAGCTGCTGAACATTAGCGAGCTTCTGAACCGCAAGCCCCGAGAGCTTTCGGGGGGGCAGCGTCAGCGCGTGGCGCTGGGTCGGGCCATCGTACGGGAACCGTGGGCCTTTCTCATGGATGAGCCCCTCTCCAACCTGGACGCGGCGTTGCGCCAGGAGATGCGCGCGGAGCTTAAAAAGCTGCATCGCCACCTCGAAACCACCACAATCTACGTCACCCACGACCAATTGGAAGCGATGAACATGGCCGACGAAATTGCGCTCCTGCGCGACGGCCTGCTCCAACAGTATGACTCGCCATATGCCATATATCATGAGCCGGCGAACACCTTCGTGGCCCAGTTCGTGGGCAGCCCCCCCATGAATCTCATTCCCGGAACTCTAGTGCGCCAAGATGGGCGGCTGCGCTTTCGCTATCGTGAGTTCCAGGTCGAGCCACCTTCGGAGCTCCTGCAAAGGCTTGAGCCCTATCAGGATGGCGACATCATTCTGGGCGTACGGCCGGAGGATGTTGTCGTCGGGGCACCCGGGGCGGGCGACGACAGCGTGCCGAGCAAGGTGTTGCTTCAGGAGCCTTACGGGGCCGACCAGGTGCTCGAACTGAGCTTTGAGGATCTTTCCTTGATGGCACGGACCAGTTCCGTCCTTCGGGTGGAAATGGGCGATCAAATACAGATTGGATTGCAAACCGACAACCTCTTTTTCTTCGATGCTGCTACCGAGCGCGCCATCTGATCTCGGCGGAAGGCGGGCTCCATGAAAGCAACGGAGATCCGGAGAATCGGCATCGTTGGAGGAGGGTATGTGGGTCACGGAGCGGCCCAGCAATTCGCACAGTCGGGCTATCCCGTCACGTTGTACAACCGCATGGCGGAGAGTACCGCCCGTGCGATGGCCAACATTGACAAGGGTCTCGACTTCTTCGCCGAGGCCGGCCTTGTCAGTCAGAGCAAAAGAGACGCCGCTAGGGCCTGCATCTCCCCTACAAACGACCTGGCTGCTGCCGTGGCTGAGGCCGACTTCGTGGTTGAGGCGGTGGCCGAGCAGCTTCCGGTGAAGCAGGAAATCTTCCAAAAGCTGGACGCACTTGCGCCGGAGCGTGCCATTTTAGCCAGTGAGACCTCTGGGCTTTGCATGACGGACATCGCGCGTCACACCCGCCGGCCCGGTCGCTGCATTACAACCCACAATTATACCCCTCCTCCCCCCATTCCTGTAGTAGAGGTAGTTCCGGGCGAACGAACCAACCCGGCCGTGGTCGAGACGACCTGCGCATTGCTGCGGCACATCGGCAAGGAACCAGTCGTATGCAAGGAAGTGCCCGTCAATATTGGCGTGCGCCTCACGACGGCGCTGCGCCGTGAGGCCTACTACATCGTCGAGAAGGAGTATGCGACACCCGAGACGGTGGACACTGTGCTCCGCTCGGTGGCCCGGCGCTCCCGGTGATCGGCGCCTTCACCATGTCAGACTTATCGGGGGTAGACGTGCTACGCGATGTACATAGCAACATTCATCCCCACTTGGACCACAGGCCGGGGCCTTCCCCGCTGCTCGATAAAATAATCGCCGAGGGGAAGTTAGGCGTTAAGAGTGGGGAGAGCTTCTATCGCTGGAGCCCAGAGCAGGTGAACGAAATGTTTTCGACCCCGGGGGAGGAGCTCATTCGGTGGATGCGGTAGAATTCGCCCGCGCCTCCGCCTCCTAGTTGATCGCAATCTAAGCACGGATACAAGAAGATACAAAGGCCATGGTGGAATTCGTTTTGGATGAAGAACTTAGGGGCTGGCAGACGAAGGCGGCGGAGTTCGCCCGGCAAGAGCTGAGGGCACACGCCGCGGAATGAGATCGTACGGCCGGAATGGACCCCGCCAGCGCCTTCCCAATGGAAACGCTGAAAGGATGCTCGAGGTCTGGCCTCCGCACCGTGACCGCGCCCAAGGAGATGGGAGGGTAAGGCTTCGCTATCATGGGCCATTGCGTTCTCCTCGAGGAACTTTTCCAGGGTGAGGCGGGTTTCGTCTCGGCGATCCACCAGGGGCGGAAGCTGGCCAATATGCTCTGCCATTTCTCCACTGATACCCAAGAGAAGGGTTTCTGCCTCGATTTATGGATGTTGAGACTAGCACCATGGCAGTCGGCTTGACTGACCCGGCCACGGCGGAAACGCTGATTGTAATCGGTTTTCAGTCTGAGGTGGTCTCTGCCATCGATCCCACCCAATTCGTCACGGACGAAATCTTCATGACCGGTTCTAGCTACGTGAACCACGCAGAGTTGGCCGAGGCGGCGACCTGGGTGGAACCGGGCAGGGTAATTCCAGTGATTTCCCGGACTTATCCACTGGCCGAAGCAGAAAGCGCCCTAGTCGACCTTGCGGCGAATCGGATTGTGGGCCGTGCGTTACTCTTTCCGACCTCCTAGTACACCTCCTGGAATCCAAAATACTCCGGGGTAAAATTCTCTACGATCTCCACCACCCTTGAGACGCAAGCCTCAAAATAAAGTTGGCCTTTCTCTGGAGTGGCGCGGCGAGGGTCGCCGTAGACGCCGTTGTGGCACTCGCTATCGGGCAGCCGTACGACGGAAGTCACTCCATGAAGGTAAGAGAGAATCAACTCGGGTTTATATTCCCAGTCGCCGAGACGGTCCAAATAGACCATGTCAGGCCTCAAGTGCATCATGAAGGCCGTCTCGAACTCGTTGGCGTGGGTTCCCTCTCGGAAGTTGTCGCCGATCTCGTCGCACGCCTCTTTGTTCATCAAGAAGTAGCTTCCCGCGGCGAACAGCACGTCCCCTCGCCGTCCGTAGCGGTCCATGAGCTGAAACATACTGGTCTGCAATAGTGGCAAATTCGGGTTGTGGCCGTTCAGGAAAAAGATTTTCTTGAAACCGTTTCGGACCAAACTCTCCGTAATCTCGGCCACGCAGGTCATGAAGGTTTGGGCGGTGAAACTAATCGTTCCGGGAAAATTATCCCATAACTCCGAGTAGCCGTATGGGAGAGGTGGCGCAATCAAACAACCTGTCCGCTCTCCAACCTCCTTGGCGACCTCATAGGCGCTGGTAATGTCCACTTGGAGCGGCATATGCGGGCCGTGTTGCTCGGTAGATCCCACAGGCTGGATCAGGATGGGCTCGTTCGGAAGCAAGTCGCGGACTTCCATCCAGGTCATATTGCTTAACAGCATGGTGTGCCCTCCTATGTAGTTGGCTGACTGGAGGCGGCGCTCATCTCAACCGGCTCTCCCTGATAGGACTTGAACAGGGCCAGATCGAATCCGCCCGGGTCATAGAAAACGGTGGCGCACCAGCATCGTCCGGGACCCCGCCGTGTGACGCGGGTCAGACTCATGAAACGAACACCTTTGGATAACAGGTACTCATATGCCTGATCCATGTCCTCGGGTTCGAATGCGATGTGGCTGCTGCCCACATCGTTGAGCTCTACATGGTTGTCGTAGGGATTCCCCTTCTTTTTGAGAAATTCGATAAGTTCGACGCGGGAGCCTCCCGCCTCTAGCATGACGATCCGTAGCTGGCTTTCGGATGTGGCCGAAGCCTCCTGTATCCCGGACCCCCCGGAGGCAATGTCCTCAACAACCTAAAAGCCCAAAAGGTCGCGGTAGAAGGCCAGCGAACGTTCCATATTGGAGATGGTCCGACTTGAATGATGGATGTTGCCGATCATGGTGGTTCCCCCCCCGTGATTTTTCAGAATATCGTTCGTAATCGTTTTTTTTTTGGATCTCGTAGAGTCAAATAATTCGACCTGTCTCCCCGAAAACTCATAGCAACTGAATCCATTCATTTTTTATATCAGAATCCACCTGGTTTCGTCTCAAGAATTGTCAGAGCCGGCAATTTCAGCTACAAACATGCCGCGAATGAGACGTCGATTTTATCGCCTACTTCCAGGCGAAATGCTGTCCGCGCGCACGGACAGCGTACAGGTGCACCTGATCGCCCTAACACGGCCCATCATCTTCCTAGGTTGTCATTCAACCGGATTTCCCACCAGCTTCAGATCAGAGGGCTTGCACTTAGGCGTGCAACTGACCGGCACGCCCCTCCATGATCATTGGGCCCTTGCGGTGGTTCATCACTGAAAAATCAGGAGATGTCAAGGGAACGCTCGCGCCGTTCGAGGGGTAGGCATTCTCTCATTCGCGCGCTGAGACAAGCTTGCCGAGGTTTTCCCGAAAATCGGGGCGGCGGAAGTTCCCTACTCCGGCCGGGCGCCGCCCGGGCCCAAGGGAAACTTTGCGCAGAGCGATCTAACGTCCGCGCGGATGGAGGCGATCCGGTCATCGTTCTCAATGTCGGACAGGATATCGGCCATCCAGTTTCCGATTATCTCCATCTCAGCTACCTTCATCTTCCGAGAGGTGAGTGCGGGGGTTCCGATCCGAATTCCGCTGGTGAGCGTGGGTTTTCGGGTATCAAACGGTATCGTGTTTTTGTTGACCGTGATTCCGGCCTGACCAAGGGCGCGCTCGGCTTTCTTACCGCTGAAACCCGCCTCCCGAAGGTCGAGCAGGAGCAAGTGGTTGTCGGTCCCGCCCGAGACGAGGTGAATCCCCCTCTTATTGAGGGTTTCCGTCAACTTTTTGGCATTCTTCACGATTCGCGCGGCGTAGGCTTTGAAATCGTCCGTAGCGGCTTCCTTCAGGGCAACGGCCTTCGCCGCGATGACATGCATGAGCGGCCCCCCCTGCATCCCCGGAAAGACAGCCTTGTTCATTCCGGCGGCTTGGTCCTCGTCGCAGAGGATCATCCCCCCGCGCGGGCCCCGAAGCGTCTTGTGAGTCGTGGTGGTGACAATCTGGGCGTGGCCCGCCGGACTGGGGTGCTCGTCAGCGGCGATCAGTCCAGCGATATGCGCGATGTCGGCCATGACGACGGCACCCACCTGGTCGGCGATCTCGCGGAAACGCTTGTAGTCAATCACGCGGGGATAGGCACTGGCGCCCACGACGATGATCTTGGGATTGTGCTCCTTGGCCTTCTGCTCGACCTCGTCGAAATCGATGACATGATTTTCCGGATCGACGCCGTATGCCTCCACCTTGAACCACCGCCCCGAAAACGTGACCGGATGGCCGTGGGTAAGGTGGCCGCCGTGAGAGAGGTTCATCCCCAGAATGGTGTCGCCCGGCTCGAGCAAGCCGTAGAATACGGCGGCGTTGGCCTGCGCCCCGCTGTGCGGCTGGACAGAGGCATGGTCCATTTTGAGCAGCGCCTTCGCTCGATCAATGGCAAGCGTCTCGGCGATATCCACAAACTCGCAACCGCCGTAATAGCGCTTTCCGGGAAAACCCTCGGCGTATTTGTTCGTCATCACGCCCCCGACTGCTTCCATCACCGCCGAGCTGACGTAGTTTTCCGAAGCGATCAGCTCGAGCTCGTCCTCCTGGCGAATCTTTTCCTTCTCCATCGCGTCAAATACTTCAGGATCTATCATTTCAAGGGCAGAGGCCATCGGGTTCACCTCCATAAAACATGAGGGCGACGTTTTCGAAATAAAAAGGATGGGGGGACCCGCCCCCGATTGTTGTACCATTCCTATGAGAATTCTGGAACCATGTTTGGGGGTTCCCCAAAAACTGTTCCGGGTATCATGGCGCTGATTAGGAAAGCTATTGTGCCTTCTCGGGACGGCTCGCCCTGCCAATGACCACCCCCAATAATTGTACCACTACCTAGGAGAGCCCCGGAACCATGGCCGGAGGGCGAAGCGTAGCGAAGCCCGGAGGCATTGGCTCTATCGTCTCAGGTGCCGGTGGCCTGTAGCCCAGCGCGCTGTGAGGCCTAATGTGATTGTATTCATGCCTCCACCTTTCCACCAGCACTTTCGCCTCTTCC
>PVBE010212097.1_pt1 | contig 10638 bp, 8 predicted proteins | sample 1631181 | NCBI WGS metagenome assembly PVBE01 (sample SAMN08397723, study PRJNA350692) | Marine metagenome, whole genome shotgun sequencing project. | isolation source: water | place: Pacific Ocean | collected 2012-04 | reverse complement strand
GGCCTCGTAGCCTGTAGCCTGTAGCCTGCAGCCCGCGATAGCGAAGCGATGGCGCCATGATCTCGAATCGCGATCGGTCGTTTAGCTGCTCACCACGTTGCGCCCGCTCTTTTTGGCCCGGTACAGCGCCCGGTCGGCCAGGTCGATGAGGTCCTTGATCGTCTCGACGCCGGCCGTCAGCTCGGCCACGCCGATGCTGATGCTGACCCGCACGTCCAGGCCGTCTGGGCCGTAGTTGGTGCCCTCCACCGTGGCGCGGATGCGCTCGGAGATGGACTTGGCCGCGGGGAGGGGGAAGCCGCGCAAAAAGGCCGAGAACTCGTCGCCGCCGAAGCGGCAGGCATCGCCCAGCCCGGTGACGATCTCGCCGATCTGTTGGCCCACCTGGCGGATGGTGTTGGCCCCCATGTGGTGGCCGTGGGTGTCGTTGACCTGCTTGAGGCGGTCCATGTCCATCATCATCACCGACAGGAAGGTGCCGGTATGGCGCGCCGTGCGCAGGGCCTCTTCCAGGGCAGCGTCGAAGCGGTGCTTGGCCATGAGGCCGGTGAGCTCGTCGGTGCCCACGAGCTGGTCCATCTTGCGCAGGTAGGAGGCCTCGGTGTCGTCCACCAACGTGAACTTGATCACCGTCTCGCCGACGTTGATCCGGTCGCCCTCCGACAGCTGGTGCGCGCCTTCGACGGGGGCGCCGTTGACCATGGTGCCGTTGGTGGAGCCGTTGTCCTTGACCACGTAGTCGGTGCCCCACTGCTCGACCACGGCGTGGCGGCGGGAGATCAGCCCGTCCTTCAGGCTCAGGTCCGACTGCTCCCGGCCGATGACCGCCACCTCCGAAAAGACCAGCGTGTTGCCGATGTCCGCCGGGTTGCCGGCGATGACCAGCAGCGAACCGCGCCGGTTCTCCAGCGACTGCTGATACTTGAGGATGTCCTCCCGGGTGAGGCGGAAGTGTCCGTCAGCCCCGATGGTCGGGGCCGCCTCTTCTGTCGGCGGCATGCTCTTTTTGTAGTCGTCTCGGCCCATGGTTCAGCCCCTCAAATATCACCGAAACCCCGGGGAGCGTCAACGTCGGGAAGGCCAGCCCCCTGAGATCCCGTACAAAAGCGAGGAGGATCTGATGACGAGACACACCGTCGCCGCGCCCTGGGTCGGCCTGATCATGCTGTTTGCCAGCACCGCCGAGGCTGGCCCCCAACGAGCTACAAAAGCCCGCGCTGCCACCGCCCGGGCGCCGGCCGCCCGCAGCGGCTCCGACTACGGCCGCCACATCAAGGCCCTGCGCCCGACCCTGAAGAAGCTGCGCGGCCGCTTCCACGTCACCGTGGTCCGCCCCTTCGTGGTGGTGGGCGACGGCGGGCGCTCGCAGCTGCGCCGCTACACCGGCTTCATCCGCTGGGTCACCGACGAGCTCAAGCGCCACTATTTTTCCAGGGACCCGAGCCGGATCCTCACCGTCTACCTCTTCAAGGATCGCCGCAGCTACATGGTCAACGCCAGGCGGCTCACCGGCGAGCGGCCTGACACGCCCTACGGCTTCTACAGCAGCCGCTTCGACGCGCTGATCATGAACATCAAGACCGGCGGCGGCACCCTGAGCCACGAGCTGGTGCACCCTTTTGTGGAGGCCAACTTCCCCGACTGCCCGGCCTGGCTCAACGAGGGCCTCGGCTCGCTGTACGAGGCCGTGGGCCGCCGCAAGGGGAAGATCTGGGGCTTCACCAACTGGCGCCTACCCGGACTGCAGCGGGCCATCCGCAAGCGAGCGGTGCCCTCGTTCAAGCACCTCACCTCCCGCAGCCAGCGCCAGTTCTACCACCAGGACCGGGGCACCAACTACAGCCAGTCGCGCTACCTGGTCTACTACCTGCAGCGGCGCGGCCTGCTCAAGGGCTACTATCACCGCTTCCTCAAGAACCGGCGCGCGGATCCCACCGGCTACAAGACCCTGCAGCGGGTGCTCGGCGAAAAAGACATGGCCGCCTTCCAGCGGCGCTGGCAGGCCTGGGTGCAGGGGCTCCGCTGGCGCTGAGCCAGCCGTTAGCCGTTAGCAGTAAGCTGTTAGCGGGCCCTGGGGGAGCCGTCTCCGTGCTCGCTCTGTCAGATGATCAGGCTCAGAATCGCGCCCGCGGCTAATAGCTAACGGCCAATAGCTAATAGCTCTCCATACAGCTCCCGCACGGTGAGCAGGTAGCCGAGCCAGAGCAGGAAGCCGGCCACCGCCGGCAAGAGCCCCGCCACCGGGATCAGGGCGCAGGCGTTGCACACGCAGAACGCCAGGCCGATGCCCCTGCCGAAGCCCCCCTCGCGGGGGATGCCCTCGGCGGCGAAGTGCTCCTCGAAGGAGCGGCTGAGCCGCAGCACCACGTAGAACTCGTAGGCCGTGCCGAAGAAGGGGATCAACAGCAGGTAGGTGGAGCCGGGCGACATCAGCCGGCGCTGACGGGGCAGGGCCGACAGGGCCCGGTGGTAAACCACGACGCTGATGATCTGCGGCACCAGGATGGCCAGCAGCACCACCGCCGCGATGATCCCTTCCTGGGCGCCGAAGCCGCCTGACATGTCCTCGAGAGCCATGGTCGAGGGATGCTATCATGGCCGCAAAGGAGCGCCATGGAACAGAAGGTCAAGCCGGGCAAGTGGCCATACTGGCTGGGGGGCATCGCCGGCGTGCTGGGGGTCGGCAGCGGCGTGGTGATGATCGTCATGTCGATCATCGCCATGCTCTCCTTCAAGCCACACCGCATGATGGCGCCGGGCGGCTCCAACACCACCCTGGTGGAGCAGGGCAGCCACTCCATCTACCACGAGTACCTCAGCCAGTACGAGGGGCGGCGGGTGCGCACTCGACGGTGCCAGCGGGATCGCGTCTGGAAGAACCTGCGGGTGTCGCTCACCGACGCCGCCACCGGCGAGGCCATCGAAGTGGAGGAGGCCACGCTCAACTCCACCTACAAGTACATGAACAAGTACGCCGGCCGGAAGCTGTACTCATTCGAGGTGCCCGCGGGCACCGAGGTGAAGGTCAAGGCGCACTACGCCGACGGGGGCAGCAAGCCGCGGGTGGTCCTGGCCATCGGCAAGATGAAGGTTCTGCGCTTCGTGGTGCTGCTCACCGCGGGCATCTTCGCCCTGGTCGGCGGCGCGGGCATCGCCCTGCCGGTGATCCTGCTGACCTTCTTTTTGAGGACGTTGAACCGGCAGAAGCTGACGCGGCGGCTGCAGATGGAGCCATGATGGCTCGGTGGCGCAACAGTGGTTCCATGTTAGCCTGTAAACTATGAGCATTTCGCGCGCCCTGCTCCTCATATTGTCGCTGACCCTGGCTGCCTGCACCGAGGAGAACCCGGACTTCATGATCGACCTCGCCACGGGCGGCACGGAGGCGGGGCAGGACATGCCCCGGGACACCGGCGCCAGGGACGCGGGCCCGGCGGTCGACAAGGGCCCTGACAAGGCGCCGCCCCCCGACGGCGCCCCCGACAAGGTCAAGCCCTGCACCGGCTGCAAGCCCGGCGCGGTGCAAAAAAAGGCCTGCACCAAGTGCGGCGTGCAGCAGCGGTCCTGCAACGGCAAGTGCGTCTGGGAGCCGTGGAGCGCCTGCACCAGCCAGGGCGTCTGCACCGCCGGCCAGACCCAGAGCCTGGCCTGCGGCAAATGCGGCAAGCAGAAACGCACCTGCACCAGCGCCTGCGCCTGGGGCGCCTGGTCTGGCTGCGCCGGCCAGGGGAGCTGCAAGTCGGGATCCACCGAGACCAAGCCGTGCGGCAACTGCGCGGTGCAGACCCGCTCCTGCTCGTCGTCCTGTACGTGGAGCACCTGGGGCACCTGCTCCAAGGCGGGCGCGTGCAAGCCGGGCGCCTCCCAGAGCCAGAGCTGTGGCGACTGCGGCAAGCAGCTGCGCAGCTGCAGCTCCAAGTGCTCCTGGGGCGGTTGGGGCTCCTGCACCGGCCAGGGGGCGTGCAAGACGGGCACCACCAAGAGCCAGAGCTGCGGCTACTGTGGCAAACAGATCCGCAGCTGTTCATCGTCCTGCGGCTGGGGCGCCTGGGGCTCCTGCACCGGCCAGGGGACCTGCAAGTCCGGCACCGTGGGCGGGCGCGCCTGCGGCAACTGCGGCAAGCAGACCCGCAGCTGCTCGTCGTCCTGCGTCTGGGGCGCCTGGGGCAGCTGCACCGGCCAGGGGGCGTGCAAGCCGGGCACCACCCAGACCGAAAAATGCGGCAACTGCGGCAAGCGCAGCCGCAGCTGCTCGTCGACCTGCGGCTGGGGCGCCTGGAGCGCCTGCACCGGCCAGGGGGTCTGCAAGTCCGGCACCGCGGGCGGGCGCGCCTGCGGCAAGTGCGGCAAGCAGTCCCGCACCTGCAGCAGCACCTGCGCCTGGGGCGGCTGGGGCAGCTGCACCGGCCAGGGGGCGTGCACGCCGGGCGACACCCAGAGCCAGGGCTGCGGCACCAGCTGCGGCAGCCAGAACCGCACCTGCCTGGCCACCTGCGCCTGGAGCAGCTGGGGCGCCTGTACGCCCGGCGCCGGCGTCTGCACGCCGGGCAGCTCCAGCCCCTGCAGCGGCACCAACGCCTGCGGCGCGCCCGGCACCGGCACGCGCAGCTGCACCTCGTCCTGCGCCTGGGGCAGCTGCACCATCGCCAAGCCACCCTACTGTGAGCTGGTGCTGCACCCCTCGGCGGACACCTACGTGGAGGAGGACGACCCCACGGACGTCAACGGCAGCGACGGCACCCTGGAGTCCAAGGCCGAATCGGGCGAGGAGGCCCGGGTCTATGTGCGCTTCGCCTTGCCGTCCTTTATCAACGGCAAGACGATCCAGTTCGCCTACCTCAGCCTGCGCAACCAGTACGGCTACACCACCTGCGCCAACTCGGCGCTGATGCCGACCACGTCTCTGCCCGGCGCCACCTGGAGCGAGGCGACGCTGACCTGGAGCACCCGCCCGGCCAACGGCACCTGCGGCAGCACCACGCTGACCCAGCAGGCGGGGCTGGTGGTGACGAGCTACAGCACGCGGTGGTGCCGCTTCAACGCCACCGACCGCGTCAAGTGCTGGGCCCAGGGCGTGACCAACAACGGCCTGGTCATCGGGCACAGCTCCATGCCCTCCACCAACGGCCCCAAGGTCAAGTGGTACTCCAGGGAGTCTTACTCCTCCCGGCGGCCGGTGCTGTGGATTCGTTACACACCTTAATGAAAATCTCTGCTCTTCTGTGACACAGGCTCCCGCTCCATGGGCGGCGTCCACAGCTCCTCGACGATGATGTGCACCACGCCGTCCTGTTTCTGCAGCTCGCCGGTGACGCCGAAGAAGTTCTCCGTGCGGGCCACCACGCTGTATTTGGCGAAGACGTCGCGCCAGAAGACCAGGTTCACGAAGCCGGTCTCGTCCTCCATGGTCATGAAGGTCACGCCCTTGGCCGTGCCCGGGCGCTGGCGGGCGATGACCAGCCCGGCGTAGCGCAGGCGGACGCCGTGCTTTAGCTTGTGCACGCTGGTGGCGTCGGGCAGGCCGTGGGCCGCCAGCACCGGGCGCAGGGGCCCCAGGGGGTGCCCCCGGGTGCTGTGCCGGGTGCGGCGGTAGTCCCAGGCGATGGTCTCCAGCGGGTCCAGCTCGGAGAACGCCGGCAGCACCTCCAGGCGGGGGGTCACCGACAGGCTGTCCCCCTGACCGCGCACCAGCCGGCGCACCTCCCAGAGGGCCTCGCGCCGCGACATGCCGAGCCCCTCCAGGGCGCCGCCCTCGGCCAGGGCCACCAGGTTGCGCTCGGACAGCGCGCTGCGCCGCACGAAGTCGGCCAGGTCGGCAAAGGGCGCCGCCCGGTTGGTCAGGGCCAGCCGCTGCCCCTCGGCCTCGGCCAGCCCCTTGATGTAACGCAGGCCCATGCGCACGGCCAGCTGGTCAGCCTCGCCGTCCTGGTCCTCGCCGTTTTTGGGCTCCAGGGTGCAGTCCCAGTGGCTCACCCGCACGTCCACCGGCCGCACCTCCACCTCGTGGCGCCGGGCGTCCTCCACGATGGTGGCCGGGGTGTAAAAACCCATGGGCTGAGCGTTGAGCAGGCCGCAGCAGAAGGCGTCGGGGTGGTGCCGCTTGAGCCAGGCCGTGGCGTAGGCGATGAGCGCGAAGCTGGCCGCGTGGCTCTCGGGGAAGCCGTACTCGCCGAAGCCCTGGATCTGGTCGAAGACCCGCTCGGCGAAGCGCTGCTTGATCCCCTTGCGCATCATGCGTGAGACCAGCCGCTGGCGGTGGCGCTGGATGCGCCCGCTCTTTTTCCAGGCCGCCATGTCTCGCCGCAGCTGGTCCGCCTCGCCGGGGGTGTAGTCGGCGGCCACCATGGCCAGCTTGATCACCTGCTCCTGAAACAGCGGCACGCCGAGGGTCTTGGCCAGCACCGGCTTGAGGCAGGGGTGGGGGTAGGTCACCGGCTCCAGGCCGTGCCGCCGCCGCAGGTACGGGTGCACCATGTCCCCGGCGATGGGGCCGGGCCGCACGATGCTCACCTCGATGACGATGTCGTAGAACGTGCGCGGCCGCAGCCGCGGCAGCATGGCCATCTGGGCGCGGCTCTCGATCTGAAACACACCCACCGTGTCGCCGCGGCAGATCATGTCGTAGGTCTCGGTGTCCTCGTGGGGGATGGTGGCCAGGGTCAGCTCCAGCCCCTTGTGCTCGGCCAGCATGTCCAGGCAGCGGTGGATCATGGCCAGGGCGCCCAGACCGAGCAGGTCCACCTTGAACAGCGAGAGCGCCTCCACGTCGTCCTTGTCCCACTGGATCACCGTGCGGTCCTCCATGGTGGCGTTCTCGATGGGCACGATGTGGTGCACCGGCTGCTGCCCCAGCAAAAACCCCCCGGGGTGGATCGAGAGGTGGCGCGGGTAGCCCTGCACCTGCACGGCCAGGTCTATCAGGTGCCGGTGCATCGCGTTGCCCGGGTCCAGCCCGGCCTGCTCCAGGGTCTCCTCCAGATCGAGCTGGCCGTGGTTAGGGGACCCCGCGGCGCTATCTGGCGCGCTGCGAGGGCCGCTCCATCCCGCCTGGCTGTGTCGCTCGTCGGTTACATGACCACCGGCATGCGCCCTCCTCGCTCCTGGCCAGCCGGGCGTTTCGGCCCTCTCGCGTACACCACCTAGCACCGCGTGGCTCCCCAGCAGCTTGGCCACCCGGTCGAGGGAGGTCTCGGGCAGCCCCAGGGCCTTGCCCACGTCGCGGATGGCCGATCGCGAGCGGTAGCAGACATAGTTGGCCACCATGGCGGCGTGGGAGCGGCCGTACTTGGCATAGACGTGCTGGATCACCTCCTCCCGCCGTTCGTGCTCGATGTCCAGGTCGATGTCGGGCGGGTCGGGGCGCTCCTTGGAGAGGAAGCGCTCGAAGAGCAGGTCCATCTTCACCGGGTCCACGGCGGTGATGCCGAGGCAGTAGCAGACCGCGGAGTTGGCGGCGGAGCCGCGACCCTGGCAGAGGATCTGGCGCGCCCGGCAAAACTCCACCACCTCCCACATGGAGAGGAAGTAGCCGGGGTAGTCCAACTCCTCGATGAGCTCCAGCTCCCGGTCCACCTGGTGCAGCACCTCGTCGGGCACCACCCCCTCGTAGCGCCAGCGGGCGCCCTCGATGGTCAGCTGGCGCAGCCACTGGGCGGAGGTGATGCCGTGGGGCAGGCGCTCCGAGGGGTAGCGGTACTGCAGCCTGTCCAGCGAGTAGGTGCAGCGCTCGGCCACCTCGCAGGTGGCAGCCAGAGCGGCAGGGTCGTCGGCGAACAGCTCGGCCAGCTCGCGGGGGCTCTTGAGGTAGTGCTCGGCGTTGGGCCGCAGCAGGCGCCCGGCGGTGTGCACGTTGACCCCGGCGCGGACGCACTCCAGCACGTCCTGCAGCGGACGGCGTGACGGCGAGTGGTAGAGCACCTCCACGGCGGCCACCACCGGCAGCCCCAGCCGCGCGGCCCGCCGCCGCAGGCGCTCCTCCTGCTCGGCCTCGGCGGCCACCTGGTGCCGCGCGGCCAGGGCGTAGAGCCGGTCGCCGTAGGCCTCGAGCAGCCGGGAGGCCGGCGCTCGGTAGCGGTCGCCGCCCTCCACCAGCAGGCTGCCGCCTCCGCCCCAGAGGGCCACCAGGCCAGGCGCCGCGTCGCAGACCTCGTCCCAGGTGACCTGGCACTCTCCCTTGGCCGAGCGCAGGCGGCCGCGGCTGATCAGCAGGCAGAGGTCGGCGTAGCCGCCATCGTCCTGGGCCAGCAGCAGGACGCGCGAGCCGTCGTCCACGGTGAGCTGGGCGCCGATGATCAGGTGGTAGCCCAGCTCCTGGGCCCGCAGGTGGGCGCGCACCGCGCCGTAGACGCCGTCGCGGTCGGTGAGCGCCACGGCCCGGTGCCCCAGGTCGTGGGCCTGCTGCACCAGCTCACTGGGGCGGCTCGCTCCCTCGAGAAAGGAGAAGCAGCTCTTGGCCCAGAGGGTGGCGCAGGAGGGGGCCGGCATCACCTCACTCCACGATTCCTTGCAGCATCCAACGCCTGCGCTCGTGGTCATAGAAGACCCAGGTCAGTGAGCCGCGGCGGTCTCCGGTGAGGTGGTACTCGCGGCTGACCTCACGCCTCCACCAGCCCCCCGAGATCATGTGGGGGCCGCCGCAGGAGGCGTCCGGCGCGCCTGTCGCCCGGGGGGCGTGGAGCCGGCGCACCAGCCGGCGGGGGCCGCGGTCTGGCTCGGGCCGGGGCGGCTCGAGGCGGGCCAGAGGCTGCAGCTCGAAGCGGGCCTCGGGCAGGTGGCGGTCCTGGAGCACGGCGCGGGTCACGGCCGCCGGGCCGAGCTCGGCGCGCACGCGGGCCAGGGCCTGGTTGGCCACCTCCAGATCTCGCCGCGGGGTGCGGGCGAAGAGCTGCAGCTGGCGGGCGGGCACCGCCGCGGGCTCGGCCTCCAGGCGGAAGCCGTCCACGTGGGCCGAAAGCTCCCCCGCCTCCAGGCGCAGGCGCACCAGCTCCAGGATCTGCACCACCTCCAGGGTGGGGCGGGCCGGGCGCAGCTCGTGGCGCGGGCGGCCCCCGTCGGCCATCAGCAGCTCCAGCGTCAGGGCGGCCAGCTTCTCCCCCCGGTCAGCCAGCCGCGCCAGCAGCGGATCCAGGGCGCGCTTGAGCGAGAACATCAGCCGGGTGAGGTCTCCTTCCGGAAACTCCAGGTCCACCTCCTGCGCCACCGGCTCGTGGTGCGGATGGCCCACGAGGGGATCCCACAGGGTGCCGCTGGCCAGGCCGTGGAGGCGATGGGCCGCGGCGCCGAACCGCTCCAGCAGCCCCTGCCGCGGCAGGCGCAAGAACGCCTCGGCGGTGCGCACGCCGAGCTGCTCCAGGGCGTCTCGCAGTTTAGGGTCCAGGTCCAGCACAGACAGGGGCACGGCCCGGGCCAGGGCCAGCTCGTCGTCGGCGGTCCGGCAGACCATCACGGCGGCGCCCGCCGGTGTGCGCTGCCGGGCCAGGGCGTAGGTGCCGAAGCGCGAGAAGCCGACCACCACCGTGGCCGCCAGCTGCTGCTCCCCCAGGGCCCGCACCAGGGCGCGGCCCCAGCGGTCGAGGGAGGGGACGAGCCGGCCCAGGCCGCCCACGTTGAGCCAGAAGACCCCGGGCTCCGATTCCGAGGGCTGCACCTCTGGGGAGAAGTCCTGCAGCCGTCGGGTCACGCGCTCCACGGCGGCCTGGATTTCGGCCTGCTCCACCACCCCCGCGCGCAGGCTGTCGCACAGCGAGAGCCCCTGGGCGTAGCGCATGCCCGTGGCGATGGCGTGCTGTCGGGCCGCCGCGTTGGTCCAGATGATCGGCGCCTGTGGGCGGTCCTCGGCCACCACCACCGCGGGGTGCCCGGCCCACCGCGGGTGCCGGGCCAGCAGCAGCTGCAGGGGGAGCGCGGCCAGGTCAACGCAGGCCAGGTGGTCCACAGAGCACCTCCTCGTGGGTCCACCCTGGTCCGCGGCGCCGGTCCTTGAGCACCTCCACCCGGCAGCGAAAGAGTCCCGGCCCGTGTACGTCGCGAGAGGCCCGCGCGTGCAGGGAGACCATGGAGCCCAGGGAGGAGGCGCCGTGGTCCTTGGCGGTGAGCAGCAGCAGCACGGCGTGGTGCCGCTTGGCCATGCCGGCCAGGCGGCTCTGCACCGCCGACGGCAGCCGGGCCTCCTCGGGCAGGTCCACCACCACCAGGCCGAAGCCCCCCGAGCGGAGCAGCAGGTCCGCCGCCCGCTGCCGCCCCTGCACCGGGGCCACGCAGATCACGGCCAGGGCCAAAAGATCCACGCCGCTGGCGGCCATGTCTGGAGGGTAGAACGAGGAGCTGGGCCCCTGGATCCAGGCAACCGGCTCGCCCGCCTGTTGGGCCTGGAGCACCAGCCCGCAGGCCACGCTCAGGGCAGCGCTGGCACGCCCACCGGACAGCTCCACCATGCGCCCGGAGAGGCCGGCGAGATCCCACCCTGCCGCGGGCGCGGCGTCGGTGGATCGCCAGACCAGGCGGGAATCCAGCAACTTCTGAATGGCGGTGGGAGCCATGCCATAATTAAAGCAGACAAATGTATGTGTTGCAATGATTCAGGGCAGGGGTACTGGCTCTAAACGACCGATCGCGATTCGAGATCATGGCGCCATCGCT